>JAEEGF011149006.1_pt1 | contig 12127 bp, 11 predicted proteins | sample 9134171 | NCBI WGS metagenome assembly JAEEGF01 (sample SAMN16246542, study PRJNA631951) | gut metagenome | biome: gut microbiome; feature: rumen; material: AP-attached | host: Bos | place: Iran: Karaj | collected 2018-10 | reverse complement strand
CCCTCTGCGAAGCATGTCACTGCTTCAAGAAGCAAAAAGGAAGCAACCTTCCTGACAGAGGCGGAAGTGTCTAAAGATAGTTTAAAGACTGCTATCGATGCTACGGGGTATACCTGTCTGGGAATCGAATCGACTCCTTATGAAAAGAAAGGTTTGTTCGGTTGGAAATGAAAACGGTGATATGGGGGCTTCTGATACCCTTTATCGGGACGGCAGCCGGGGCAGCATGTGTATTCTTCCTTATGAAGGATCTGAAGGCCGGAGTGCAACGCGCGCTGACGGGCTTTGCGGCAGGTGTTATGGTGGCAGCTTCCATCTGGAGCCTGATCGTTCCTGCCATCGAACAGTCTGCGTCGAAAGGGCGTTTCTCTTTCCTTCCCGCATTTATCGGATTCTGGCTGGGAATTCTGTTCATGCTTCTTTTGGCTCATGCGTTCCCTCATTTGCACAGAAGCATCGATCGGGCGGATCAGCCGGAAGGCCCAAAATCCAGTCTGAACAAAACGATTATGATGGTGCTGGCGGTGACACTGCACAACATCCCGGAGGGGATGGCTGTCGGCGTGGTCTATGCAGGGCTGCTCGCCGGTTCGACCAATATCACCGCAGGTGGTGCACTGGCTCTGGCACTGGGTATAGCGATTCAGAACTTTCCGGAAGGCGCGATCATTTCCATGCCGCTCTTTGCGGAAGGGAAAAACAAACAAAAGTCTTTCTGTTTGGGCGTCCTGTCCGGTGCAGTAGAGCCGATTTTCGGCGGACTCACGGTTTTGATCGCCAGTCTGGTGGTCCCGGCAATGCCATATCTCCTATCCTTTGCGGCCGGAGCCATGTTATACGTGGTTGTTGAGGAGCTGATACCGGAAATGTCTTCCGGAGAACACTCCAATATAGGCGTCATTTTCTATGCCGTCGGCTTCAGTCTGATGATGGCGCTGGACGTAATGCTGGGATGAGGAGTTCAGATGAGATATCACATTGAGAAAAACATGGTGCCGGAGACGCTGGTCATCCCGCTGTTCGGACGATTAGTGTGTTTTTAGCGCTTTCTGTAGAAATAAGCAGACATGAAAAAATATGAACCCAAACAGGTCCATATTGGTTTTACTCCTTCTCCCAGTTCCAAGTGTAGGAGGTATAGCGTCCTCCGCTGATCTTGATGATTTCCTCGTTTTTCAGCATCTCTGCTAATGCCCGCTCCACGGTCTTCTGACTGATATCCGGACACTGCCGCATGATCTGTGTCTTTGTGATCCGTCCTGTTGTGTTACGAATGATTTCCCGGACCCTGTCAGGTTTGGATAGTCTTCTTGTAATCAGGATATCCACTCGGGACGCAAACTCCCGGTAGGCAGCGATCACAACACCCAACATATAACGGACGAAGGGGAGAGGATCGTTTGTTCCTTCATGCCATCCGGTTGAGCTTTCTTGAAGAACGTCGTAATAGGTCTCTTTGCTGTCTGCTATTAATCTTTCGATACTTATATATTTTCCGACAAAATATCCTGAACGATAAAGAAGAAGCAGTGTGAGTAGACGGCTCATACGGCCGTTTCCATCGTTGAAGGGGTGGATACAAAGGAAGTCTAGGATGAAAATCGGCATCAGTAGAAGGGGATCTAGTTCGGGATCCGTCATAGCCTCCTGAAGAGCGCTGCAAAGGGCATCCATGGCCTCTGTTGTTTCCCATGCCGGAACCGGTTGGAAACGAATGCGCTTTGATCCGTCGGGCAGCTCCTCCGCGATGATGTTATCGGAGTTTTTGAAACTGCCTCCGATGGTAGTATTGCTGAATTTATAGAGGTCCCGGTGCAGTTGCAGGATCATGCTAGACCTGACGGGAATATAGTCATAGTTTTCGTGCACCGTTTTCAGCACATCACGGTAACCGGCAATCTCGCGTTCACTTCGCCCTTTGGGCATTGTTTTGTTCATTACGATCTGTTTCAGCCGGTCATCGGTGGTAATAATACCTTCAATACGGTTGGAAGCTTCAGTGCTCTGGATTTTCGCGATCTCAAGTAGCTTGGACAGGGTGTCCTTCTGCGCTTCAATAAACAGATTCTGCTGACCTTTCATTTCGTGGATCTGTGCCAGGTATGATACGATTTCGGGAGAGAGCAGTTTCTGGTATTCAGTTTTGTAATTCAGAGTTCTCATTCATTATCCTCTTTTCAGAGTTTAATATAGTCATTTTAATCCAATATGACATAATTGAATATTACCGTATGCACTGTAAAAAAACAAGTAATAAAGTCATTTGAATCGCAAATGACTATATTGATTTGCCTGTTGTTTTATAGAATAATCAGACTTTGATTACTGTTGTCACGGACTAAACAAAATTGCTTGCAACTCACATAAATACCGGGTTTCTGAGAAACTCTGTATTACTCCCACTCGATTGTTGCAATTGGTTTAGGAGACAGATCGTAAAGTACTCTGTTTACACCTTTTACTTCATTGACAATTCTGTTTGTTATGACCTGCAGAAGTTCAAAAGGAATGTTCTCCACTGTAGCAGTCATGGCATCCTTGGTGTTCACAGCACGGATGACAACGAACCAGTCCCAGAGACGTTTTCCGTCTTTTACACCGGTTGATTTGTAATCAGGAACAATAGTGAAGTACTGCCAGACCTTATTCTGAAGACCTGCTTTTTTGAATTCTTCTCTTAGGATTGCATCAGACTCTCTTACTGCTTCAAGTCTGTCTCTTGTGATTGCACCTGTGCATCTTACACCGAGACCAGGACCCGGGAACGGCTGTCTGTATACCATTTCATCAGGTAATCCGAGAGCTTTTCCTACCATTCGTACTTCATCTTTGAAAAGCAATTTAACAGGTTCCACGAGCTGGAATTTAAGATCTTCGGGAAGACCGCCGACGTTATGGTGTGCCTTAACACCATTGCTTTCGAGAATATCAGGATAGATGGTTCCCTGACCGAGGAATGTGATTCCATCGAGCTTTCGTGCTTCTTCCTCAAAAACCTTGATGAATTCTGCGCCGATGATCTTTCGCTTCTGTTCAGGATCGGCAACTCCGGCCAGCTTGTCAAGGAATCTGTCAGTTGCATCAATGTAAATCAGGTTGGCATTCATCTGGTTTCTGAATACCTCGATGACCTGTTCAGGTTCACCTTTTCTTAACAGACCATGGTTAACATGTATACAGGTCAGCTGTTTGCCGATTGCTTTGATCAGCAGGGCAGCACAGACTGAAGAGTCGACTCCTCCGCTGAGAGCCAGAAGTACTTTTTTGTCTCCTATCTGCTCACGAAGGATTTTGACCTGTTCATCAATAAATACTTGAGCGAGCTGTTCATTTTCGATTCTTATCATATCGCTTGGTCTTACATTGTTTTCCATGGCTTATCTCCATTTTTCAGATATCGAAAGATTATCACTTTGGACGATTATATGTCTATTGAATTACAGATTAAATAATCAGAAATATTTATTTTTTTTGTTATACAACAATGAAAAATCCTATAATTTATTAGTATGCTGAAATCATATTCTAAAGCTGTTGAGTATTTTGAAAACGGTGTTGTTGTTTATCCGACAGATACTGTTTACGGGATCGGCTGTGTCTTTGATAACGATTCCTCAGTAAAAAGGATATATGATCTGAAAAACAGAGATCATTCAAAAGCACTGCCGTTACTGATATCTGATATTTCCCAGCTGAGAATGCTGACTGATGATGTAAGCGAATCAGCCCGAAAACTGATGGATGTTTTCTGGCCAGGGGCACTTACCCTGGTATTTAATCATAACGGGCATGTTTCGGATCTTATTACCGCAGGTAAGCCGACTGTTGCTGTCCGTATGCCTGATAATCCGGATCTGAGAGCAGTGATCGATAAACTGGGGAAGCCGATCATAGGAACCAGTGCCAATCTGAGCGGAGAACCGAGCATAACGTCGTACCGTGATGCGGCTAAACGTTTTGCAGGAACAGCAGACATGGTCATAAACGGAAAATGCCATGACAACATACCTTCCACGATCGTGGATGTTACTGATGAATGTCCCGTTATCATAAGAAGAGGGTCAATAACCGAGGACGAAATAGAAAAAGTCATAAATGAAAGGGCTTGTAAAATGAAAATTGCTATCGGAAGTGATCACAGAGGAAGTACCCTGAGAAACAGTTTGATAGACCATCTTGTGTCTCTTAAATGTGAAGTCATTGATTGCGGAACAAGTGCCGATCATCCTGTTGATTATCCGGTCATTGCCAGGGATGTCGCGGAGAGAGTACAGAACGGTTCAGCGGACTACGGAATACTGATCTGCGGTACCGGTCTGGGAATGAGCATTGCATCGAATAAATTCAAGGGAATCCGTGCAGCTCTTTGCAACAGCACATTTATGGCTGAAAGAGCCAGGCTCCACAACAATGCAAACATTCTTTGTCTCGGTGCTGAATTTGATGTCGACCAGAATGCAATTGTTGATGTTTTCATTAAGCAGGAATATGAAGGCGGCCGTCATCAGAAACGGCTTGATATGATCGCTTCATTCGAGAAATAAAATGGACCGAAAAGATATATATGCGGAAGAGCTTTCTGCTCTTATTCAATACAATACTGTGTCTCCCTGTTGTGAACTGGATATGGACCGTATCGATGCGTTTCATATCAAGCTCAGGGAAATGTTTCCGAATATCTTCAAGCTTGGAGATGTCAAAGAATTTGATGGTTCATATCTGATCAGAATTGCCGGAAAGGATTCTGCCATGCTTCCGTGTATGCTGATGAGCCATCATGACGTTGTCGAGGCACTGGGCAACTGGAAGTATCCTCCGTTCAGCGGAACGATTGCAGACGGAAGAGTATGGGGCAGGGGCGCAATTGATAATAAAGCAATGTTCTGGGCTATCATGAGAACTGTCGATGATTATATTGCCCAGGGCAACCGTACTGATGCTGATCTTTATATTGTTACTACCTGCAATGAAGAAAATCAGGGCGGCGGTTCTGTTGCCATAGCAGAATACCTGAAAAACAATGGCATCCGATTCAGATTTATTCTTGATGAAGGTTCTATGATCGTCCGTGATCTAATGCCCTGTATGACAGGATTGTTTGCCATGATCGGTGTCACTGAAAAAAGCATATGTGACCTGAAGTTCATTGCCAGAGGAGCAGGCGGCCATGCCAGTGTACCGCCGAAAAACAATCCGCTGGCACGTCTTGCAGCCTTTATAAATGAAGTTGAAACGAATGATATTTATTCTTCATATATCACGGATACTGAATCTGAAATGCTCAGACGCATGGCTCCGTATATGACCGGAAAAATGAAGGATCTGTGTCAGAATATTTCAGGCTTTCAGGATGAACTTATAAAAGAGCTGGATATCAATAACGCTTCATTCGCTGCCATGACTAGAACTACCATTGCGTTCACAATGGCCAATGGTTCAAATGCATCAAATGTCATTCCAACTGAGGCATATGTGATAGCCAATATGCGCTGTGCCAAACATATCTCAATAGATGAAAGTCTGGATACAATTGCAGGTATTGCACGGAAACATGACGTAGATATGGAAGTTCTGAACCGCGGAATCGATAATGCGGTAACAGATTATCATTCACCCGAGTTTAAATTGATTGAGAATGCTGTAAACAAGGTATTTCCGGGAGTTATCACAGTTCCTGTTCTTCTGAACGGAGGCACTGACAGCCGTAATTTTTCCTGTGTCTGTTCAAATATCATGCGTTTTACTGCTATTGTTGCCACTCCTGAACAGGAAAGAACTGAACACGGCATCGATGAGTTTATTGAGATTGATTCATTGCCTTTGTTATATGATTTCATAAAAGAAGTGCTTATGAGCATCTGATACGATAAAATAAGCATTATTAGGAGAAGCTCATGGAACGTATTTCTATTTTTGATACAACACTGAGAGACGGAGAACAGGCCGCCGGCGGTTCATTGAATGTCAAGGAAAAGATTGAAGTTGCAAAACAGCTCGAGAACCTTGGCGTTAATGTGATCGAGGCAGGTTTTCCTATCAGTTCAAAAGGTGATTTCGAATCCGTCAAAGCTATCGGTAAAGCCATTCGGAATCTTTCGGTATGCGGATTGGCAAGAGCAAATATCAAGGATATTGATGCATGCTGGGATGCACTGAAAGGTGCTGCCGATCCCAGACTGCATATTTTTATCTCAGCATCACCCGTCCAGATGAAGTATCAGCTTAATAAAACTCCTGAACAGGTGCTGGATTATGCTGTCAAAGCTGTCGCGCATGCACACAAGTATCTTTCAAATATCGAGTTTTCTCCGATGGATGCAACACGTGCAGATAAGGAATTTCTGTATAAACTGATCGAAGCAGTCATTGATAAAGGCGCATCAGTCATCAATATCCCTGATACAGTCGGTTATTCTGTACCTGCTGAATACGGAAAACTGATTAAGGATCTGAGAAAGAATGTTTCGAACATAGATAAGGCTGTTATCAGTGTGCATTGTCATAACGATATGGGCCTCGCTGTTGCAAATTCGATTGAAGCCATAAGCAACGGCGCACGTCAGGTCGAATGTACTGTTAACGGTATCGGTGAAAGAGCTGGAAATGCCTCTCTTGAAGAAATCGTCATGATTCTGAAAACCAGAAAAGATTTCTTCAAAAAATATGAAACTTCGATCAACTCTGAACTGATTTATCCTACTTCAAGAATGGTCTCAGAAATGACTGGTTTTCCGATTCCTGTCAACAAAGCGATTGTGGGTGCCAATGCATTCCGACACGAATCCGGTATCCATCAGGATGGAGTCATTAAGAATTCCTCGACGTTTGAGATCATCAATCCGAGAAATGTCGGTGTTCCTTCATCCAGTCTTGTTATGGGGAAACTTTCCGGAAGCCATGCCCTGAAAGAAAGACTTGCAGAACTGGGATATTCCCTCAGTGAGACCGATTTCCAGGGAGTTTTCAATGCATTCAAGGAAATTGCCGACCGTAAGAAAGAAGTCGAAGATAAGGATATTGAAGAATTAGTCGCTGAGTATCAGAGAAATCTTAATTATTCGTATATCCTGAAGAGGATCCAGGTCAGCTGCGGAGATAAAGGTCTTCCTACGGCATCCATCATCCTCCAGAGCCCAGACGGTACTGAGTATGCAAATGCAGAGATAGGATCAGGCCCGATCGATGCTGTGTATAAGGCGATCGACAATATCGTTAAGGTCCCGAACACTCTTACGGAATTCAGCGTTAATTCCATCACTCATGGTATTGATGCCATCGGATCCGTAATTGTCAGAATCGAAAACAACAATACTGTATATACAGGCAGAGGCGCTGATGTTGATATTATCGTTGCCAGTGCTAAAGCATATCTGAATGCATTGAACCGTCTGATCGCCAGCAATAAAACAGTCACCGACGAAAAATAATCTGTTTAAGGGAATAACAATGAGCGAAATTAAGAGTGCTTTTGAGATTGCCATGGAGCGCATCAATAAGATGGGCGAAGCTACTGAAGAAGACAAACTGAAGTGGAAATATGAGCCTGTCGGTCAGCAGTTGGCAATGAAATTTGTTAAGGGTGAAGCTGATCTTTCGGAAGAACTTGAATCTGTAGATCCGAAAGGTCTTGTATATGTAAGAAAAGCAGTTCAGGAAGTGCTTGGCGGTCTGGTTGTATTGCCTGTAAAGGACGTTGTTCCCAAACAGCTAGATAAAGCACTTGAAGGGCTTGTTATTATCAAAGAGGATAAAGCAACAGCAAATCAGATAGCATCCCAGATAAGACAGCTGATGGAACAATATGTTACAAATGGTGCGGCACAGCGAAAACAGGCTTCTGAGATGCTGAAACAGACATTTTCCCAGAAACTCCGTTCTGCTGCATCACAGATGAGCAAATCAATTGATACCGATTCACTTGATGTGGAAGCTCTTCCCCAGTACAGGGAACAGCTTGCGGAGCTCAACGGAAAGATCAGTGAACAATATCAGATGTATCTGACAGATTTTAAAAACCAATTATTTGCTCTGGAATAATCCATGGAAGATGAAGAACTCGTAAAACTGGCGGTAAGAAGTACCTTCGTTCTAAGATATCCGACACAGACACTTGAGACATTCGGTGTTACAAATATCGAATACTTTATTCTGACAAAACCCGTTTATGATACAGATGAAGAGAAACATGAAACTGTGATAAGGACAGGACATGTTATTGCTTCCAAGCCCCAGATTATTACTCCATATTACATGGCGAAGGCTGAAAGCTTCAGTGAGGAAGCTATCAATTATCTGAAGACACAGAAACAGGTGCTTGCCAGTCTGCTGTACACATATAAGAATGAACCCGGAGAACTTCAGATTGTGGACGGAACAGTTTCAACGGTTGCTGCAAGGATAGCTGCAGACCTTGATAACAAGAATGCCAGACTGAGTGCCATAATCACCGGTGAGGATACCCACTGGGATCTCTCCCTGATGAAATTCATTGTCGATTACACCCGTGATTCAATTCCGAACAATGTCAATGAACTGAATAAAAGACATCTCATAGATATTGATCACAGAGGTGTTCCCAGATCTGCACGTATTGATATCGAGCGAATGTTTGAGGAAGTGCAGGGCGGCAGTTTGGATCCTGACGAACTGAAAACCGAACTGGATAACTGGGATCTCTTTGATGAATATGAAGATCGTTTCTATGATCTGTTCAGATAATTTGTTGATTTTTCCGACAGGTTGCTATTATTAAATCATGAACAGAGATTTTTCTTTTAAAGCAATACTTATAGCCCTTGCAGTTGTGCTTTGCATAGGTGTGACTGTGACTTTTATTTTTTCGGATAATTCATCAAAACCGGGTGGTAAGGATCCGGAGACTACTGTTACCACAAAAACAACCACCACTGATAAGACATCTAAGACAAGTGATGATCCTACTACTACTACTACTACTACCACGACGACTTCTGATGAACCGACAGTTACTCCGCCTGCAAAGACGATCAATGATTCACTCGTTGAAAACAGATTTGTCAACGTTAATATGGCGGACAACTATTTTGAATTCAGTGCTGATAAGACAGTCAAGGAATTCTATAACGGAAGGGCATACGCCGGTTCATGGTCCATTAACGGAACAACACTTACTATCAGAGATGATTCTTCCGGCAATTCCAAGGATTATGTACTGAAGACTGAAGGAATAAATATCCTCAGTTTCTCATACCTGACCAATACTTTTGAGGCACAGGCAAAATAGATTTTACCTGTTGATGCTCTGACTATCCGGCTTTAATACGGCTTCAGTATTTCCATAAATTGTTGAAGATGCTGTCTTTTTCCTCTGACTCAGAACTGTCTGTTGAATTGCTGTCTGAGGACGACGTCTCACTGTCAGAAGAGGATATATCACTGAATGAAGAGAACGTATCACCGAAAGAAAAACTGAATGTATTTTCCGGTTCTTTGTCATTGCTCTTATTCTCTGCTTCTTTCTCGTTGTTCTTATTCTCAGTTTCTTTTTCTTTGCTCTTATTTTCAGCTTCTTTTTCTTTCGCTTTTTCAGCTCTTTTTTCCTTGAAAGATCTGAATGCAGAAGTGCTGAATATGACCAGTGATGTCACAAAGTCGATAACTGCACTGACTACCAAACCGATACCGAGTACTTTTATCTGAGTATCGAGTGCGATAAGAGGGTTCTCCTTGCGCATTTGTATCATCATCATTGCGATACCGAAAACAATGTTGAGGGTTGCAACAACCAAGAGTGTCTGGGGAGTGAATATTTTGAGTCTTTTGATTTTGATGGCATTCTGCATCTCTCTCAGACCGTTGATGGTGATCAGTAATGCGAGAATGAAGGTCATGAACTGGGCTACATAGGATTTTCTTATTAGAAATGCAATGCCGACAATAAGAATAATTGATCCGTATACCAAACTGTTGCTGGCGATGGTTTGCTTGGGTGAACTAGCGAAGAATCTGATGATATCCAGAATTCCGATGCAGATTATTCCTATACTGATTATCATACTGATAGTTTCAAATGCATCAGCCCCTCTGAAAAATGTATAGATACCGATTATCACATATACAACAGGAGCGATCAGCGACAGCAACATTTCTTTTTTCATTTCACATTCCTCTAAAAAGTGATGACAAAATAATAACTCAATCAGACAAATAATTCAGCTAATTATTTTTAAGTGCGGGAATAGACGCATTTGCCGTTAAGATATGTGGCAGATAAGGTTATTTTATGAATTGATTCGTGTCTGGAATTAAACGGATTATCATCCAGTATCACAAAATCAGCCAGATAGTTTTCTTTTATCTTTCCTTTGATTTTCTCATCAAAACTGCTCTCGGCACTTCTGATCGTAAAACTATCGATTGCCTCGCTGACGGAGTATCTCTGATTGGGAAGGTAAGGGTTCTTATCATAATCCGAACATCTTGTGACCGCATATTCTATTCCCCTGAGAATGTCAGGTTTCTCAACAGGGCAGTCGGTTCCGTTTGAAACGCTTACCCCCATGTCAAGCAGAGTCTTCCAGTTGTAACTTGTTTCTGAAAGATCCGGAGCCACAAGCTTCCTTACTGCCGGAATATCCAAATTCAGAAATACAGACTGTGCATATACGTGCAGGTGAAGCTTTTTTATTCTTTCAAGCTGGTCCTTCCGTGTGATCTGACAATGAACTATCCCGTGTCGGTGGTCTTTTTCGGGCTCATTGCCAAGAACACTTTCATATGCGTCCAGCGCTTCATCAAGACATTTGTCACCAATCGCATGTACTGCGATCTGCATTCCATGTTCATTGGCATATTCGATCATCTGGTTCAATGTCTTCTGATCATATAACGAATGTCCGTAATTGTTTTCGTCATCAAGATAATGCTCTGATAAATGTGCTGTTCTTGAACCCAGCGCACCGTCTCCGATCAGTTTGAGCGGACCTATACGGAACATGTCAGTACCTTTGCCCGTGACATTTCCACCCTCAATGAATTCTTTCAGAGAATTAAGATCCTGTAGATTGCATTGTTCATATATTCTGACTGTCAGTCGGTTTTCATTTTCTAGCTCTTTATATGCCTGATTTATGACGCCTGTCGGAATGCACCTGTAAATACAGTAATCATCGGTCTGAACACTTGTGATACCTTTGCTGTTCAGAATTTTGCAGGTCTCATATATCATATTCTTAATTGTCTGCTTGTCAGGAACAGGTTCATATTTATCCAGTTCCTTCATTTCATCATCGTTAAGGCAGCCTGTTTCGTTCTGCAGCCCCGCGATTTTGAGGAGTTTTGAATTCACTATGCAGCAGTGCCCTGATACGTGGTTTATCATTATCGGAATGTCTTCTGATACTTTGTCCAGATCGTATCGGGTGGGCATTCTCTTATCACCGTGGAATTTATCCTGAGTCCAACCCCATCCGGTCAGCCATTGACCGTCAGTGTAATTTGACTCATCCAGTTTTGAAGAAAGACAGGAAACAATATCTGCAATACTGTCAGTATGTTCAGTCAGATCCACTGCCATCAGTTCCTTGCTGTAACCGAGAAGATGCATATGTGAATCGTTGAAAGCAGCACATACGAACTTGTTCTTAAGATCTATCAGAATGTCTCCGGACTTATATGAACTGAGTACTGTTTCATTGTCACCGACATATGAAAAATGCCCGTCTTCAACAGAGAATGCCTGTTTTATCTCGGGATCTCCGGTATACACATATCCGTTATAAAAAATAGTTCTCATAATGGTTTCTGTTCGTTTGTATCTTCATAGAACGGCTTGAAGTCACTGTCGGCTATGCCTTTATGCATATATTTTGCCTTGTAATCTTTAAGCAATCTGAAATAATCTCCTGACAGGATTATCAGGACTGCAACGTTGATAAATGTCGGAATTGCGGATGTTATATCGACAACTGTCCAAATAAATCCCTGATTGTTTGTTTTAACCAGATAGATCGTCCATAAAAGACCGGGAAGAAGACGGCTCCAGTAGAATACCTTCATGAGGATCTTTTTCCAAAGCGCATTGCTGTTTCCAAGGTGTTCAAGCAGGGCAATGTAATATGTGAACCATCCGCCTGATGTAGTTATCGTA
>JAEEGF012462513.1_pt1 | contig 12129 bp, 8 predicted proteins | sample 9134171 | NCBI WGS metagenome assembly JAEEGF01 (sample SAMN16246542, study PRJNA631951) | gut metagenome | biome: gut microbiome; feature: rumen; material: AP-attached | host: Bos | place: Iran: Karaj | collected 2018-10 | reverse complement strand
CATTATTGTGCTGTCTGGCATGGTTGCTCCTATCAGTTGGGGCAAATGCTCAGATGATAGTTAGCCCTGACGGAAAGATTCAGGTGGTTTTGGAACTGCTGGAGCAGGGCAAACCGCATTATCGTGTAATCTACGAGGGACAGGAGATTGTGAGGCGTTCTGCGCTTGGCGTAGTAACAAATATCGGCGATTACACCCAGAATCTGGCCCTAAGCAAAGGATTTGCACCGAAGCTTGTCCAGGAGTCTTACAGCCTGCGTAACATCAAGCAGTCGCAGGTGGACTATAAGGCAACTGAGGGTGTGGCCTGCTATCAGCAGAATGGTGTCCATGTGATGGATATTATCTTCCGCGTGAGCAACCGCGATGTGGCGTTTTCCTATAAGCTGTACCCCCGGAAGGAGACGCGTGTGTGCGTGGTGGAGCGCGAGGCCAGCAGTTTTGTACTGCCCGATGGCGCTACTTCGTTCCTCTGTCCGCAGTCGAAGCCGATGGGTGGCTTTGCCCGTACATCACCGAGCTACGAGACTTCTTATGCCCTCGACGAGCCGGTAGGAAAGAACGGCTGGGGCGAGGGATACACATTCCCGTGTCTGTTCAGCCTGCCACAGTCGTCCGACAAAGGTGCAAGCCGTTGTTGGGTGCTGGTGTCAGAGACAGGTACTGACGGCAGTTACGTGGGTTGCCGTCTGTTGAACGATGGCGGTGGGAACTATCGAATCGGGTTCCCGCAGGCAGGAGAGATGAACGGCATCGGGTCGGTGTCGGCATCTATGGCGCTGCCCGGACAGACTCCGTGGCGTACCATTACCGTTGGACCGCTGGCGAATATCGTGGAGACCACTGTTCCTTTCGACTTAGTCAGGCAGAAATACGAGCCTTCTCAGGAGTATATTTACGGTAAAGGCTCATGGAGCTGGATTATCGGCATGGATCCCAGCTGTAACTTTGACGAGCAGAAACGGTATATCGATTTCTCGGCAGCTATGGGCTACCAGAGTGTGCTCATCGATGCTTTTTGGGACCGGCAGATTGGTTACGACAAGATTGCCGAACTGGCGCGGTACGGAAAGTCGAAGGGCGTGGGCCTTTTCCTGTGGTATAACTCCAACGGCTCATGGAACGATGCACCGCAGACGCCTATCGGCAAGATGAACAACAGCCGTGTGCGGCGTCAGGAGATGCAGTGGATGAGAGATAATGGCATCCGCGGCATCAAGGTCGACTTCTTCGGAGGTGATAAGCAGCCCATGATGCAGCTCTACGAGGATATTCTCAGCGATGCCAACGACTACGGACTTTTGGTGATCTTCCACGGCTGCACGCTCCCGCGTGGCTGGGAGCGTATGTATCCCAACTATGCTGCCTCTGAGGCTGTGCTCGCATCGGAGAACCTGCATTTCGGACAGGGTGCCTGCGATGCCGAGGCTCGCAATGCCTGCATACATCCCTTTATACGCAATACGGTCGGCTCGATGGATTTTGGCGGCTCTACCCTGAATAAGCGATATAATGCCGACAACCAGCATGGCACAATCCGCCGCACCAGCGATGTGTTCGCACTGGCTACGGCAGTGCTCTTCCAGAGTGCTGTGCAGCATTTTGCCTTAGCTCCGAACAATCTGACAGACGCTCCCCGGTGGGCTGTCGATTTCATGCAGCGCGTGCCTACCACATGGGATGAGGTGCGGTTCATCGACGGTTATCCCGGAAAGTATATCATTCTGGCACGCCGGCACGGCTCACAGTGGTATGTGGTGGGCATCAATGCTGAGCAACAGACATTGAAGAAGACCATCACCCTCGACATGTTCGAGGCTGGCTCAGCCTTGACTATCTACAGCGATGATGCCAATCTGCAGGGTAGCGTGAAGCAGGGCAAACTGAACAAAAAGCGTCAGATGACCGTTACTATTCCTTGTAACGGTGGAATGGTAATCTGTTCACCTGTTTAGGTGCATGCATCAGCCCATCTGTATCGGCAGACATTTTTCTGTTTTTTTAGTCTTGTTTCTGTTATAGGAAAAGTCTCTTCATCGGATTCTTTTCCTATAACAGTTAGTTGTTCGTTGAACGATAACCGCAGAAAGTGACTTGTTGCGGTACAAACAATGGCTTTTTGAGGTACAGGCAATGACCGATTGGGGTACAATCAGGCACAAATCGTGAGTCTATCACTGGAGTGAAAGGATCCTCTCACTGTAGTGATAGCTTTCTCTCACTGTAGTGATAGCGTGTAATAAATGATAGTTGTGACCGGTTTTGCGGTTCTCAAAACTTAGCAGAAGACCTTGCGAACCACCATGCAAAGATACATTTTTTTCCTCGAAAAGCCATCGCTTTTCACAAAAAACTCTTCTCCAATTCTTCAAGACCAATCATCAGTTTTCTGTTAGGGATTCAAATCTATTCCCGTTTCAGTTGGATAGTGGCATGAAGGGGACGATGGTCGGAGGCTTGCCCTGTGCCGACAGAAGTGTTGAGAACGGAAGCTGCAGAAGCGTGGGGCTGGTTGATGAGGATATAGTCAATACAGCTGTTTGGCTTGTCGGCAGGGAAAGTGGGCAGGGCGGGATTGTTCAGTACTCGGAAATGACGCGTGAGGGCTTCGTAGAAGGCAGTGCCTGGTTGTCCATTCAGGTCTCCCATAAGGAAGAATGGTTTCTTCCAACGGATGACTTCGCCTGAGATGATGTCGATGGACGCCATACGGTCTGCCTCGGTCAGTGAGAGATGCGTGCATGCCACCACATAATGCTTGAACTCTGCCACTAACAACACTCTTGCCTCTCCGCGGCCAGGAAGAGGTATACGTGTTACAGACAAGGGTTTCTTCTTGCAGAGAAGGCCCACGCCATACTTTCCACCTTGATAATTGATGGCAGGAGCAAAGACTGCTTTCATCCTCATGGTTTTAGCTATCTCATCGAGTCCAAAGCGGTTATCGGTGCGTTTGGTCATGCTGTCTACCTCCTGAACAGCCACCACATCGGGCTTCGCCAGACTTAGCGTTTGGGCGATGCGCTGGTAGTCGATACGTCCATCCATTCCTTTACCATGCCGTATGTTATAGGTCGAGAGATGAATGGTTCTCGTCCTGGACTTGCATAAGGCGCAACAGGTAGGTAACAACGCCATGAAAAGGCAGATTATCAGTGTTCTTCTCATCATTAATTCTCGTTATTTGGTAACAAAGATAGGTAACAATCTCCATAATCGGTACGCTGGCTACCTACCTTTTGTATACTTTAACAGATAGTTAGGATGAATCATGAATCTGGTAATGAATCTAGTTTGGTTTTTGAACATCCCATCTCTGGAATCTAGTATCGAATCATCTTTGTTTCATGATTTTTAACATGTCCCGATATGTTGATTCCCGCTTTTCGCATTATATTTGCAAAAGCATCTTCAAACAACTCTAAATATGGGAATCCTTAACAATATAATTGGTAGTGTCCTCGGAGGAGGGAACAAGAGCAAGACGATTACTTTCAACGCTTTGCCTAACACGTTGAATGGGTTGAAGGCAATGCCCGAGGCCAGTTTGAGCGACGAGTTCACGGTGGCAGCCTTGTCGGTGGCAATATTGTGCAACTACGAGAATAATCCGCAGGAAACTGTCGCGATGTTGAATTACCTGAGAGGTCCGCGCCCGTTGTCCCAGTTGGATATTCAGTTCCTCAGAGACCGTTTGTCGGGCAAAGGCTATAAGACGTTCTCGTATTTCAAGGGTTCCTCACCGGCAAACAACTACACGCCGGCAAGGCCCTACCAGATTGTGGTGAGCACCACCCCCTATAGTTATCAGCAGAAAGACTATGCGACGCTTTACTTGAAGTCGTCGGGAGCAGACTCGCCACGGCCCGTCACACTTCGTAAGAAACCCAGCACCGGCCAATGGTTTGTTTGGGAAATCAACTACTTGAGTGATATCCGTATACCTGCCAGTCAGGATGCTTGGCGGTAATCTCCCAACAAAGACTTTTCTAGGATGAATTGATAAGGGCGTCGACTGGCGTCCTTATTCTTTTTATTTGTTAGGAGGGCATATACGGGATAAGGCCCTGCATAGGGTGATGTCTCATGAACCGTTGTACTATGATACAAATGACAATAAGCGCCATGTTACGCTTTCAAATTGCTACAAAAAAATAAAAACATGTTACGGAAGAAAAAAGACATGCCGTTTTTCTGTTGTATCTTTGCCGTTGGAAATAGTTTTTGTATCGATATGAAACGTTTAATCTTGTTTTTATCATTCGCAGCTGTCGGTATTGTTGTGTCGGCGCAGCAACTGCCATATCAGAATCCGAACCTGAGTGCCAAAGAGCGTGCAAAGGACTTATGCTCACGTCTGACACTGGAAGAGAAAGCCCAGCTGATGCTCGACGAGAGTCCTGCCATCCCCCGTTTAGGTATCAAAAAATTCTTTTGGTGGAGCGAGGCTCTTCATGGTGCTGCCAATATGGGTAATGTGACGGTGTTCCCCGAGCCCGTAGCCATGGCTTCCTCGTTCAATCCCGACTTGCTATATAAGTGTTTCGATGTGGCCTCGACGGAGTTCCGCGCACAGTACAACCACCGTCTTTACGACTTGGGCGGCGAGGATATGAAAATGCGTAGTCTGTCGGTATGGACACCCAATGTAAACATCTTCCGCGACCCGCGGTGGGGCAGAGGACAAGAGACCTATGGTGAGGACCCGTACCTGACCTCGGTGATGGGCGATGCCGTGGTGCGCGGTCTGCAAGGCCCCGAGTCGTCGAAATACCGTAAGCTGTGGGCGTGTGCCAAGCACTATGCCGTGCATAGCGGTCCTGAATATACCCGTCACTCCGCCAATCTGACCGATGTCCCGGTGCGTGATTTCTGGGAAACCTATATGCCCGCCTTCAAACACCTGGTGCAGAAGAGCAAGGTGCGCGAGGTTATGTGTGCCTATCAGCGTCTTGACGACGATCCCTGTTGTGGTTCCAGCCGCCTGTTACAACAGATTCTGCGCGATGAATGGGGCTTCCAGTATCTGGTGGTCAGCGACTGCGGGGCTGTGAGTGATTTCTACACTTCGCATAAGAGCTCGTCGTCGCCCGTTACTGCTTCTGCCAAGGCAACGCTTGCCGGTACCGATGTGGAATGTGGCTACGGATATGCCTACAGGAGTATTCCTGAGGCTGTGCGTCGTGGACTGATTACTGAGGCAGAAGTAGACAAGCATGTCGTACGCCTGTTGGAAGGACGTTTCGACTTAGGCGAGATGGACGCCCCGTCGTTGGTAGAGTGGTCGAAGATTCCTTATTCGGCGATGTCGACAAAAGCATCAGCCCAGCTGTCGCTCGACATGGCACGCCAGACGATAGTGTTGCTTCAGAACAACAACAATATCCTGCCTCTGCAGAAAAATAAGGAGAAGATAGCCGTTATCGGTCCTAATGCCGACAATGAACCCATGATGTGGGGAAACTACAACGGTACGCCCAACCATACCGTTACCATTCTCGACGGTCTTAAGAAGAAACAGAAGAAACTGGTTTATCTGCCTGGTTGTGACCTGACCTACGACCAAGTGATGGAGAGTCATATGGCAACCGAATGTACAGCTCCCGATGGCAAGCGCGGTCTGAAGGGTACGTTTTGGACAAATACCGAGATGGAAGGTAAGCCTTTTATTACCGAATACTATACGAAGCCCTTGGCTGTTACCACCAACGGTATGCACGTGTTTGCTCCCGGTCTGCCCATCGAAGATTTCTCTGCCAAATATGAGACGACCTTTGCTCCCAAGGAGGCAGGCGAGTATGTGGTGAACGTGGAAGGAACAGGTCATTTTGAACTCTATATAAATGGAGAGCGGAAATTCCGTCACCACATCTGGCGTTCCACGCCTACCCGTACGGTGTTGAAGGCAGAGGCTGGAGAGAAATTCCAGATTGAAGTGCGTTTCCAAACTGTCAAGACATGGGGAGCAGGCATGAAAATTAATATTGCCCGCGAGCTGCCCATCGATTATCAGGAGAATATCGCTAAACTGAAAGGCATCGACAAGGTCATCTTTGTGGGGGGAATAGCTCCAAGCTTGGAAGGTGAGGAGATGCCCGTCAACATCGATGGCTTCCGTGGTGGTGACCGTACAAGTATCGAGCTGCCGCGTGTACAGCGTGAGTTCCTGAGGGCACTCAAGGCAGCAGGCAAGCAGGTTGTCTTCGTGTGCTGCTCAGGGTCGGCCATCGCATTGCTACCCGAGACCCAGTCGTGCGATGCCATTGTCCAGGCATGGTATGCGGGTCAGGAGGGAGGACAGGCTGTTGCCGATGTGCTTTTCGGCGACTATAATCCCGGTGGCAAGTTGCCCGTAACGTTTTATAAGAGCACAGAGCAGTTGCCCGACTACGAGAACTACTCGATGAAGGGACGTACTTACCGTTATTTCGATGACCCATTGTTTGCATTCGGTTACGGACAGAGCTACACGCAGTTCCAGATGGGTGAGGCGAAAATGAGCGGTGAGGCAGGAAACTTTACCTTATCGGTGCCTGTCAGCAACATCGGCAAGCGTGATGGTGTGGAGATTGTGCAGGTGTATGTCCGCAATACGGCCGATAAGGAAGGACCGTTGAAGTCGCTCCGTGCCTTCTGTCGTGTGAATGTGAAGGCCGGTCAGACAGTGACAGCGAAACTGAAACTAACCAAAGAGTCGTTTGAGTTTTTCGATACCGAGACCAACACCATGCGCATCAAGCCAGGATCCTACGAGATTCTATATGGAAACAGTTCCCGGGATGGAGACCTGAAACGTCTGACTCTTGATTACCAGCAGTAGATTATGAAGAAATACCTAATCCCACTCTTATATATCATTCCTGCCGTTGTGGTGTTTGCCTTTTTAGGCTATAGCCACCCATGGTTGATGACAGTACGTGAGGATGGTCAGTTATGGCTCCTTAGCGGTGACTATTTGCTACAGCGCTTGTCGGAACCTGGCGGGCTGGCACGTTATGTGGGAGAGTTCTTTGTACAATTCTGCTACTATGTCGCCTGGGGAGCCGCCGTCATTGCACTGCTCTTTCTGTTTATGCAGTGGCTTTGGTGGTTGGTGGTGCGCCGTATTTGGCGGTATTACCACCATAAAGAGGGGCAGTCTGGGCAGTCACCGGTATGGCTGCACTTCTTGTCTTTCGTTCCTCATGTGCTGATATGGCTGTTGTTGCTCGACATCAACGTGCAGATGACGCTTCCTGTCGCTGTTGCCCTTGTGCTTTTGCTCTCATTACTAGTACCGCAGCGTGGTCGTTTGTCCTTCCCTGTCGCCGTTGTTTTGCTATTGGTAGGCTGGTGGCTGGCAGGACCAGTCGTCATCCTGTTGCCGTTTTTGGCTCCATGGTCATTGTTACCTAATAAGGCTGACCGACGTGGCGTGGCAGGAGGAGTGGTTCGCTTGCTGATTCTGGTGTTCCTGTTGCTGGGAGCCATCTGGCTGTATGCACCACAAGGCAATCGTCCGATGCGTCAGTTGCTGACGGGAATTGACTATGTCAACAATAAAAAAAATATGGTGGGAACACCCGAAGAGCAACAGTATTGTCTTTTGGTGCAGCTTCATTTGTGGAACCGCCTGATCTCGGTAGCAGCCAAGCACCCACCTAAGTCGCGTGCCTGCAAATATGCGGTGATGCTGGCCGAGTGGAAATTATGGAATGGCCGGGAACAGGAACTGCTCCAATGCCTGCACGACACATGGGGCTCGTTATCCAGTTGTGCAGCCTCGTTGCTGATGAGCGAGTTGTATTTGCAAATCGGCTGGTTCCACATGTCGCAACGGGCAGCTCACGATGCTATGGTGTCGTATCCCAATTACAATAACAGTGGAAGGGCGCTAAAACGACTGGCAGAGATGAATCTCGTTACAGGTCATTACGATTTGGTGAGAAAATATGCCGTCATTCTGGAACAAGCCCCGTTCTACAGGTCGTGGGCACGAGACATCCGGCAGATGGCAGACCATCCCGAACTCATCGAACGTAATGCCAGTGTGATGGGACTGCGCAGCATTTACCACCAGACACCTGACGGAGTTTTCTATTGATCTCATACTGAAAAAGAAATTAGCACCATGCAACATACGCACGACAACACTCACACTGTACTAACAACAGTCAGGTTTGGCACAGCAAGAACGTTCTCGTTAACGATAAGGTTAGCGGTAGCGTTATTGTTAGCGGTTATCATTGCCTGCCAGCCTCGTCCGCACGATGTGCATCAGGCGAATACCTTGCCCGACATTTATCCCGACTATGTGGATGTGACGGTTCCTGCAGATATAGCCCCATTGAACTTTGCCATGTCCGATGATGAGGTCGACTGGCTCTGTGTTGAGGTTACGGGCTCGAAGGGCGGACGGTTAACTGCGTCGGGCGAAGAGACCGATTTCGATATTGATGCCTGGCACCAGTTGCTGGCCGACAATATAGGCGGGGAGTTGCGCGTGACAGTGACAGCCCGTAAGGAGCAACAGTGGACGAGCTATCGTCCCTTTATCATCCACGTCAGCACCCAGCCGCTGGGCGAGTGGGGAGTCACCTACCGGCGCATTGCTCCCGGTTACTCTCTTTTCGGACTGATGGGCATCTGGCAGAGGAACTTGTCGAATTTCGACGAGGCACCCTTGCTACTGACCAGTCAGATACCGGGACAGTGTATCAACTGCCACACGCCCAACCGTACCAACCCCGACGAGTATGTGTTCCATGTCCGTGGCTCACATGGTGCCACCGTCATTCACCGGAAGGGTAGCTATGAATGGCTCAAAGCCAAGAACGACACACTGAAAGGATCGATGGTCTATCCCGCCTGGCACCCCAATGGCCGCTTCTGCGCTTTCTCTACCAACAAGACTGCACAGATGTTCCACATGGCCAACCCGAAACTCATTGAAGTATACGACAATGCTTCCGATCTCTTTGTCTACGATACGCAGACACACACAATCCTGATCGACAGCCTTGTCATGAAACCAGGATGGTCGGAGAATACTCCTACTTTCTCGGCTGATGGCCGTTGGCTGTTTTTTACAACGGCCCTCCAGCAGACATACCCTAAAGGATATGAGCAGCAGCGCTACAGCCTGTGCCGGGTGGCTTTCGATGTGTCGACAGGTCGTCTGGGTGATCAGGTTGACACACTCATTCATGCCCGGCAGACCGGCAAGAGTGTAACGTGGCCCCGTGCCAGCTATGATGGCCGCTACGTGATGTACACCCAATTAGACTATGGCTATTTCTCTGTATGGCATCCCGAGGCAGACTTGTGGTTGCTTGACCTGAAGACCGGAGAGGCAAGGCCTATGGACGAGGTGAACAGCCCGCGTTCGGAAAGCCTGCATCAATGGTCGGCCAACAGTCGCTGGTTTCTTTTCACCAGCCGTCGCGATGATGGGCTCTACACACGCCTCTATTTTGCCTCCATCGATGAGGAAGGCAAGGCCACCAAGCCCTTCCTCCTGCCTCAACGACATCCGAAAGCTTATTATCGGAATCTTCTGTATTCCTATAACACTCCCGATTTTACGACCCGCCGTATAGATCCCGATACCCGTCAGATGGGACAACGCATTGAGAGTGGCGAGCGAGTGCCTACCACCGTCAACATAAATAAGCAGAATACAGAGTAACATAGAAAAAATAATATGAATATATAATCATTAAACTCTCAAAGTAACAATGAAGAAAACCTTAATCACAGCAGTAGTCGTATGCGCCACGCTGTGCGCTTGGGCACAAGATGCCACTTTCTCGTACTTTAAGTACACGGGCAACGACACCCGTTTCGACAAGCAGTACGACCCGACAAGCCAATATCTGAATCCCATTCTGGCCGGTTTCTATCCCGACCCGTCGTTTTGCAGAGTGGGCGATAAGTTCTATTTGGTGAACTCCTCGTTCTCCTTTTTCCCCGGAGTACCCATTTTCGAGAGTGAGGACCTCGTGAATTGGCAGCAGATTGGTCATGTATTAGACCGTCCCTCACAGTTGCCCCTTGATGGGCAGGGTGTGTCGCAGGGTATCTTTGCCCCCGATATTAAGTACAATCCGAAGAACAAGACCTACTACATGATTACCACTAGCATCCGCATGGGTAATTTCTTCGTGAAGACCAAGGACCCGCACATGGGATGGAGCGACCCTATTCCTCTGCCTAAGATTGACGGTATTGACCCTTCTTTCTTCTTCGATAACAATGGCAAGGCATATATCGTGCACAACGGGCCTGTTGACGGTGGTGCCGACTATGAGGGACAACGTGCCATCCGCATCTTCCGTTTCGACACGAAAGGTGACAGTATCATAGGCACTTACCGACAGATAGTACGCGGTGGCACTCATGTTGAGGCTCGTCCGATATGGATTGAGGGTCCACACCTCTACCGCATCGGTAAATACTACTATCTGATGTGTGCTGAGGGTGGTACGGGCGATTGGCACAGTGAGGTGATTCTGCGCGCTCCGGTGAAATCGGACATCATGGATCCTGCCTCTTGGGAGGAATGTCCTAACAATCCTATCCTTACCCAGCGCACGGGTGTTGACCCCAATCGTGCTGACATTGTCACCAGTACTGGTCATGCAGACCTTGTTCAAGACAAGCAAGGCCGCTGGTGGGCTGTGTTCCTTGGCTGCCGAGCTTACGAAGGACCATTCTATAATACAGGCCGTGATACCTATATGCTTCCCGTCACCTGGAAAGACGGATGGCCCGAGATTCTGGAAAAAGGAAAGGCATTGCCCACCGTGGTCAGCAAGACTGGTCTGGTTCCTGGTAGCAATGGTGCTCAGTACATTACAGGAAATTTCTCCTATACCGACAATTTCGACACTGAAAAACTGAATCAGCGTTGGATGTTCCTGCGCAATCCGGAGATGAATCGATATAAGTGGGGCAAAGGTAAATTGACCATCCAGCCCTCATCTGCTGATATCAGCGAGAGGAAACCATTGTCAGCCCTGTTCTGTCGTCAGCAGCATACCACGTTCTCGGCTGAGACCGAAGTGGTTTTCTCGCCCAAATCAGAGAAGGATGTTGCCGGACTGGCTCTGTTGCAGAACGAGCAATACAACTTTGTGTTCGGCAAGACCATTCTTAACGGACGTCCGGCAGTGACACTCGTGCGTGCCGAAAAAGACAAGGTGTTGATTGGTTCGGCGTTCGTCAAGCCCGACAGTAGTCTGCAACTCAAAATAGAGGGCGACGGCCGCTACTACTCTTTCTATTATCGTGAGAATGGAGAATGGCGTTGCATAGCCGCAGGTGTCGATGCTGTCAACCTGAGTACTTCCCGTTCGGGAGGGTTCATAGGCGCCTGTATCGGTCTTTATGCCACGGCGAAATAAAAAAGATAAAGGATAACTGAGTTTTGTGTCATCTGCCACATGCAACCCGTCATCATGCTCTCTCGGGAAGCTGTGGCAGGTGGCACTATTCTTTTATGATGATAAATAACGTGAGTTCGACGAATTCGCGTTAACTTGAAACCGGCAGTTCTGCTGCCCTCATTCGTCACTAAACCTTACTATCGCCTGACGGATAATGGCTTATGCTTGGTGACACTTGTCTTTCTGCCGTCACGATGCCTTCACACACATTTTGTAATCGATGCCTGATTACCCTCTAACTAGTTAATCAATTAAGGTCTAATCAGGCATTAATTAGAACGTAACTAGGCATCAATTAGAGCATAAGTAGGCATTAATTCGAGCATAATCAGGCATTAATTGCAATTTCCATGGAAATCAAGGGACCCGTCCCTCCGTTTTTCTGACACACAGCTTGCATGATTCTGAATTCGTCGGACTCGCGTTTGTTTACGTCCGTAGAAGCCATGTTTACGGTTGTAGATGCCATTTTTGCGTTTGTAGAAGCTAAGTTTACGTTTGTAGAAATCATGTCTATGTTCGTAGAAACCATGTTCACACCAACAGAAACCCTGTTTACGCCAATAAAAGGCATGTTTACGCCAAAAAAGGCATGTTTACACCCCTGCCAGCGTAGGAAAACGAAAAATGTGACGTTGTGACATGTGACTTTGTGACATTAAGGTGTTTCCATAGTGCAGATGATGGTCGAGAGGGTAAAATA
>JAEEGF011226829.1_pt1 | contig 12129 bp, 7 predicted proteins | sample 9134171 | NCBI WGS metagenome assembly JAEEGF01 (sample SAMN16246542, study PRJNA631951) | gut metagenome | biome: gut microbiome; feature: rumen; material: AP-attached | host: Bos | place: Iran: Karaj | collected 2018-10 | reverse complement strand
CATGGGGCATTCAATCTTTTCAAGATTAATCTACACGAATTCATTGACTTTCAGCAGATTTTCTTTGGTTGCTTCCACAGTAAGTTTTTCCATAACGCTCCCTTTTTATTGTGAAAAACCGCGTATAATATACGCACGAAGACACTTGCAGCCAAATTAGCCGCAAGTGTCGATGAAAACATCGTATCCGCTTTACTTGATCTTCGAGAGGAATTTAACCGCCGATGGCGCATAATCTGCTTTCTCCCAATCATCAAAAAGCTCTGCTCTCATATTTCCAGTAAAACCTTTTTTCTCCATATTCAGGGCATCCCATGCTGCCTCAAATTCATCTTTTTTGCTCTTAAAAACAGCCTTCTCATCGGAGTGGGCGTTAGTTCCACCAATTACCTTCTCAAGTTCTTTTTCATTTAAAGTGTTCATCGTTCTGTCCTCCTGTAAAACCGTGATATATCTTTATACGAAGGTATTTGGCTTATGGCAAAAGAAATTACACATACATTATAAGCTAAATTTGTCAGTCAATTTCTTAAATTATTCTAATATTTTCACGGATTTCCAGCCCATGCATCACTTGAACTCAACGCACATCATGGTCAGATCATCAAACTGCTCAGCATCGCCCACAAATTTGCTGACTGCATCCCTTACGTTTGCAAGAATCTGCTCAGGGCCTGCATTCATATCCTTATTCAGCGCCTGAAGCATACGATCAGGGCCAAACATCTTAACATCAGCATTAGTAGCCTCCGGAACTCCATCTGTATAAACGAACAGCTTGTCGCCATGCTCTAGCTGTATCTCGTATTCCTTGTACTTAATTCCTTCCATTCCGCCTATTACGAAGCCGTGCTTATCCTTGAATATCTCAAAAGAGCCATCGGCGCGCTTGATTGCCGGATACTCATGGCCAGCATTGGCGCATGACAACTTTCCTGTAGAAATCTCCAGAATTCCAAACCACACAGTTACAAACATCTCCGTCTGGTTGGAGCTTGAAAGGGCTTCATTAGTCTTGTTCAAGGTCTCGGCAGCAGACTGCCCCAGCATTGCACAGCTCTGGAGGATTACCTTGGATATCATCATGAAAAGAGCTGCCGGAATACCCTTGCCTGAAACATCAGCCATTACAAGTCCCAGATGGTCATCATCAATAAGGAAGAAGTCATAGAAATCGCCTCCTACCTCCCTTGCCGGATCCATCATGGCGTAGATGTCAAACTCAGGTCTGTCAGGAAATGGCGGAAAATCGTGTGGTAGCATACTAGCCTGTATCTGGGTTGCCAGGTTAAGCTCCGCTCCAATCCTCTCTTTTTCTGCAGTTGCACGCTGAATGTCAGAAATGTAAGTCTTCATTCTGTCAGTCATCTGGCCAAAAGAGGTGGCAAGCTCCTGAATCTCATCGCCCGTATTCTCATTCCACTCAAAGTCCAGATTCTCACCCTCGAGGTTATGAACCTTATCTGTTAAAAGAGTGATTGGCTTAACCAGATGTTTACTGAGGATATTGGAAGCTATAACAGTAATGATCGCCATAGCCACTATCATTCCAAACATTCTGACAAGAGCTCTTTTTATCAATTTCTGAATTGCAGAATATTCGTCGTTATGGCTTTCCTTAAGAGTTGCCAATAGCTTTTCATTTGGAGTCAGCACTGTCTTTTCAGGAATTATGGAAACCAGTGACCAGCCAACTAGCTCAACTGGTGAATAAGCAAGGTAGCATTTAACGCCATCTACATCTAACAGTTCAAGTCCACTCTCTCCACTGGCAGCTTTCTTTCCAAACTCTGAGAGTCCCTTATCATTTTCTTCTACAAGAACACTCTGGGGACTAAGCTGTCCTTCTTTTCTTGATGAGAATATGACCTTACCATTACCATCGATGATGCAGGAATCACCTTCATCGCCGATTTTGGCGTTCATCATCATGTTCTCAACACCCTGAAGATAGAGACCTGCTCCTGCTACACCAACAAATTCTTTTCCCTTGTAAATAGGTACTCCGCACATGATGGCCTGCTTGCCTGTGTCATAGTCCTCCTGAATATCTGTAAAGACCACACTCTGCTCGGCTTTAGCCTTCACATACCAGGGACGAAGCCTTGGGTCAAGATACACATAGTTTCCATTAGCATCCCATCTTTCCTTGATGACAGGACCTGCAAGAAGGACTATTCCTGTTTCTGTTCCGATGTAGGATGCACCAAGCTCGTCATATTGGTTATACATGGCAGTCAGATTGCCCTGAAGGCTTCCTATCATTGACAGCTCTTCAAGAATAGCCTCATCCTCAGGGTCTACACCCTCTGCATATACAAACTGGCCCTTAATCATGCCGATTTCTGATTTGTCTGGAATTAAAACCGTAGATTTTCCGTACTTCTCCGGATTAGTATAAATGTCCGTGGCCGCATCAGCGTTGATTGTCACTGTTCCTGCGAAGTCTCCGAACATTTGATTTAGAATATAGGCGCATCCAAGTGCTGTTGCACTCAGTCTCTCTGTTATCTGAGTGCGCAGTGCCTCATCAGAGTACTCTTCCACCTGTCCTCCTGTCTTTTCAGAATTACTAAGTGTGATATCCCTGATATTTATCAGCATCTGCATGGTGATGACGCCAAATAAGATCAAAAGAATTGAAGAAATGACCAGCATTATCTTCATTATTTTTTTCTTCATCAAATAGTCCCCTCATATATTTGAATTAGAAATAATTGTATTACATATAATTTTATCGAATATTAAATATTTTTACAATGAAAAAAAGCCCTTCACGCGGGCATTGCCCACGCAAAGGACTCTATAAACACTTCTATTATCCTATTATTCGCTGATGGTGAACTGTCCAATGAGACTGTTGAGGGATTCTGACTGTTCGGAGAGTTCCTGTGATACAGCGCTGGACTCCTCGGCTGTAGCAGAGTTACTCTGCACAACATTAGAAATCATATCAATTCCCTTATCAATCTCATCCATACTCTGTGCCTGCTGCTCTGCAAGATCACCAGTCTGGATTATCATCTCTGTAATTTCCTCAACACTGTGCTGCATTGCGTCAAGAGCTTCTGTTGTCTCAGCTACTACAGAGTTACCGTTACTAATCTCATCCATGGTATCTGCAATGAGCTGATGTGTATTCTTGGCAGCTTCACTACTCTGATCTGCCAGCTTACCGATCTGATCAGCAACAACAGCAAAGCCCTTTCCGGTCTCACCTGCTCTTGCAGCCTCGATACTAGCATTGAGGGCAAGAAGTGATGTCTGCTTGGCAATCGCTTCGATAGAATTTGTAACCTGTTCAATCTCTGCAGAAGCCTCTGTGATTCTGGTCATAGCATCTGTAACAAGATGCATCTTTCTGGCGCTGGTCTCAGCGTTATCTCTAACCTCTGTGGCCATTGTCTTACTCTTTTCAGCAACCTCTGCAAGCTGTTTTGTCTGCTCAGTAACTGAGTTAACAGATGCTGTAAGCTCCTCAACTGCTGCTGCCTGATCTGTTGAACCTTCTGCCAGGTCGTTAGCACCCTGTGACATGTTGATGGCACCCTGTGATACCTGCTGTGAAGAATTACGAACTTCCAGAAGTGTACTACTGAGGTTCTCTGCGATATCATTAAGAGCATTTCTGATAGTAGCATAGTCACCGATGTAGAGCTTCTCGTTTCTTGAGCCAGCAGAGAAATCTCCGCCTGACATACGCTTAAGGGTCTCATCAATATCTTTTACAATGTCCTCAATGACATCTGTTGAATAGGAAATATCGTCAGCAAGTTTGCCAAGCTCATCTTCAGAATCTGTATTAACCTTAACTTCAAGCTTACCTTTTGACATATCATCTGCAGCCTTGGAGATTTCCTGAATCGGTCCAAGGATACTGTTTGTAAGCGCTCCTCTTGCCTTGACCATATAGAGGATAGCATTTACAACAATCAAAAGAGATATAACTGTCATTATCAGAACAGTAACAATAGCAAGCGTATAAGCAGACTTAGCCTGAGCCTTGGCTGAAATACCGATCTCCTTGAAGTCCTTAACAACTACCTTGATGGCTTCATTAATGTTGGCAACGTAGAAATCATAGATTTCATCCTTGCTATAACCTGCTCTGGACATTTCTTCCAGTTTATCGTCAGCAGTGTCTATATCCTTAATATGCTGATATACAGTAGTGAGGTCACCCTTATAAACCTTGGAAAGAGTATCCAGACCATCATTTAATTCCTGGAGCTTTTCATCTACTCCTGCATACTGAGCATTTCTGTCATCTTCATCATGAGCTGAAAGCGCCCACAGATAATACTTGGCAAGAGCCTGAATTGTGATTCTGATCTCGCCCTGCTGAGTATTCTGTTCATAATAGACGTTGTAGATATTATGCAGATTGAAAAGAGCCAGGAAATCAATCAGGACAATTGCAGCAAAAATCATGATCAGGTTAGTCCTGAAATTGCCAAACACCTTTTTGAACTTGTCAGCTACAGGTAGTTTTCTAAATGACTCCTTGCTAAAAGAATCTTTTTTCTTAGCTGCGTCTGCCATATTATCCTCCTTAGACATAAAATTATCAGCCACAGGATTAAGTTTTCCTATAGCCATCTTTTATGAAATCTTGCGCCATTACAAATGGTTTAACGTCTAGTTATATATTATATTTTATGCAATTTTTCAATAAAATGTCATAAATATGTATAAATTTATATAAAATTTCGAGAAATAAGTCGTACTTATGCCAAATATAAAAAATATTGATTTTACTTATGGATAATTAATCGATATCATGTTTAAGGTATCAATATTAGATTCAGAGAGGGAATGAAAAATGGTAAAAGCAGTAGTAGGTGCTAACTGGGGAGATGAAGGAAAGGGTAAGATCACAGATACTCTGTCAGATCAGGCAGACGTTGTTATCCGCTTTCAGGGTGGTGCCAATGCAGGCCACACAATAGTTAATGATTATGGCAAATTTGCACTCCACACAATGCCATCTGGTGTATTCCATCAGAACATTATGAACATCATTGGTAACGGAGTTGCATTCGATATTACTAAGTTCATGAACGAACTTAACGAGATCACATCTAAGGGAGTTCCTGCTCCACAGATCATGATTTCTGACAGAGTACAGGTTATGATGCCTTATCACGTACTCTTCGATACACTTGAGGAAGCAAGACTTGCTGGTAAGAGCTTTGGTTCTACCAAGTCAGGTATCGCTCCTTTCTATTCAGACAAATACTCCAAGATTGGCTGGCAGATCAATGAGTTCTTCCAGGATGACGCAGCTATCAAGGAGAAGATTGCACGTGTTGCAGAGATCAAGGACGTTCTCCTTGTAAACTTATATCATTCAGATCCTATCGATCAGGAAGCTCTTTTCAACCAGATCGTTGAATGGAGAGAGCAGGTTAAGCCTTACATCGGCAATGTAGCTCTTTATCTTGATAAGGCTATCAAGGAAGGCAAGACAATCCTCCTCGAGGGTCAGCTTGGAACAATGAAGGATCCAGACCACGGTATCTATCCTATGGTTACATCCTCATCACCTCTTGCAGCTTATGGTGCAATCGGTGCAGGTATTCCTCCTTATGAGATCAAGCAGGTTGTTACAGTATCCAAGGCTTATTCTTCTGCTGTTGGTGCTGGTGCATTTGTTTCAGAGCTCTTTGGAGATGAAGCTGAGGAGCTTCGTAGACGTGGTGGTGACGGCGGCGAGTACGGCGCAACTACAGGAAGACCTAGACGTGTTGGCTGGTATGACTGCGTAGCTAGTAAGTACGGCTGCAGACTTCAGGGCACAACAGATGTAGCTTTCACAGTACTTGATGTACTTGGCTATCTTGATGAGATTCCAGTTTGTGTTGGCTATGACATCGACGGCGAGGTTACAACAGAATTCCCTGTAACTCACCTTCTCGACAAGGCTAAGCCAGTTTACAAGACTCTTCCAGGTTGGAAATGCGAGATTCGTGGTATCAAGAAGTACGAGGATCTTCCAGAGAACTGCCGTAACTACATCGAGTTCATCGAGGAGCAGATTGGCTACCCAATCACAATGGTTAGTAACGGCCCAGCTCGTTCAGATATTATCTACAGAGAGAGCAAGCTTTCTAAATAATATATTTGGAATAATAAATGGAGAAGCAGATTCAGGTTCTGCTTCTCCATATTTTTTATCTCTTATAGAATGTAATGTAATTGCCACGCTTTTGCTTACTCTCATACATCGCTGAATCAGCCTGTTTGTAGTAATCAGCAAAGGACCGACCATCATTCGGCCTACAGAAGGTTGCTCCAACGCTTATCTCCATCTTCCAGTCAGGCGCTTCCGGCACATGTATCTGTTCTGAATTCATGAAAAGACGATTTGCAACGATAAGACCAATATCCACTGTATCAACTCCTGACGCAAATACCATAAACTCATCTCCGCCAAGTCTGAATACGATATCAGAATCTCTGAAGGTCTCTGTAAGGCAATCTGCCATTGCGATAATCACCTTATCTCCAACATCATGGCCGTATGTATCATTGACCTTTTTAAAGTGATCAGCATCGACAATAAGGAGCATTCCCTTTCTTCCTGCTTCAAAGGCCTCGTAGAGTCGTATCTCGCCTCCGTTTCTGTTGAGGATCTTGGTCAGGGAATCCGTTTCAGCTTTTTTACGAAGTGCTTCCTGTCGTCTTCTATCCTCGTCAATAGACTCAGTAGCCCAGATTACACGGGTTACATTGCCTTCCTCGTCTCTTTCTCCTGCAATGAAATACATTCGAGTCCAATGATTATCAATATCAAGGAAATCGTGAGATATGGACTTATTGTCTTTTAATCTTTCTCCAAGAGTTGGGAAATTCATAAACTCTGCCAGCATGGCTCTGGAAGATTCCACTGCAATACCTTCAGCTATCTCATCAACTCGTTCAAGCGAATATGGTTTAGCTGAAAGAATCTGAGTAAGCCTTTCACTGACCCACATCTTATTAAGCTTAAGCTCTTTTAAATCCAGTATAGAAAGAGAAAGGTAAATATCTGCAATTGCAGCCAGCTCGCCTTCAAGCTGACTTCTTTCTCTGTTTTTTTTCTTATAAAGATGAATAGCTGCCCAAAATGAAATAAATACTATAGTAAGGACAAATATAGAATGAGCATATATAATTCCAATAGCTCCAAACAGCCTGCCCTCATCGAACACAAACACTGTATACCAGTCGTTGTTAATACGTTTACTAAAAACAAACTTCTTATTGCGTCCTTTTCCTACAGAAAAGATGTTATTATGGGCTGAAGATACTCCTTTGAAAATATCTACATATTCATCGTTGATCTCCCTGGCATAATTCTTGCCAATCTGGTTTTCATCCGAATGTGCAACAACAAGTCCGTCCGCATCCAGCACCAACACTGCTTCCAGCTCTTTATATTTGACCAGGTCCGCATCTTTTTCCTGAATACTATCCAGGTAAAAGTCCATAGAAATAACGCTTTCTTTATCACTAAGGAGCTTACTGACAGACATCATGACCATTCCTGTCTGCACATTGAAATAAGGTTCTACATAAGCTATATCCCCGTCAGCCTTTACTGCATCTATGTACCATGGCCTGCTCGTAGCAACATAGTCACCTGGTGGAAGCCAGCCTGATCCATCAACGTACTCTCCTCGTATATAGCCATATATTCCAGTGGCATTACTCTCAATTATCTCTGAATAAACATCCGTTTCATTAACCAGATAGTTTTTGATATCTTCATTGGTGGCGCCTTCTTCTATCATAGCCTCAACGCCCTGAGACGAGAAAATTACAGCATCCTTTGGAAAAGAAAGATAGTACTCTATCTCCTGAGACAGCGTAAGAACTTCAGAATTCCACATGTTAATAGTACTTTGTTTTGTTACGATGTAGAGTCTGACAAAAAGAGCAAATAGCACGAATGTACCTGCTACAGCAATGAATATTATGACCAGATAATCTTTATCTATGCCTGGCTTTTTATTTTTTTGAGGGTATTTATCCATTTATCACCTATGATTTCTCTAGAAAATTCCCCATTTATCAGCCATGTATATGAACCCAAATTCGCGAAAATATTATAACATGCCGATAACAATGAATCAAAATAATGCACAATTCAAAATATTCTTTTTCACTAAAAATCATACATTCGCTAATTGCAATGACGGCCACAAAATAATATAATAAAATGTGAAATATTTTAATTCTATTTAAAGTTTTAGATTTTCCTAAAACATTTTTTCACTAAATCGTATGACGGGGAGTTATTATGCTGCACATTAAAAATCTTGATGAGGGATTGGAGCTCTTTAAGGCTCTGGGATCTGATATCAGAATCGAAATTATCAATATACTGCTGAAAGAAAGCGGAATGAACATGAATGAGCTGGCCAAAAAGCTCAAGATTACTAACGGCGCTCTGACAAGCCATATCCGTAAGCTCGAGGAATGTGGAATCGTCACTGTTTCTGCTGAGGGCTCCGGTCATGGTAACCAGAAATTCTGCTCTGTAAATCTTGATAAGATTCTGATTGATATTCAGGATGCTCCTGTTGCCACTAATGTTTACAGTACAGAGATCAAGGTTGGCCACTTCAACGACTACGAGGTCTATCCTACCTGTGGCCTTGCTTCCAGTAAGAAGCTTATCGGAGAAGTTGATGATACCAGATATTTCGCGCACCAGGACAGATTCGATGCTGACATATTGTGGTTTACAAGAGGATACGTTGAGTATGGTATTCCTAACTTTATCCCCGTAGGACAGCAGATTGACGAAATCTGTATCTCAGCTGAGCTTAGCTCTGAGGCACCAGGTGTCAATAATGTATGGCCTTCAGATATTTATTTTTCTCTTAATGGCACAGAGCTTGGAACTTGGACTTCACCTGGGGATTTCGGCGATGTTAAAGGTATCTTTACCCCCGATTGGTGGTTTCCTAATTGGAACCAATATGGTATGCTCAAAATGCTGGTGATAGGTCACAAAGGCACATTTATCGACGGCATTATGATCTCCAAGGTTACGATTGACGACCTTGCTCTCACATCCAAGAGCAGTATGAAGCTAAGACTGGAAGTTCCTGAGAATGCCAAGAATGTGGGTGGCCTTACAATTTTTGGAAAAGGATTTGGCAATTACAATCAGGACATCAATGTTAAGATTGCCTATAGCCCGATAGAATAATAAATGAAAAGATATATTACAATAGGAATTCTGGCACATGTAGATGCCGGTAAAACAACACTTTCAGAGGCCCTTTTGTACACCTCTGGAGCAATCAGGAAACTTGGCCGCGTGGATCACAAGGATGCTTTTCTTGACAGCTATGAGCTTGAGAGATCACGCGGCATTACTATATTCTCCAAACAGGCAGTTTTTCAGCACGGCGATATTTCTTTTACCCTGTTGGATACTCCTGGTCACGCCGACTTCTCCCCTGAAATGGAGAGAACTCTTCAGGTCCTCGACATGGCGATCCTTGTCATCAGTGCTGCTGATGGCGTAACCAGCCAGGCAAGGCTCCTATGGAAGCTCCTTGATCACTACAAGGTTCCCACAATCATTTTCGTTAATAAGATGGATCAGCCAGGCACAGACAAGGCTCAGATTCTTGCTGGGTTAAAAGAAAATCTCAGCAGCCACTGTGTTGATTTTGGCATGTCTGGTTCTGATGACGGCTTAAGGTCACTACTTACATCTCCTGAGCTTCAGGAGGAGCTTGCTGTTTGTGATGACGAGCTACTCTCTTCTTTTCTTGATGGAGAGCCTGTTACAGAACGCGATGCTATCAGTCTTGTCAATTCCCGCAAGTGTTATCCATGTCTTTTCGGCTCCGCCCTTAAGCTTGACGGAGTAAAAGAGCTGCTGGATATGCTGAGCGAATTCTCTGATGCTGAAAAATTTGCTGGCGCTGATGTCGATGCTTTCTCTGCCCGAGTGTACAAGATAAGTAGGGATTCTCAGGGAAACAGACTGACACATATGAAGCTTCTGAGCGGAAGTCTCAAGGTAAGAGATGTGATTCAGGATGAAAAAATAGATCAGATTCGTATTTATTCAGGGGACAAATTCGAGACACTTCCAGAAGCAACAGCTGGAATGATTGTTGCTGTGTCAGGCTTATCAGGAACAAAAGCTGGAGAAGGCCTAGGTGCGCTATCTGGTGCAGTATCTACAGAGGTTATCCAGCCTATCCTCTCCTGCGCTTTGATTCTTCCTGAGGAAGTAGACACTATTTCTTTTTATAAGAAGATTAAGGTCCTGGAAGAGGAAGAGCCTATGCTCCTGGTATCTCTTCACGAGACCACAGGCGAGATCATGGTTCAGATCATGGGCGATGTTCAGAAAGAGATTCTCCATCACCTGATTCAGACTCGCTTTGGAATAGATGTCAGATTCGGTCAGGGACAGATTGTATATAAAGAAACAATAGCTGGTCCTGTCGAGGGTGTCGGCCACTTTGAACCCCTCAGGCACTATGCCGAGGTACATCTTCTCCTCGAACCAACTGAGCCAGGAAGCGGCATTTCTTTTGACAACAAATGCTCTACTGACCAGCTCAATCTCAACTGGCAGAGACTCATATTGACTCACCTCCAAGAGAAGAAACACGTGGGAGTCCTCACTGGTTCTGAGATTACAGATATGAGGATCACTCTTTTAACCGGAAGAGCTCATGAAAAGCACACAGAAGGCGGCGATTTCAGACAGGCCACCTACAGAGCAGTCAGACAGGGACTTATGGAAGCTCAGTCCGTTCTTCTTGAGCCTATGTTTGATTTTAGAATCGAAGTTCCACAGGAGAACGTTGGCCGCGTCCTTACTGATATTCAGAAAATGAACGGCACTGTGGGCCTTCCAGATATAGAAAACGGCAAATCCGTTATAACAGGAACAGTTCCCGCTGCATGCCTCTATGACTATGCCCAGGAGCTCAAGAGCTATACACATGGCGAGGGTGTGTTGTCCACAACACTTAGTGGCTATGCACCATGTCATAACACCGAGGAAGTACTCGAGGCTCGAGGCTACTACCCTGAGCTTGATACAGCCAATCCGGCATCATCAGTGTTCTGCTCTCATGGTGCAGGCACTATTATTCCATGGGATGAAGTGCGCTCTCACATGCACCTCGAAAGCGCCTGGTCTCCTGACAAGGGTATTACTGTAGGCACTGACCTTACCGACAACATCGACATGGAAGCCCTCAAAAAGCTCCAGGCAAAGAGCACCAGGAAGACTACAGATAACAGAACCTTTGATGAAATCGAGAGAGATCTTCGCTTTGCTGAGAACGAGCTAAAAGATATATTTGAGAGAACCTACGGAACCATTAAACCAAGGTATGTGGAAACCGAGGAAGACAGAAAGCGCTATGCGCGCCAGGATGCAGAAAGAGCAAGGCAGGAAGCAATCGCCCAGGGTCTGATCGATCCAGAAGAGGCTCCGGAAGTTACTCTTTCAAATAAAAAGCTAAATAGTAAGAAAGAACAACGCCTTGCTGAGCGCCAGAAGGAATACCTTCTGGTTGATGGCTATAACGTCATATATGCAAGCGATGAGCTTAAGAGCCTTGCTACCACTGACCTCAAGGCTGCAAGAGATGCTCTTATCGATAAGCTTGTAAACTTCCAGGGCTATAGAAGAGAACAGGTCATCCTGGTATTTGATGCCTACAGAGTCCGCGGAGGCACTGAACACATGGAAGATCACGCCGGTTTGACCGTCATCTACACCAAGGAAGCAGAAACTGCCGACCAGTACATAGAAAAGGCTGCCCACGAAATCGGCAAAAAATACCGCGTAACTGTCGCCACCTCCGATGCCATCGAGCAGGTCATCGTCATGAGTAGTGGCGCCATCAGGCTCTCCGCAAGAGAATTCTGGGAAGAAGTAGCACACACCGAAGGGCAGATTAGGGAACACTTTTGAGCATGAATTTAAAACTCGCTGTTGTTATAAATCGAATATGGGCAGATTTCCGCAAAAACTGGCAGTTTATCGTGATAGTCCTAGGCTGGTGGATAGCAATGAATCTTATTTTCCACCACACCTGCCCAGTTGTACTGCTATGTGGCTATCCCTGCCCAGGATGCGGGATAACGAGAGCT
>JAEEGF010324318.1_pt1 | contig 12131 bp, 8 predicted proteins | sample 9134171 | NCBI WGS metagenome assembly JAEEGF01 (sample SAMN16246542, study PRJNA631951) | gut metagenome | biome: gut microbiome; feature: rumen; material: AP-attached | host: Bos | place: Iran: Karaj | collected 2018-10 | reverse complement strand
TCGTTGAGATGAAGGAAAAAGGCTTTGCTGATGCAAAGGAATATGACTACGCTCCCGTTGACCTGGGCGATGCCATCGAGAACTACAAGCAGATTCTCGACATCACTGGCGACGTGGCTGCCAATATCATCGAGCCAAACTCTGAGAGCGTTGACCTCGAAGGTCCACACCTCGAGAATGGTCGTATGATCTACGCCTCTAAGACTTACGAGAACCTCGACGCCACCCGTAAGGCTGGTCTGTGGGGTGTTTCTATGCCTCGTCGTTACGGCGGTCTGAATCTGCCTAACACCGTGTTCTCAATGCTGTCTGAGATGATTTCTTCTGCCGATGCCGGTTTCCAGAACATCTGGAGCTTGCAGAGCTGTATCGATACCCTCTATGAATTCGGTTCTGAGGAGCAGCGCCAGAAGTACATCCCCCGCGTTTGCGCCGGTGAGGGTATGAGTATGGACCTGACCGAGCCTGATGCCGGTTCTGACCTGCAGCGCGTGATGCTAAAGGCTACCTTCGACGAGAAGGAGAACTGCTGGCGTCTGAATGGTGTGAAGCGTTTCATCACCAATGGTGATAGCGACATCCACCTCGTGCTGGCTCGTTCTGAGGAAGGCACCAAGGACGGACGTGGTCTGTCTATGTTCATCTACGACAAGCGCCAGGGCGGTGTTGACGTGCGTCACATCGAGCACAAGTTGGGTATCCACGGCTCACCTACCTGTGAGCTCACTTATAAGAATGCTAAGGCAGAGCTCTGCGGTAGCACCCGTCTGGGTCTGATCAAGTATGTGATGGCTCTGATGAATGGTGCCCGTCTGGGTATCGCCGCACAGAGTGTAGGTGTTGAGCAGGAGGCTTACAACGAGGGTCTGGCTTACGCTAAGGAGCGTCAGCAGTTTGGTGAGGCCATCATCAACTTCCCCGCTGTCTATGATATGCTCTCTCGCATGAAGGCTAAGCTCGATGCTGGTCGTTCACTGCTGTACGAGACAGCCGCTTATGTAGATATCTACAAGTGCCTCGAGGATATCGAGCGCGACCGCAAGCTCACTCCCGAGGAGAAGCAGGAGCTGAAGAAGTATCAGCGCCTGGCAGATGCCTTTACCCCACTGGCTAAGGGTATGAACTCTGAGTATGCTAACCAGAACGCTTACGATGCTATCAGCATCCACGGTGGTTCAGGCTTCATCATGGAGTACAAGAGCCAGCGCCTGTTCCGCGATGCACGTATCTTCTCTATCTACGAGGGTACCACTCAGTTGCAGGTTGTAGCTGCTATCCGCTACATCACCAACGGCACCATGCTCAATAATATCAAGGACATGCTGGCAGCCCTGCCTGCAGAGGCTAACGCTACACTCAAGGCACGTGTTGAGAAACTCATCCCCGTTTACGAGGAGGCGCTTGCTGCTGTTAAGGCCCTCGATAATCAGGATGCTCACGACTTCCTGGCCCGTCGTCTCTACGACATGACTGCTGAGCTCGTGATGTCACTCCTCATCATCCGCGATGCCGCTAAGGCTCCTGAGCTCTTTGCAAAGAGTGCCAACGTCTATGTTCGCATGGCAGAGGAGGATGTGCTCGGAAAGAGTGCTTATATCAAGGCCTTCCGTGTTGAGGATCTCGACAATTTCAAGGCTATTGAGAAAGAAGCAGAGGCCTAATCAGGCTCCACGCAATAAAAAAGAATCCGGTGAATCTTTTGATTCATCGGATTTCTGTATATATGTCTGGACATCAGAGTGATCATGACAAGGCATCAGGTTCTGATTTTTTTGCGGAACACGGGCACCTCCTCTACAGGTTGCTCAGCCAGACATTGCTCTAGGCTTTTGCCGCCAAGAGGATCAATGCCCTGCTCTATCTGTCGGCACAGGTCCATACGGATTTGTGCTGTCAGGCAGGCATCACCCTGTATCGCTTTCAGCGTAAAGGTACCATCAACATGCTTTTCCAATGCCTCGCCAGCATAACAGGGCACACAGCAATACTGGCAGTAGTCGTGCTGGCCGCAGACAGGAAACGCCTGTTTCTGATTGGTCTGAAGCATCTGCATGCGCTGCTGACTTAGCATGGCCTCCTTGAGCGATATTCGACGTACATGACCAAAGGTGATGTGAATACTACCACACCCACTGACCACCCCACTAGGCGAAACGGTGATCACACTATTGGCAGAACAGGGAAATCCTTCCTTGCTACCAAACTGATAGCCGTCGGCTTTCCCCTCAGCAGACACATGCACCTTGCAAAGCGGGTCCATCAAGATGACACGCAACGCTTCAGGACGTGTCTGAAGATGCTCAATCAAAGACACATCGCCATCGGCACCAGGTGCCAGTATGCATGAGACCTCATTCTCAGCCCCCAACTGTCGGGCTAACTCACGCACTCCGTAATAGGTGCGGGTGTTCAAACGAAACACAGGTGTCTTAATGTTCAGGGGTACAGGCCATTCTGACAGTTCACGCAGTGCCTTCATCGACTGTTCCCAAGAGCCGCGCCTACGTGTGATCTGGTCGTGCACATCAGCCTCGGTACTATAGATGGATACACTGAGTTGTTGGAGTCCCAACCGAGCCACACGACGTATCTTTTCACTGCTGTTGAGCGCCTGCGCATTGGTAAACAGATTCACTGCCAGATTGCGCGCGTGCATATAGTCAAGAATATCCCAGCAATGGGGATAGCTAAACGGATCACCACCAGTGACAGTCACCTCTGGTATACCTAATTCAACGGCTTCATCAATGAGACGCTTGTAATCATCCAGTGTCAACATGTCAGGACGCAAACGGTGCTCCTCATGCAGGTCGCTACGAGCAGCGCCTTCGTTAAAGCAGTGCAGACAACGTTCGCTGCAAGCATAGGTAAGTTCAAAAGTCAGCGAAACACTAAGTTCCTTTGGCAAAGATGTTCTATAGTCATCAACAGGCTCATAACCTTTAGCATAGACACAGGGTGGATTATCCTTTCGGTACTGTCGCCACTCTTCGTCACTCCACACGTGGTCGTGAACGAGTCCGATTGGCATGAGTTGCTCCCGGAAGAAAGCGATAACCTGTTCCTGGGTAGCACCAGTCACCTCAGCGATATGCGCTGTATCAATAGGATATTCCCGACGTCCTGCCAGCACTTCGTGTACTAACAGGGCCGATATATCCTCAAACGAGTAGCAGGTGCCGTGAGCCGTATTGTACATCACAGCTTTCTGCGCTTGGCGATTGAAAGCGCCACAGGTGTATAGCGGTCGGAAAAAGGTCATATCTTGTTTCGATGAAAATTCAGATAGATACAGTTGATACCATTCATGTACTTGTGACTGATATTCTTACATACACGCGATAAGATGGCACGACGCAGATTATTCTCGTCGATAGTCATCAATTCATCATCCGCAAATTTATAAATAGGGTTTCGAAGAGGTCCCTTACTCTTCACAAGCACAGTGAAACATTCTCTTTATCGATGATGCGCACATCAAAGGTCTCATCCTTGGTGGAAGTGTTCTCACCGTGTGTCTCCACCACTTCATAGAGTAATTCCTCAAGCGCCATATCCACAGCAATACCATCGCTGAGTTCACACATCTCGACAAAGGGGCGTACTTTGTTTAGTAACGACTGTACATCAGCTAAGTCGTAACGCACCGAGAAGGTGATAGCAGGATTCGACGGTACCGTGCTCTCTAATGTAGGCCAGGCGTAAATAATATTTCTGCGATGTACCACATAAGCCATAGCAACCATTACCAGCAATAGGAGCCAGGCAGTGACAGGCAGGATAAACCAGATAAGCCTTGGGGAATATAAAGCTATTATCACAATAATGGCAATGGATCCCAAGTTTGTTACGATCTCTATCCAGCGGCAAAGTTTTTGATGTCCTTGAACAAAGTAGATCATGCTTAGCGTCTCGGAGATAGCATTGGGCAGGAAGGCGATACTCATCAGACGGAACGGCGTGTAGCATTGCGCTACCAGATGGTCGTCGGCGCCATAAACCCTTGCCAGCACACCGGGGAAGAGGAATATCAGCAGGCTCACCATTACCATAACCAGTATCAATATGCGGAAGATGCGCCGTGTGAGCATGCGGAAACTGTCGTAGTCTTCCTCACCCAAGAGAATGCCACCGATATCAGAGATGGCTGTATTCGAGCCAGACAAGGCCAACATACAGATGGCATTAATCTGAAAATAAACGGTAAATAGGAACATGCCATCAGCACCAAGTTTTCCGATTATAAGTGAGTTCATGGTAAAGGCCAGGACTGGTCCCAGTAAGGCTGATATCAATACCGGGAGCCCGATGGAGAAACACTCACGATACTGCTTGAGACTGCATATCTTCTCAGGACGCCTGAGACGGAATATCTTACTGTTCCTGCGCATATAGCCTATCAGTGAGGTGAAAGCGAGCAGATTGCTGAGTGCTGAGGCCAGCGAGGCGCCAGCCATGCCCATGTCGAACACGCCACAAAGTAGCAGATCGAATCCGACATTAAGGAACTGAGAGATGATGATACGTCGGGTGATGAGGCGCGGACTACCGTTGGTAATAACATAAGATATGGGCACACCGCAGACAGCTGCAATGAAGATGGCGAACATGTCAGCATGAATATAGGGCTTCAGCATGGGAAGAAGCCGTTCGTTGGTGGTAATCATACCAGCCACCGTATCGAGGAAAGGTAATACGAGCGCGATGACCAACAGTGTAGAGGCAATCACATAATACAAATGATTATTGAACACACTGTTCACTTTATCGTAGTTCTGTGCACCAATACCTCGAGCGCTCAGGAATCTGGACCCGGCACTCATCATGCCGATGATGATAAACATACAGCTCGCGAAAGGCTGCCAGATACGGACCACAGACAGCGCATCGGGCGACACCAGATGACTCACCACGATGGAGTCGGTAATACCACCTAATTGGCTCATCAGGGCCGACATGACAGTCGCCAGAAAGAACGACCCGAACATGTTCTTCAACACATATTCATTTTGATGCATCATAATAATTCAATCTATAAACTGCCACACCTATCATTGTGAACTTATCCTTCATATAGGTGTAGGCATCCATTTTTGCAAGTCCTAACCCATCTCCGCTGGCATGATAGAAGTGCAGCCTACCGTCTATCCATTTAGCGATCAGCAAGTGCTTAATACCAAGACCTCTTGCCCAAGAATGCTGATCGCACACCACAGCCATTATGTCGCCATCGCGGATCACACCCAACGCCGAATCCTGTGACATATGCAGTAGTTCTCTTGGAATATAGGTAAAGCGCACCCCCTGCTTCTGGCGAAGGTCGATGGCCTTGTAGTTCTTCTCGTCATTCATCTGGGGCCAGAACAGATGCTTGTTTTGGGTCATATACGACGGCATCATATCCACCAGTCCAGTAAAGGGGAATACGGGTTCGTCAGGACTGATACGCTCCACGAACCCCTCCTTGATGGCCGACTGCATGATCCAGGTGAAGTAATGGTTGCGGGTAGCAAACGAGATGACACCGTCCTGATAATGTATACGCTGGTAGAAATCCTTCAGGTCTGCCAGCGTAGTGCGTCCACTCTGGTAGCATAGTGCCAGCGCCAGCACATCCTCCATCACGGTAGTGCAGTCCACCTGACTGAGGCTCAGCAACAGGTGTTCTTCCTCCACCGGCTGCGTGAATACTGTGGTGCTGCCATCTTTCATCAGTTGGCAGAAGAAGTATTCTGTCAGCGGCATTGACTGATCAACGTTATTCATCGCACGCTGCAGTATCCGCTCGTTTTGCGTATCAAACCGCTGCTCGTTGCGTCGCAGGCGACGAAGCAGGAGCTTCCGAAAAAAACTTCTCGAGATGTGCCCGATGGGGGTTCTCACGCATAAGACCAGACATAGTGAGCGTAGTGCCGCTAACTGCTCACGCCAGAAGTAGGGGTTGGATTTAACCTTCTCATAGTCTCTGATATCAACGCCCCAAGCCTCATAACCCAACCATCGGGCGATGCGCAGCGAACGGGTTATATGGAAACTGCTGGTCAGGATGTAAAATCGGGTTTGTCCAAAAAATACCTCCATGTTCCATAACGAGCGGAAGGTGTTAAAGCCGCATGAATCCAGCACAAAGCGTTCTTCTGGGATATGGTATTCTTCCACCAGCGTGCGGTAGATGGCGGTAGTGTCAGCACGACAACCGGAGATGTAGAACAGCCAGTCGGGATAGGCATTGGCAAGTATACTCACCAACCTCACCCGCAGCTGCAGGATAGGCGATAGCGAGTTGTCCGGTCTCAGTTTAGCGCCTAACACCAAACAAGCCTTTACACCATCAGGCATCTTGCCCGATAGTGGTTGCAACCTATCGTTATGTAGCTTAACATACCGCATTGTCGGATTCGTGCTTTTTTTCTTCTATGATATGAAGAAGAATAATCTGCTCTCTGACAGTGGTGGCAAATGCATCGCTATTTTCCAGGATACTGGCCTTCAAGTTGTCGATGTCCTTACATCTCAGATGGTGCATCACCGTAAAATGCAAGCCCCATCCCTCGGCATGATGCCCGGAACCATCGAAAGAGGTCACCCTGCCGTCAATAACATCTTTATTAGAGTGTGCCCACTGGTGGAATATCCTGTCTATCGCAAAAGTCATGTCATTGTTGGAATGGCAATAGCAGACCAGCTCATCAGGATGCTCTTCCAGGTATTGAGTAATTACCGCCACAATCATACGCCCCACTTCCTTGTCTGGCCTACCACCACGCTTCCCACTGGCAAGCCTAAGCAAGAAGTAGAGTACGCGATGGTTGCCTATCTTCGCCACCTCGATAAAGTGAAGCACGTAAAGACGACTCGCGGCATTATAAAACTCCACCGCCGAATCGCCTCTTTTCCTTAACACCAACTTAGAAATGGTGTTAACCTTCGCTATTCCTTCTTCAGATATAGAATTCGTTGTTCCCGATTTAAATAATACTTATTTCTTATTCGATGTTGTACAAAAACTTACACGATCTCCATCATCTAAAGTTCTCTGCACATAGTCGTCGAGGGTCAGTGCCTGAGCGGTAATAATACCAACAGGTGATTTTCTGATTGCAAATGGATTGTCATTCTTAGCCATAATCTTCAAATTTTAAGTTTAATAATATTCAAAAGACAGTTTTTCATTTCTAATATGCAAATATACGAACAATTTCGTTTATACACAGTTATTCGCCTGTTAATTAGTGTTAAGATATAGTCACAACAGGTTATATAAGCTCCAAGTTATACACAGAATGTTTTGTGTCTTTCAGAAAAAAGATCTACCTTTGCAAGCAAAAAAGGAGATGATGACAGATCAGGAATTAGAAGAGCGAGTAAGCCGTGCCGTAGATTTCTTTATGCAGGGGTATGGCTGTTGCCAGAGTGTGGTGGCAGCGTTTGCCGACTTGTACGGACTTGACGACACACTCGCCAAGAAGATTGCTGCCGGTTTTGGTGGCGGTGTGGGACGTATGCGCATGATGTGCGGTGCCGTATCGGGGATTGTGATGCTGGTGGGATTGGACTGTGGCCAGACCGAGGGCAGCGACCGCGAGGGCAAGAGCGCCTGCTACAAGGTGGTACAGGATCTGCTGGCACAGTCGAAAGCAGAGAACGGTAGTGTGATCTGTGCAGAGATCCTAGGCCTGAAAGGTTATGAGAAGGCACACGCCAGCTATGTGGCATCGGAGCGCACCGCAGAATACTATAAGACACGACCCTGCGCTGCAAAGGTTGAGAGTGCTGCCAAGCTCTTTGCTGCCTATCTTAAATCAAAGTAAGTAACTTTTCGATAAGTCGGGGTTTGGCGTAATCGTCGAGCTCCGATTCTTTTATCCAGACATAATCAGCAGGTAGCTCTGGGCGCTCATCGACTTCCCAAAAGTAGAAGTCGGCATAGAGCACCCGATGTGTGAGCACATGCTTGACGTGCTGGCGCAGCAAAACAGCACTTGCTGGCACACCCGTCGACAAAACAACGAGCCAGGGTTCCCACAGTCCCTGCCAGATGTCGCCTGCACCACGACGATGGATGACGGTATAGCCTTTGCAGCGCACATAAATATAAATAAGATAGCGATCGGTAACCTTGAGTGTCTTGCGTTTGACTGGCAACTCGCCCACCTTTCCCTCGCGAAAAGCCTGACAGGACTCTATCAAGGGGCAGAGAGCACAGTTGGGCGATGCCGGGGTGCACTGCAGGGCACCGAAATCCATGATGGCCTGATTATATACGGCAGCCTGCGAGACGGGCAGGTGTGCCTGCGCCAACTCGGCAAAGAGCCGTTTGCCCTGCGTGGTGTTAATAGGCGTGTCGATACCAAAATGGCGTGACAGCACCCGATACACATTGCCATCGACTACGGCGGCAGGGATATCGAAGGCAAAACTGGCAATGGCGGCAGCGGTATAGTCGCCCACCCCTTTGAGCTGTTTAATGCCCTCTAGGGTATCGGGAAAGCGCCCCAGTGCCACAATCTGCCGGGCTGCGACATGCAGGTTACGGGCACGACTGTAGTAGCCCAATCCCTGCCACTCGCGCAGCACCTCATCCTCGGTAGCAGCTGCCAGCGCCTCAACGGTAGGCCAACGGTTCACAAACCGTTCCCAATAGTCCCAGCCCTGTTTAACCTGGGTCTGCTGGAGGATAATCTCCGAGAGCCAGATAGCATATGGGTCGCGTGTCTGTCGCCAGGGCAGGTCGCGCCCATACTCCTGATACCAAGTGATGAGAGTGTTTGAAAATGCCATTACATCACGCCTTGATCACCCAGATACGAATCTTTGAATCCTAAGAAGTAGAGCACGCCATCCAATCCGATGGTGTTGATGCTCTGTTCAGCATTGGCCACCACACGGGGCTTGGCATGAAAGGCGATACCCAGACCTGCCTCGCTGATCATCGGAAGGTCGTTGGCACCATCACCCACCGCGATGGTCTGCGCCAGGTTCACCTTCTCGACCTGGGCAATGAGTTTCAGCAGTTCAGCCTTACGATGACCATCCACGATCTCACCCACATAACGGCCTGTCAGCTTACCGTCATCGCCAATCTCCAGTTCGTTGGCATACACATAATCGATACCATAGCGGCGCTGCAGGAACTCTCCGAAATAGGTAAATCCTCCCGAGAGGATGGCAATCTTATAGCCACAGCGCTTCAGGGTGGTCATCAGTCGGTCCACACCCTCAGTGATAGGCAGTTTCTCAGCTATCTCCTGCATCACACGCACATCGAGACCTTTCAACAACGCCACTCTTCGGGTGAAACTCTCTTTGAAATCAATCTCACCCCGCATGGCACTCTCGGTGATGGCACGTACCTGGGCCCCCACCCCATTACGCTCTGCCAACTCATCGATACACTCGGTCTGGATGAGCGTAGAGTCCATATCGAAACAAATGAGACGGCGCATGCGACGGAACATATCATCACGCTGGAACGAGAAGTCGATTTCCATATCACTCGACAGTTTCATCAGCTGCGACTGCATCTCCTGCCGGTCGGATGGCTCACCACGCAGTGAGAACTCGATACAGGCACGGATATGCTTGGCAGGATTCTTGATGCTCTTACGCCCTGTGAGACGGATGATGGAGTCGATATTCAATCCCTGTCGGGCAATGACAGAGGTGGCAGCCTCAATCTGACGTGCCTCCAGTTGGCGTCCCATCACCGTGAGGATATAGCGGTTCTTTCCTTGATGACCCACCCAGTCTTCATACTCATCATCGCTGATGGGCGAGAAACCTATCTGCACTCCCAGTTCGGTGGCCTTGAAGAGCAGTTCCTTCATCACCTGACCGGAGTTTTTCTCCTCCATACGTATAAGGATACCCAATGAGAGGGTGGAATGGATGTCTGCCTGTCCAATATCGAGTATCTGCGCATCGTATTTGGCGAGGATACCCATGACTGAGGCGGTAAGGCCAGGACGGTCCTGACCGGTAATTCTTACTAATATCTGTTCTTGATTCATATTTATCTTACTTACAAAGTGCGGTACATACTTGATCTTGGAAATGGCGGCCCTCAGCATTCTTCAGCACACCCTGGTTGATGATGCAGAACGCCAGCATGTGACAGTCGGACGACTGGGCATAGCCTGCCAGCGATGAGATACCTGTAAGGGTGCCGGTTTTGGCACGCACGTTATACTGTGCCGGTGTGTCTTTCATACGGGTCTTCAACGTGCCATCATCACCTGCCAGCGGCAGTGCGTCATAGAGATAGCGGATGATGCCGGGCTTGCGATAGGCATAAATGAGCAAATGGGTGAGCAGCTCGGCGCTCACATAGTTGTAGAGTGAGAGGCCACTGCCGTCGGCAATCTTACAGGGTCCGCTGGCGCCAGCCTGTTGGAGAACCTTCTGAATCTCCCTGCGGGCATGCGACGCCTTGGCAGGTCGGGCACCGGTGGCAGCGCCAATCTGGTAGAACATCGCCTCGGCAAAGAGGTTATCGCTATTCTTCATCATCGGATCGAGCACATCGGTGAGTGCATGCTTGCGCTCACACAACAACCGGGCATTTCTGGGCAGTCCACCATAAGCATTCGGTCCGTCGACAAAGATGCTGTCCCTGTCGAGCGATTGGAAGAAACGGTAGGCGAACTCATTCTTTCGGTTGATGAGCAGTGGGGTGAGTTTGGGGTTATCATCGTCCCAGCACCAGCCCTCACCCAACAGGTCGGCATCCTTGAAAGTGCTCACCGTCACAATCCTACCTCGCAAGGTGTGTATGCCCAAGGCCCTCACACTGTGGGCAAAGGCCTGCATATCGTCATCGTCGAACAACGGGTCCATACCTCCCACACAAAACACATCGCCAGTGAGTACGCTATCACGCACCGAACCGGTATAGTAGAGGGCAGTACAGAAATGGTAGTTGGCTCCCAGCACATCGAGCGCTGTCACCGAGGTGAGTAGCTTCATGGTAGAAGCCGGACGCATGGTCTGACGGGCATTATAGGTATATAGCACCGAGTCGGCAGTGAGATCATACACCATCAGTCCCAACTGCGAGTACTGCAACAGCGGACTACTCACCAGCGAGTCCAATCGGTATCTGATACTATCTGTCTGCGCCTGCAAACGGCTCAAGGAGCATATACATATAAGGGTTATTATCCAAAATCTGTATTTATTCTTCATCTGTTGTTTCTAAATCAGTTGCGCTGGTAGGTCGACACCAGCTTGCGTATCGCCTTGTCGAGCGACTCCGTGGGTTCTATGATATTATAGTTCTCCCAGTATTCTGTGTCCAGGAAGTATTCCACTTTGTCGTAGTAGGCATCATGGGCATCAAATGAGTTCCGGCTCACGATGGGTTTCACGCCCTCCGACTGACTATCGGTGACGGCCATCTCGCAGGTAGCGGTAAAAGAGGTGCTGAACAGCCGTTTCTTCCAGTCGCAGTTGAACTTGAACGTATTACGCAGGTAGCTGATACGCGTCACCCCATCGGTATAACGGTAGTCGACCACACACGACAGCTCACGGGGTTTGAACCGCACCCCCAGAGGTTTACGCACCAGCATGGTACGGGTGGCCTTCTCTTTATCGCTCATGTCAAGACTCAGTTCGATACGGGTGAAAGCCAGTCGCTCGTTGTCGATATACAGTTTACCATGATACAGCGCCCATTCCTTGGGGTATTGGGGCTCTAAGAGCACCACCATCTGCAACCGGTCGTTAATCAGTTCGGGGGTTCCCCAGCTGAACCGGTAGGCATCCAACTCCTCCTTATTGAGCAGCAGCTCATCGTTTTTTACCACGTCGAGCTGTACCGGCAACACCGGTCCGCCCATCACCTTCAGTCCTAATGTGTCGCCCTGCTTCTGACTGAGCAGTCGACGCCCTTTGACGATAGCCACCTTGTCGCGGGCAATGCCACGGGTGTAAGGCGTCTTATACATAGACTCCACACCCTCAGCCACATAGATAAAATGCTTGCGCTTCATCGCCGTCTCACGATAGAACGCCTGGAGCAACTCGGGCTGCCGGCTATAGTTGTCAGGGATCTTACGGATGGCGATATCCACGATCTCACGTGGATCTTCAGAACGTATCACCACCTCACGTAACTGGATCGCCGTGGG
>JAEEGF011788595.1_pt1 | contig 12132 bp, 11 predicted proteins | sample 9134171 | NCBI WGS metagenome assembly JAEEGF01 (sample SAMN16246542, study PRJNA631951) | gut metagenome | biome: gut microbiome; feature: rumen; material: AP-attached | host: Bos | place: Iran: Karaj | collected 2018-10 | reverse complement strand
GATGCCCTCGGGGTGGGTCATCTCCAGGGCGCCATACACCTCGTCGGTCGAGATGTGGTAGAAGCGCTTGCCCTCGTACTTCTCTGGCAGGCTCTCCCAATAGAGCTTGGCGGCCTGCAGCAGGCTGAGGGTGCCCATCACGTTGGTCTGTGCGAAGGTGAAGGGGTCCTTGATGCTGCGGTCCACATGGCTCTCGGCGGCCAGGTGTATGATGCCGTCCACCTTCTCGTCCTGCATCAGTTTGTAGACACCGTCGAAGTCGCAGATGTCCATCTTGACGAACTTGTAGTTGGGCTTGTCCTCGATGTCCTTGAGGTTGGCCAAGTTGCCCGCGTAGGTCAGCTTGTCGAGGTTGATAATCTTGTACTGCGGGTACTTGTTGACAAACAGCCGTACCACATGGCTTCCGATGAATCCGGCACCGCCGGTGATGATGATATTCATAGATATTCTTGTTTTGTAGTTAATAACGCCATGCGACATTAAATATTGTACTGCTGAATACGGTCCAGGGGAAAAATAATTTGCCCGCGTCGGAAAGTTTGTGGTGTATGTCTTACTGGTTTAAATCATCTCCACCGAGCGCTTGAGGAATTTGCTGAGGGCTTCGCCTTTGAGCAGGCCGTTGGCCAGCAGGGCCAGGTCGGTGAGCTGGTGTACGAGGTCTTTCTGCTTCTCGGCGTCGGTCTCGTTCAGTACGCGGCCGATGAGCGGGTGGTTGATGTTGACGACGAGGTTGTAGCTTTCCGGCAGCTCGCCGTAGAAGCCCATGCCGCCGCCAGAGGTCTGCGCCATCTCGCGATAGCGGCGCATGAATTCGCTCTGCGTCACCTGCATGGGGGCGTCGCTCTCCTCGAGGCTCTCGAGTTGCACGGTAAACTTCTGCTTGTCAATCTCGCCCTCGATGATGGGTTGCAGCTTCTCTTTCTCCTCCTTCGTGAGCTTCTCGGGGATGCTGTCGTCGTGGGGGATGAGTTTTTCCACCGTGTCGCTGTCGACGCGGACGAAGCGGGTCTTTTCGATCTTCTGCTCGAGCAGGTTGATGAAGTGGCTCTCCAGCGGGCTGTCCATGAGCAGTACGTCGTAGCCTTTGGCTTTGGCCTTCTCGATGTAGGCGTGCTCCTCCTCGGCGTTGCTGGCGTAGAGGTAGCAGACGGTCTTGTCCTTGTCGGTCTGCAGGGCCTTGATCTTCTCGCGGTAGCTGTCGAGGGTGTAATAGCTGCCGTCCACGCCCTTGAGCAGGTAGAACTTCATGGCGCGCTCGCAGAACTTCTCGTCGGTCAGCATGCCATATTGGACGAAGATCTTGATGTCATCCCATTTGTCCTCGAGGGCGCTGGATGCGTCAGCCTTTTCGCCCTCCGCGGGCACGCGGTCGCCCTCTTTCTTCTTCGACATTTCCTCCAACTTGTCGGCGACCTTCTTGCTGATGTGCTGTGAGATTTTCTTCACGTTGCCGTCGCTCTGGAGGTAGCTGCGGCTGACATTCAGCGGGATGTCCGGCGAGTCGAGCACGCCGTGCAGCAGCATCAGGTAGTCGGGCACCACGCCTTCGACCTGGTCGGTGACGAAGACCTGGTTGCAGTAGAGCTGTATCTTGTTGCGGTTGGGGTCGATGGTCTTGCGCACCTTGGGGAAGTAGAGGATGCCGGTGAGGTTGAAGGGGTAGTCGACGTTGAGGTGTATCTGGAACAGCGGCTCCTCGAAGTTCATGGGGAACAGCTCGTGGTAGAATTTCTTATAATCCTCATCGGTGAGGCTGCTGGGCGATTTCTTCCAGGCGGGTTCGGGGTCGTTGATGATGCGGGGCTGCTTCTTCTCCACTCTCTTAGGCTTGCCATCTTTGTCACAATCCGTCTCGCTGTCCACCCACACGCTCTCTTCGCCGAAGCGGATGGCCACGGGCATGAAGCGGCAGTATTTTTTCAATAGCTGCAGGATGGTGCCCTCTTCGAGGAACTCCTTGCAGTCGTCGGCGATGTGCAGCACGATGTCGGTGCCGCGGTCGGTGTGCTTCTTGTCCTCCTCCATGCTGAACTCCGGATTGCCCTCACAGCTCCAGTGCTGGGCAGGCTCGTCCTTCCACGATTTGGTGAAGATTTCCACCTTGTCGCTGACCATGAAGGCGCTGTAGAAGCCGAGGCCGAAGTGGCCGATGAGGGGTTCGTGGCTGTCCTTGTACTTCTCCATGAAGTCGGTGACGCCGCTGAAGGCTATCTGGTTGATGTACTTCTCCACCTCGTCGGCGGTCATTCCGATGCCGCGGTCGCTGACGGTGAGGGTCTTCTTCTTGGAGTCGATCTTAACGTCAATAGTGAGGTCGCCCAGCTCGCCCTTGAAGTCACCGCGGGTGCTGAGGGTCTTCAGCTTCTGCGTGGCGTCGACGGCGTTGCTGATGAGCTCGCGCAGGAAAATCTCATGGTCCGAATAGAGGAATTTTTTAATCACCGGGAAGATGTTCTCGGTCTGTACGTTAAGTTTGCCTTGCATAATATCTCTGTTTTTATTTCAATCACATTAAAGAGCATAAAACAGGAATCAATATCTATGCCAAATGACACCCGTCTGCCAAAATGGCAGATACTGTTTTTTGGAGTTTGTCAATGCTGTGCCAGGTTTTCCGTCGCTCTAATCGGCAGTTTTACAAATACTTATTCGGTTATTGTTATACAAAAGAATAATATATTTGCATAATATGAAGGAAAGAAGTATTTTTGCAAATCTAAAAGTAAAACAGATAGCTATGACAAGAATGATTGTTTTATGTCTGACCCTCGGCTTGGTGGCTGGCATGGGTGGAGGCCTGAGGAATTACCAATGTAAGAAATGTGGCACGCTGGTAAAGGCCACTGGCACGCCGTCATCGCTCAACTGTCCGGCTCGTGGGTCGCACAGCTGGCAGAACCTCGGCGAGATGGGCGACGAAAACTACTGCTGTAAGAAGTGCGGCACCTGGGTGATGAGTCGCAGCCGGCCCAGCTCGTTGGGCTGCCCGGCGGGGAGTTCGCACTCATGGAACCACCTCGGTCGCGTGGGCGATGTCAACTACCAGTGCCGCAAATGCGGCCTCCTCGTCCCCAGCCAGAGGACTCCTTCGTCCTTAGGTTGTCCGCAGGGTAGTTCCCACAGTTGGACGAGGCTGGGACGATAGTTTCTTTACTTTTTGTTGAAGGGGCAGGCGAGCTGGCAGAGGTCGCAGCCTTGGGTGTAGCCGCGGACGTCGATGTCGGGCGGCAGGGGGCGCGAGTGGTGGGTGGTGTAGTAGGAGGTGCAGCGACGGACGTCGAGCATGGGCGGGCCGTCGGGAGCGATGGCCTGGTTGGGACAGGCGGCGACACATTTCCCGCATTTTGAACAGAAGTCGGTTTGTTCGGAGTATTCTGCATATTCAGAGCATTCCTCGGTAGTGACAATCTCGCCGAGGTTGACCCATGACCCCCATTCTTTGGTGATGAGGAGGGTGTGGCGGCCTATCCATCCGAGGCCGGCGCGGGCAGCCCAATGCTTGTCGGAGATGGGTACGGTGTCGCAGCAGAGCTTGCCGTCGATGCCCAACCTTTCGCGCAGAGCAATGAGCATCTGCTTGATGTCTTTATGGTAGTCGCGAGTGCGGGCGTAGGCGGCGATACCACCGATGCTGTCGGGTGGGGGATAGGCACTGACACAGCAGATGACGCTCCTGGCACCCGGGACGAGGAGCCGCGGGTCCATACGCATCGCGGCGTTGCGCTCCATATAGGCGAGGTCGCCGTGCCATCCACGGCGGAGCCATTCCTGTAGTGGGTACTCGTCATCGGCGAGCGCGTCGGCGCGTGCGATACCACAGGCGTCGAATCCCACGGCCAAAGCAGCTTGCTTTATTTCTGCACTATTCAGCATATCTGATGGCGAACTGCCCGTGTTTAACGAAACTGCGCAGTTCAATTCGCCATTTGGGTTATTCTCGATTCTTGGCTTTTTTGGAGCCTTCGTAGAGTTCGAAATGGAGGAAGCGGCAGTCGAGAGAACCGTTTTGGACGGGTATCTTTTGGGAGGGGTGGAGCCCGATGTGCTTCATGGCCTCGAAGTCGGAAGTGATGAGCCACACGTCGCAGTCTTTGCCATAGCGCTGTTTGAAGGTGTCGCCGAGTTTCTCGTAAAGGGCGTTGAGGTCTTCGACCTTGATGCGCTCGCCGTAGGGCGGGTTGGTGACGATGAGGGTCTTGCCCTCGGGGGGCTCCTGGTCGACGAAGTCTCCGATGTGGAGCATGACGTCGTGGTGGAGCTTGGTGTATTCTAGGTTGCGTTCGCACTGGTCAATGACCTGTGGGTCGATGTCGTTGCCCCAGATCTCGCCTTCGAAGTCGAGGGAGCCTATCTTGCGGTCTTCCTCGTTCTTGACGCTTTTCCATTCGCCGAGGTTGAATTCTTTCCAACGGAGGAAGGCGAAGTCGTTGCGGTAGTATTGGGCGGGTATGTTGTTGGCCATCATGGCAGCCTCGATGAGGAGGGTGCCGGAGCCGCACATGGGATCGTAGAAGTTGATTGCGTTATCGTGTGATTGCGTTATTGCGTTGTCCCACCCTGCGAGTTTGAGAAGTCCGGCGGCGAGGACTTCGTTGATGGGGGCCACACCGACACCCTGACGGTAGCCGCGTTTGTGAAGGGAATCGCCGGAGGAGTTGAGGAGGAGAGTGACATGGTTGTCACGGATGTGGAGGTTGATCTTGAAGTCAGGCTGCTCGGTATCGATGTTGGGACGCTTGCCAAAGTTGCGCCGGAAACGGTCGACGATGGCATCCTTGGTCTTGAGGGCGGCGTAATAGGAATGGGTGAAGAACTCGCCACTGGTGGTGGAGTCGATCATGAAGGTGCCGTCGACGTTGAGGAGCTTCTCCCAACCGATACGATAGACCTGGTCATAGAGCTGCTGGTCATCGTTGGCGTCGAATTCGGCGAAAGGCTTGAGGATGGCTAGGGCAGTGCGGCAGCAGTAGTTGGCGCGGTAGAGGAGGCGCATGTCGCCCTCGAATTCTACGGCGCGGGTGATGGGATTGACGTTTTCAGCGCCCAAGGCACGGAGTTCGTCGGCGAGCACCTCTTCGAGGTTGACCATGGTCTTGGCCACCATCTTAAACTTTTCTCTTGCGGTGCCTGTGTTCGGCACCACTTTCCCGTGGTTTTTCTGTATTATCATTTTTAAAAATTTGTATTCTGTCTTTCAGTTCACGCTTTGCACGGCGGCTTTTGCCTTGCAGGGTACCGTTATAGATGCTGATGTTCAGTTCGTAGCCTACCAGCAGGACGATGCAGCTGAAGTAGATCCAGATCATGAGCAGGAGTATGGTTCCTATAGAACCGTAAAGCAAGTTGTAGCGGCTGAAGTTATCGATATAGAGGCTGAAGCCCCAGGTGAGCACGAAGAACATTCCCGTGGCCAGCACAGCTCCAGGCGAAAAGAAGCCGATGCGTTGTTTCTTGACGGGAGCCCAGTAGTAAACAAGCGCTATGGCTGTGAGGGTGGCCATGGAAAGCAGCAGCCACCGCCCCGTATGGAAGACTATGGAGCCAAAGGTGGAGAAAGGTATTATGCCCTTGACGAGGAGGTATCCCATCACATGCTTGTGTCCGACGAGGAGGATGAGCACCAGCACGACAAGGAGGTAGAGCACGAACGCCAGGGCGATGCAGATGCCGAAGCGCTGCAGGAAGGGTCGTTTCTCGATACTCTTGTTGGCAAAGTTGAGTGAGAGGATGAATCCATTAATGCCGTTGGCTGCCAGGATGATAGAGCCGATGAAGCCAAGGGAGAGGAGGGTGGTGTGCTTGTGGCACATGACGTCGTTGATGGTCTCATTGATGGGGGCATAGATTTTATCCGGCACAAAGCCGTCGAGACCCACAAGAAGTTCGCGTTGGACTCCCTCGAAAGGGACGAAGGCTATCAGTGAGAAAATGAAGATCAGCAATGGTGGCACTGCCGCGATGAAGGAGTAGGCCAGGCCTTTGGCACGCTGGGTGAGGGAGGCATTGAAAGCACTCATGAAGAAATAGTTGAGCACATGATAGATGGGTACGCCTTTGTGACCTGGGAGGGAGATGTTGTGGAGCTTGTAGAGCAGTTCACGCACCCAGCGCTTGTACAAAATGTGACGAGCTATGTGGTGCGCCTTTATTTTCGAGGCACGCACCAAGACCTTGGGGTCTTTGACTTTTTTCATGCTTTTGGCCAGAGCCTGACGATTGATCCGGATGGACTTGATTCGTGAGGCGCGTGACTGTACCTTTGGTTTTCTCATTTTTTCACCAAGGAGATGTCCAGACTTTTGATGTGATGGGTCAATGCCCCGACGGAGATGAAGTCGACGCCGGTTTCGGCATATTCACGGAGTGTTTTTTCGGTGATGCCTCCAGAGGCTTCGGTTTCATATTTCCCGTTGATGCGTTGCACGGCTTGACGCAGGGTGTCGGTATCGAAATTGTCGAGCATGATGCGGTCGACGCCACCATGGTCGAGGACACGCTGCAGCTCGTCGAGGTCGCGTACCTCGATTTCTATTTTCAGGTTTTTTCCTTTGGCTTTCAGATAGTCGTGGGTGCGGTCGATGGCGGCCTCGATGCCACCAGCGAAGTCGATGTGGTTGTCTTTGAGCATGACCATGTCGTAGAGGCCTATGCGGTGGTTTGTGCCGCCGCCGCAGTGGACGGCGTATTTCTCAAGCAAGCGCATGTTGGGGGTGGTCTTGCGGGTGTCGAGGAGCTTGGTGTGGAGTCCGTTGAGCATGCCTACCATGCGGTGGGTCTCGGTGGCGATGCCAGAGAGGCGTTGCATGAAGTTGAGAGCAGTGCGTTCGGCAGTGAGGATGGAACCGGAATGTCCCTCGACGGTCATCAGGATCTCGCCCTTGGCGACGGCGTCTCCATCGTGCTTGAGGAGGGTCACGGAGAGGCTGTCGTCCACGATTTTGAACACACGTACGCCCACCTCGGCGCCACAGAGGATGCCATCCTGTTTGGCCACCATCTTGGCGGAGCCGCAGGCAGAAGAGGGTATGCAGGCGAGGGTGGAATGGTCGCCGTCGCCGATGTCCTCGCGGAGGGCCATTTTAATCAGTTCGTCAAGGTTGTCAATGTTCATCATAATAGTCTTGTTGTATGATAGTTATGGTTTGTTCCGCAAGGATGGTCGTTGCGGTTTCAAACATGCAAAGATACACTTTTTTTTTTGATATTTTTGTTTACTTTCAAAAAAATGCGTATATTTGCGTTTTTAAATTAAATGGTATAATAATGTCATGTAGTTCTGTATCAAAGTGAAATGGGATTGCGTGACATGAAAAAAAGAGTATGCGGATAGCGATTTCAGGAAATATAGGAGCAGGGAAGACGGAGCTGACGAGGCTGCTGTCGAGGCACTACGGCTACAGGGCTGTGTACGGACCGTCGGAAGAGAATCCCTACTTGAACAGTTTTTACGAGGACATGCGGCGCTGGTCGTTCAATATGATGGTTCATTCGCTGTATGCCGGTGTGAAGGAGCTGAGCGAGTTGGCCAAAAGCGGCGAGAGCTTCGTCCGTGACCGTTCGCTGTACGACGATGCCTATGTCTTCGCCCCCAACCTGCAGAGTATGGGACTCATGACGACGCGCGACCTGACCACCTACACCAAGATGGTGGAGGCGGTTCTGGAGTTGCTCCCCAAACCTGACCTGCTGGTATATGTGCGAGGTGATGTGCCGACATTGGTGAAGCATATCCAGAAGCGCGGCAGGGAATATGAGCGCGGCATCAGGCTGGACTACCTGACGAACCTGAATGCTCGCTATGAACGCTGGGCCTCGTCGTATGAGGGTAAGATGGTGGTGGTGGACACCGACGAGTGCGATTTTGTGGAGAACAGGGAAAACCTGGGCTTGATAATCAACAGGATCGATGCTGAGCTGGGCGGACTGTTCGGCGAGGTGGAGAGTTGATGGATGTTATTTTGATATGAAGGTATTGGCTGTTATTCCTGCACGTTACGCCTCGACGCGTTTCCCTGGCAAGCCCCTGGCTCTGCTGGGAGGAAGGCCTATTATCGACTATGCCTACCAGGTGGCAGAGGGTACGGGCTGCGTGACACGCGCCGTGGTGGCCACCGACGACGAGCGCATTTACGCCCACATGAAGGAGACTTTCGGTGAGGAGAGCGTCATGATGACCTCGACAGAGCACCGGAGTGGTACCGACCGTTGTGGCGAGGTGATGAGGACTCTCGGTCAGCGAGGTGAGCAGTACGATATAGTAGTCAACCTGCAAGGCGACGAACCTTTCGTACAACCTTCGCAACTGGAGAACCTCGTGAGATGTTTCGATGATGCGACGACGGCCATAGCCACCCTGAAGACTCGTATAGTGGATGTGGAAGAACTGGCTTCGCCGAACAATGTGAAGGTGGTGTGCGCCGCTGATGGACGGGCGCTCTATTTCAGCCGTCAGGCTATTCCTTACCGTCGTGGGGAAGAGATGGAACGGTGGCTGGACGAGGGCCTTTATTTCAAGCACGTAGGCATCTATGCTTTCCGCTGCGGCGTGCTGGCAGAGGTGTGTGCGTTGCCCCAGAGTGCGCTGGAAAACAGCGAGAAATTGGAACAGCTACGCTGGCTGGAGGCTGGATATACTATCGCAGTGCGCGAGACCCCCTGCGCCAATATCGGGATAGACACCCCTGCCGACCTTGCGTCAGCGGAAAAAGAGTTAAGAATTAAGAGTTAAAAATATGAATATAACTGATTTAATTGTTGAGTTATTGAAAGAAGGTCGGCGTGTGGAACTGCCGGGTATCGGTACGTTCGACAGCGAGGTGCTGGCACCGAGGCACGACCCGCAGACGCAGATTTATTATCCTGCCACAAGGAAGATCTTTCTCAGCAGGGAGTGCAGTGGCGACAAAGGAATTGTCCGTGCGATAGCAGAACGGGAGTGCGTGAATGAGGAGATAGCCGGACAGATGTGGCGCAATTATGTGGATGCGTTGAACGACAAGCTGTCCCTCAACGGTGAGCACCGTTTCGGTGATCTGGGAGTCCTTTCCAAGGCCGGCGAAGTGTGTGACTTCAAGATGACGGACGGTCTGGTGATAGAAGCTGGCGGCAGCGGAGAAAAGCCCCTAGAAGGTGTTAAGACATACGAACACAGTGAGGGCGAGGATCCCTTTGCACAATTCGAGGAACACTTTGAGCCCAAGCCCGAGCCTGAACCTGAACCTGAACCAGTTCCTGTTCCTGAGCCCGAACCCGAACCTATGCCTGAGCCTATGCCTGAACCTGTTCCCGAACCCGAGCCTATCCCTGAGCCCGAGCCCGAACCTATGCCAGAACCTGTTCCCGAACCTAACCCCATGCCTGAGCCCGAAGCCAAACCAATGGAGAATCTCGAAAAACAGGCTGTCCAGGAGGATAATACAGACTGGCAGGATACGTTGAAAAAACTTGACGGACTGCCCAAGTCAAAGGCGACACTGAAAGCCGAGGCAAAAGCTGAGAAAGCACACGCAAAAGCCGAGAAGGCTCGTGAAAAGGCTGCCGCCAAGGCGGAGAAGCGTGCCCGCAAGCAGAAAAAAGAGTCCCTGCGAGAGGAGGAGCCTGTGGCTGTTCCCCCTGTTGTGGAAGAGAATCATGAGGAAAAAGAGGAGAAGAAAAAACACAGATGGTTGCTGTGGCTCCTGCTACTGTTGCTATTGTTGCTGATCGCAGGTGGAGGATACTACTATTATACCCATTATATGAAACCGTCTGCCGGCAACAATACCGATGTCACCGTCGGAGGGAAGCATCTGGATGTTTCTGCCGTCAACGACTTGACATACAACTGCGACGACCTTGTCTACAACAATGGTCAGATGAACAGGAACAGTAATCTGGTTTGTATGGCGATGAGCGGATACATCAATGATTTTCTTGCGGAGCGCAATTATACCGGTGCCAAGGTGGCGATGATGGACCGTGTCCGCCAGTATGCCGACCGCAGGATGAAAGAACTGATGGGTGACCGCTTTGCTGTGCAACGACTGATACCGTATAACGATTATGTTTCTGCTTTCTGCGAACGAGAAGGATGGAAGAAAGAGATCTATGCGGAAAAAGTACGTTATGCTGTGCAGGGTGAGTTGATGGATCCTACCCTGCTGAACGATATGCTGGAGCGGCTGGTGAACGAACTCGGCCTGCAGCAAGACGAGAAACAGCGTACGGCGGCAGAGGTGCAGCAGGTGAAACAAAAGGAACAGGCTGCGATGGATAAGAAGCGTACAGCAGAGACCCAAATGCCGGTCAATGTCAATTTCTCTAAAAACAGCAAGGAGGGTTTTGACATCATCGCCGGATTCTATGTGGAAAAGAATTCTGCCATCCAGATGACTGCCAGACTGCATTCTCAGGGATGCGACGCCTATGTCATCGAGAAAAACGACGGCTACTATGTGAGTATGGGCAGCGCACCGACACGTACCAAAGCCGAAGCCTTGTACAACCATCTCAAGAGCTGGTACGACGGCGATATTGCCATTAAGAAGTTGTAATCAAGGGAAGACGGTAGATGGGACATCATAAGCTACAGCGGTTTGCCGAGAACTTGACATTCCCCAATCTTTTCCAGGTGGGTTTCGACCAGCTGGAAAAGGAGGGCTTTGCCCTGAGAGGGAAGTGGCACGAGCATTTCGGCAATGACAATCCCATCACGTTGGAGCTGGGATGCGGAAAGGGTGACTACACCATCGCGCTGGCTCGCATACATCCTGAGCGTAACTTTATTGGTGTCGACATCAAGGGCGCACGTCTATGGCGCGGTGCCAAGACCAGCAACGAGGAGCAGATGAAGAACGTGGCTTTTATCCGCACACGCATAGAGCTCATTGACCGATTCTTCGCTCCCCGTGAGGTAAACGAGATATGGATCACTTTCTGCGACCCGCAGCTTAAAAAGCCCAATAAGCGCCTCACGTCACCCCGCTTCCTTGACACCTATGGTCGCTTCCTCGCGCCTGAAAGCGTGATACACCTGAAGACGGACTCGCAAGAATTGTACGACTATACCCTCAACGAGGTCTTGCCGATGCGAGAGGTGGAGGTGCTTTTCTGTACCGACAATCTCTATAGTACAGACTACAACGGCGAGGCCAAGCTGACGCAGACCTTCTATGAGAAGATGTTTCTCGAGCAGGGGATGCCGATCACATATATTCAGTGGAAAATGAAATAAATGACGTTATAACATAATAACGATAGAACAATAAATAAACAATAAAAAAAAACATCATTATGTCAGGACACAACAAATGGTCAAAGATTAAGAGAGCCAAAGGAGCAGCCGATGCCAAGCGCTCGAAACAGTGGAGCAATATTCTGAAGCAGGTCACCATCGCCGTGCGCGAAGGCGGTCCCGACCCCGACAGCAACCCCCGTCTGCGTTTGCTCGTGCAGAATGCCCGTGGCTGCAACATGCCCAAGGATACACTGCAGCGTTCCATCAACAAAGCCAACGACAAGGACGCTGCCCAGATGCAGGAACTCACCTTCGAGTGCCACGTGAGTCATGGTATAGCTCTCTTCATCGAGGCTCTTTCCGACAATAACAACCGCACCGTTGCCAATGTGAAAGCCATCATGAACAAGAACGGTGGCACCCTCGAGACCAACGGCAGCCTCGCCTTCCTCTTCACCCGTAAGGGTGTCTTCGTCATCCCCCGCAAGCCTGAGATGGACATCGAGGAACTCGAGATGGAACTCATCGACGGTGGTCTGGAAGAGATGGAGGCCGACGATGAGTACCTGACCCTCTACACCGCCTATGAGGATTTCGGCAATATGGTGAAGATGCTCGAACAGAAAGGTATAGAGTGTGAGAGCGCCGAACTCCAGCGCATCCCCGACACCCTGCGTCAGGTCGACACCGAGACCATTCGCAAGGTCATGAAGGTCATCGGCATCCTCGAGGAGGACGACGACGTGACCAATGTCTACCACGACATGGAGATCCCCGACGACTTCGAAGAGGAGTAGTCTTTAATGATGAATTTCGAATGATGAATTTCGAAAACGATGGATGACAATCACTCAAAATTCATGATTCATAATTCAAAATTATACTTAGTACCGACACCTGTAGGAAACCTC
>JAEEGF010865086.1_pt1 | contig 12132 bp, 5 predicted proteins | sample 9134171 | NCBI WGS metagenome assembly JAEEGF01 (sample SAMN16246542, study PRJNA631951) | gut metagenome | biome: gut microbiome; feature: rumen; material: AP-attached | host: Bos | place: Iran: Karaj | collected 2018-10 | reverse complement strand
AAGACGGCTAAGATGGTTTTGCGTATGGTTCGGTAAATCACTTTTTTCATGCCCGGAACAGCCAGCAGCATTCTTCTCTTCTTGAGCGCCGGTTTAATGGAATTGGCATAGATTTTCTCCATTACCAGCGGAACCGTGACCACCATGTAGGGCTTCACGCTGCGCATGGCCTTGAGTAGTGTGGTGGGTGATGGTGTCTTGCCCAGGAAGTAGACGGCAACACCATCTACATTGGGGTGGATGAACTCGATGGCCAGCCCGTACATGTGTGCCAGAGGAAGCATCGAGACAATGGTCTCGCCAGGTGTATTCGGGAACTGCGTATTGGCAAAATCGTCGATGTCGGCCATGGCTTCGTAGGTGAGCATCACTCCTTTGGGGTTGCCTGTGGTGCCCGATGTGTAGTTGATGATGGCCAACTCTTTCAGGTTGTCGGTGAAATAGGATACATGCTCGGGTTTGAAACCATCGGGATATTGTTCTTCAAAAGCCTTCTTGCGCTGTTCCCACGCCTCGGCCACAAGTGCATCTTGCTGCCATAGCAGATTGCCTTTCTTCACATTAATGGCCGCTTTGAGCGAAGGCGTGTCGTCGGGATTCATCTTGGCCCAGATGTCATCATCGACAAACAGCACAACACTGTCGGAATGGTTGGTGAGGGTTGATACATTGTTGGGGTGGAAGTCGGCCAGCAGTGGCACCGCCACGCGGCCATTGGCATTGATGCCCCAAAAGGCCATCGCCCATCGGGCCGAATTGCGGGCGCAGATGGCTATTTTATCGCCTTTGTTAATGCCTGCGGCTTCAAAAAAGATTTTAAACTGTTCTACGTTTTTTGCAAGGTCGGCATAGGTGAATGAGTCGCCCTCGTAGTCGCAAAGCGCCTTCAGATTCCAATGCTTGCGAATGGTTTCCTGCAGATTTTCCAGATAGTGTTTCATAGGTTTCCCGTTTTCAGTTTAACTCAAAAAACAAAGATACAATTTTTTTTGTAAATCCCTGTATTTTAATCCAGTTTTTTCATAAATCCTTAAAAAAATAAGGCAGGCACCCTGTGTTGTGAGGATGCCTGCCTGTATTAAGCCTGTAGCTTGAATGGAGCTAAGCCATTAGCGACGGCGTGCCCTTCTTGGAGCATTCTGTCCGTAATTGTCCCATTTCACACACCAGATGCAGTAACGGTCTTTGTTGCTGTTGGACTGTGTGGGCGAGAGATTGGTGAATTTCACCTTGAGTGGACCAGGTGTGCTCACTTGGAGACCGTAGTTATAAGCCACATAGCGTTCAGCTTGAGGCTCATCGACGGTGAAGGTCTTGAGCACGCTATTGTTCTGGTCGAGAATCTCAACCTTAAACTTCACGCCATTGCTCTCGGTCATCGAGTAGCCATACTTGAAACTCAGCACGCCGATGCCATCGGGAATGATGGGCGACTCGATAGTGCCCACAGCGCTGGTCTTGCCGTTCATGTTAACTGCCATGCCATAGGTGCCAGTAGTGTCGTTATCGATAATATACTTGTAGACGGGGTTGGCATCAGCAGCACCGCCCATCGACAGGCTGCAGTTGGTGGCTACCCAACCGTTCTTCGAAGTGTAGGTGCCGAAGGTGGCGGTAGGTGTGCCGTTGTTCATAGTGATGAAGTCGTCGCGAGTGGGAGCGGCGGCGGGGCCAAGGCCAAATTGCACATCGTCGACGCACCAGGTTGCATAGTTGGCATCCTGTTTAGCCTCGAAGCGGAAACCAATGTAGTAGCTGCCATCGGCAAACTCGCTCAGGTCAAGGTCGCCCGACTCAACCCACGAGCTGTAACCGCTTGCGGGAGCAACTGCAATAGCGGGATTGAGCTGCACACGCTTGCTGGCAGTGGTCGGGTCAAGGCTGTTGAGCACATACACCTCGAAGTGCGAGGTTGTGCTGCCATAACCGTTCACCTGTGTGCGGAATTTGAAGATTTTGCTCTTGGCATTCTTGATGTCGAGTGCCGGAGTGATGAGCCAAGCGTCGAAGGGTGGCTTGGTGCCCTTGTAACCTGTCATGGCTGCATAGCCGTTATTATCAAAGGATGTCTGGTACCACTTCTTGTCACCGCTTACAATCAAATTAGTCCAGCTGTCGGGCAGGGCGCTGTCGAAGCCTTCGTTCAGTTCGGTCACGCCACCGGTCACGATGGTCATGCGGTACTCTTCGCGGCTACCGCTGTTGCCAGTGATACCCGAAGTGTTCATGTAGCTGGCAAGGTCACCCTTGATGTAGATACCGGTCTTGTAGGCACCCTCGTTGTCACGCATGTTGGCCTCGGTGCGGAATGGTGTGTTCTGAGGCAGCGGAACCACGATGCACTTGGTATAGTCGGTCTCGTTGGGGTCGTCGGCAATCACGATGGTGTTGTCGAGTGTGGTGGGAGCGCCCCACTGGATGTCGCTGTTGCTCGACACATTGGTGACTTCGGGAGCTACAGCACCCACGATGTAACCATATACCCAGCCGTTCTTGCCCTGGTTCTGCACCTCGATGGCTTCGGTCACGGTGTAAGGATCTTTCATCAGACCCTTGGTGCTTGTGGTGAAGCCGATACAGTCGTTTGGAGTGCGAATGTAGAGTTGCCAGGTGCCGCCAGTCGAGTTTGAGGCACTGGTATTGTAATAGCTGAGCAGACCCACAACATCGCCGGTGCCCATGGGCAGGATGTTGGCGCGGAAGTCGGCATAGTTGCTGTTGCGCATCACCAGCACATTACCATTAGCATCCTCGATGTTGCGGTTGGTGGTAGCACTTGCCTCGGCAAAGGTCACCGTGCCGTCGGCATCCTGGAATTTCACGTCGGTGAACTTCACAAGTTGTCCTTGCCACTTCTGGAAGCTCTCGGGAGTTTCCTTGAGCTGATCGATGGAGCAAGGAATCGTGTCGAGTGAACTCACGTCGGGCAGACCATTGATTTCAACCATGCTCTGGAACAGCTCCAGCGGCAGGAATGTAGCTTCCCAAATGCTGCGTGCAGCATACCACTGCGGATAACCAATCTGCTGCTGACCGTTGTACTTGCCAATGAACAAATCCTTCATGGGAAGGACAATCTCCTGACCGATGCGGTAGGTGTTGTAGAGGCTGTTGCCATTAATTGAGATGGCGAGGCCGCCGGTCTCATCTTGGATGTAGAGTGTCTTGTAGATGTTACCAGACATATCGGAACTCGTCACATAGCCATGAATCACGACATCTTCCTTGACGGTGTCGATGTAGTTATTTGCATCTTGCCAATACTTGGTCTTGAAGTCGGCTACAGTCATGTTAGGCTTGTGTTCAGCCGTAGGCACCACCATGGGGGGCGTGTCGAACTCGTCGCTGCACCCCACGGCAATGACCATGAGGAGCAACATGCTGAGATATAAATTAATGCGTTTCATAATGATATGTTGTTTTTGATATTATCTGTTTTATGGGTTAGAATCTCACGCCCAGATTCAAGAACATTTTGAAGCCCTGTGCGTAGTAGTATTTGTTAGGATATTTTGTGGTTGTGAAGTTCTTGTAGTCGAAACGGCCTTGTTGGTAACCACCGGTCTGGATGTTGCGGTTGTCGAGCAGGTTGTTGAGGTTCAGGTTGATGTTGAGCGAGGCGCGGCGGTTCAGGTAGATGACCTTGCCTATGCTCATGTTGATGACCAGAGCCTCGTTGAGTTTCTCCTGATTGGCGATATCCTTCATCTTTTCCACGAGTTCCTGCTCGCTGTAAACCTGAGTCCAAAGGTTGTCCATTGCCTCGTGGCGAATGGGCGAGAGGTCGACGTAGGCACGGTTCAGCCACGAACCGTTTATTTCAAAGAACCACTGGTGAGGAGCCGCATAGTTGAAGGCAATGCAGTAGGCCTCCTGAGGTGTGCCGCTCACATAGAAGTTCTTCAGGTATACCTGTTGCGTCACATCGGGTTGGGAGCCATTTTCATAGCTGCGGGTGCCGATGGGGCGGTTCTTGTACTGGTAACGGGCCAGGTTCATGGCACCGCTCACGGTAAGCGATGAGGTGAGATTGAACGAGAGACCGAGTTCGATGCCCTTGAACACCTTGTGTACATTGGTGAGTGCATAGTTCATGAAGGTGCTGTTCAGGTCGTCGTAGAACGAGGTGCGCTCGGTTCCGTGCTGCATGTCGGTATAGAATGCGGTGACCACACCCTTGAAGTTACGGTAGTTCCAGTTATAGCTCACATCGCCCGAGTAGATGACCTCGCTGCGCAGGTCGCTGATCACATCGTCCTTGATGCGGGGCGACACATAGGCATTGTAGGGTAGCGGTGCACGGGTGCCGTAGTAGATGTGTGCCTGGAAGTTGTTGCGGCCATCAAGCTTGTAGGTGGCTCCTGCCTTGAAACCGGCGTTCACAAACTCGTGGGTCACACCCTTGCCGTAGGAGGTTTCAGGAGCACGGCCATTGCGCATCTTACCGTCGCGCTGATAGGCGGTGTAGCTTGCCATCACATCATAGAAGAGGTCCCATTTGTGAAGATTGATGACAATCTGCTTCCAGATGTTGGCGCTATAGCTGTTGATATCGTAGTCATAACCGAAACGGTCGCCCTCAAAGATGCGACGGTTGGGGTTGTTCAAGTCGTTCTGGGCAAGGCTGGCGTCGGCGGGGAAGTCGCGTTCGGCAAATTGGTCCACGTCGCTCCAGTAGCGGCCGCCCAGCAGGTCCTTCATCGTCTTGTAGTAGGATGCACGGGTGTAGTTGGCACCGATACCGCCCTGGAGCGTCACCTTGTCGGTGAGGCGTGTGTTCAGGGTGGTGTTCAACTGCCAGCTGGCCTGATTGCTGTGGCGTTTTTCAAGAATGAAGGTGGAGCCTTTCTCCTCGCCGGTTTGGTCAGACATATAGTTGTTCAGGTAGTTGGTATTATAGAGTTCGTTCCAATTGATTTGGCGGAATGCTTCATCGGTCGTCCAGCGTTCGTAGTAACGGCCGAAGGTCTCGGCATCGTTCTCGAAGTAGGAGGGCAGATAGCGATAGTAGTCGGGACGCGGGTCGCGGGCATTGTACCAGTTGAGTGCGCTCGAGGCGTAGAACGACTTGCGGAATGCTACACCGGTGTTCAGCGAGGTTCCCGTCTTGGGTGTCCATATCCAGTTGAGGATGACGGTGGGATCGAATGCGTCGACCACTTTGGCGTTGCGCTTCTTGCCTTCTTGCCATCCCCAGTTGGGGTTATACAGGTTGTTGCCGGTCAGTTCATAGGCCTCCTCAAAGGTGGCTGTGTTGCTGGCGCGCTTGGTGGGAGCGCCAAATGTGGTGATCGACAGGCTGTGTCTGGGATTGAACTCCTTGGTGGCGCTCAGGAAGTAGCCCCAGCTGTTATAGAACGAACCGGGAATCACGCCCTCGTCGGCATAACGGCCCACAACGCTCAGCGCCAGTGCCCAGCCATGCTCGTTCATACCCGTGCTGTAGGTAGCCATGCCACGCCACTTGTAGTTGCCGTTGGTATAGGCCACGCTGCCGCGGAAACCAGGAGCGAAGTCCTTGGCAAAGGTGCGGATGTTGGTAGAGCCGCCCACATCGCTGAATCCATAGTTCACCATGTCAAGACCCATGCCGATGGCCTTGCTGCGGAAGGCCTGGTTCAGACCACCCGTCATCGAGTAGTTGAAGCGGCCACGCATGGCGTCGTTGAAGTTCACGCCATTGATGAAGGTTTGGTTGTACTCGTTGTTGTAACCGCGCTGGCGGAAGCACATAATGCTGAAGTTGAAGCTAGAAGCCTTGTAGAAGGGGTTGTCGCTTGCACCGGTCAGTGTACCGATGGCTTGCGAGTTGCCTTCCTCGTCTTCCAGTTGCGACTCGGTAATCTGCATCTCCTGGTTCAGTTCGTTGTAGCTGTCGCTTGAACTGAAGTCGGTTGCCGATACCCTGATGGTCCCCACATTGCTCACAACATCGTTGTAGAGTTCAACGCCTTGCGACCAGTCCTTAAAGCCATAGCCAAACACCACGAGCACATCCTTGCCCGCTACAGCACCCGTGAGCAAGAAATCGCCGTCGGGGCCGGTGGTGGCCGAAACGCCCTGCTCGTCGAGTATCACAGTAGCTCCGGCAATGGGCATTCCCGTCTTGGAATCAATTACCACACCTTTCAGACCGGTTTGGGCAAAAATGCTCAAACTTACTAAAAGTGATAGTAATAAAAGCAATTTTCGTTTCATAAAAGATTTGGTTTTATTTATTAGTTTATTGTTTGCGATATTGTGGTAAAATTAAGTTAATTTTGATAAAAATGAGTCTATCTTATTTATCAAAAGTTCAAATTTAATCAATTATTTTTGATTTCTACATTTTTTAATAGACTTTTTTCGCTTTAGAGCGTTTTTTTGTCAAATACAAGAAAAATCATTACTTTTGTAAGTTTGTTATTTATTATTTCTTGTCATGGCAAAAGACGCTCAATATACACCCATGATGCAGCAGTTTGTGGCAATGAAGGCCAAGCACCCCGATGCCATCTTGCTGTTTCGTTGTGGCGACTTCTATGAGACCTACGGCAACGACGCTGTCATTGCCAGCGAGATTCTTGGCATTACCCTCACGCGCCGCTCCAACGGCGCCAGTGCTGCCGCCAAGAACCTGGAGATGGCAGGTTTCCCACATCATGCGCTCGACACCTATCTGCCCAAACTCGTGCGTGCGGGCAAGCGCGTGGCCATCTGTGACCAGCTCGAAGACCCCAAGCTCACCAAGAAACTCGTGAAGCGTGGCATTACCGAACTGGTCACCCCTGGCGTGGTGGTGGGCAGCAACATCCTCGACCGCAAGCAGAACAACTTCCTCGCAGCGGTGCACTTTGGCAAGAAGTCGTGTGGCCTTGCCTTCCTCGACATCTCAACGGGCGAGTTCCTTGTTGCCGAGGGCAATGCCGACTATGTCGACAAACTGCTGGGCAATTTTGCCCCTAAGGAGGTGCTCATTGAGCGCAGCAACCGCAGCCGCTTTGCACAGTCATTCTCCAGCAAGTTTCTCACCTTCGAACTCGAGGAGTGGGCCTTTGCCCCCGATGCCGCCAACGAGCGCTTGCTCAAGCATTTCGGCACCCAGAACCTGAAAGGGTTTGGTGTCGATGCCATGCCGTGTGCCATCGTGGCTGCTGGTGCAGTCCTGCACTATCTCGATCTCACTCAGCATACCCAAATCAAGCATATCACCACCCTATCGCGCATCGAGGCCGATCGCTTTGTGCGACTCGACAAGTTCACAGTCCGCAACCTGGAGCTCGTTGCCACTATGGGTGAAGGAGGCAAGAGCCTGCTCGATGTGCTCGACAAGACGCTCTCTCCTATGGGCGGACGCATGATGCACCGATGGGTGCTCTTCCCGCTCAAGGAGGTGAAAAGCATCAATCGTCGACTCGACGTGGTCGAGTATTTCTTTAAAGATGTAGATGCCCGCCAGCTGCTCAAGGAACAATTGGAACTGGTGGGCGACATCGAGCGACTCATCTCAAAGGTGGCCGTGGGCCGAATCACACCACGCGAACTGGTGCAACTCAAGAATGCCCTCGTTGCCATTGGACCCATCAAGCAGATGTGCCTCGATAGCCATAACGACGTGTTACAGAGCTTTGGCGAACAGCTCAATCTGTGCCAGCTCATCCGCGACCGCATCGAGCGCGAAATCAATCCCGAAGCGCCCAACCAGCTCAACCGCGGTAACGTGATCAACAATGGGGTCGATGAGCAGCTCGACGAACTGCGTCTCATCTCCAGTTCGAGCAAAGATTACCTTTTGAAATTACAGCAGCGCGAGAGCGAAATCACAGGCATCCCCAGCCTCAAAATTGGTTATAACAATGTGTTTGGCTACTACATCGAGGTGCGCAACACGCACAAGGATAAAGTGCCCGAAGAGTGGATCAGGAAGCAGACGCTGGTCAGTGCCGAACGCTATGTGACTCAGGAACTCAAGGAATATGAAGAAAAGATTCTGGGTGCTGAGGAAAAGATTCTCATGATTGAGAATCGCCTCTTCACCGAACTGGTTCAGGCCGTTACCGAGTATATCCCAGCCATCCAGAACGACTCCACGCTCATCGCCCAACTCGACTGCTTGAGCGCCTTCACGCGCGTCTCTATCGAGAACCGCTATTGCCGCCCCGAACTGAATGACGGGCTCGACATCGACATTAGCGACGGCCGTCATCCCGTCATCGAGTGCCAGCTGCCACCGGGCGAAACCTATGTGCCTAACGATATCCTGCTGAGCAACGACGAGCAGCAAATCATGATTATCACAGGTCCCAACATGGCAGGTAAGAGTGCCTTGCTCAGGCAGACGGCCCTCATCGTGCTCATGGCACAGATGGGCTGCTTTGTGCCGGCGCGCAAGGCGAGCATTGGCATTGTCGACAAGGTGTTCACCCGCGTGGGTGCCAGCGATAACATTTCGCTAGGCGAATCTACCTTCATGGTCGAAATGACCGAGGCGGCCAGCATCCTCAACAACCTGAGCGAGCGCAGCTTGGTGCTCTTCGATGAATTGGGGCGTGGCACCAGCACCTACGATGGCATCTCTATCGCCTGGTCGATTGTGGAGTATATTCACGAGTCACGCAGCCGTGCCAAGACGCTCTTTGCCACCCATTATCACGAGTTGAACGAGATGGCGAAGTCGTTCAAGCGCATTCGCAACTATAATGTGAGTGTCAAGGAAATCGACGGCAAGGTCGTGTTTTTGCGCAAACTGGTGAAGGGTGGCAGCGAACACAGTTTCGGTATTCATGTGGCTAAGATTGCCGGCATGCCCCCATCGATCGTGAACCGTGCCGACGAGGTGCTGCGCCAACTCGAGGACACCAACCGCGGCGACGCCAGCGTTATCACCAAGGACCTGGCCGATGTGGGCTCGACCCGCAGTGGCTATCAACTCTCATTCTTCCAGCTCGATGACCCCGTGCTGAGCCAGATTCGCGATGAGATTCTCAATACCGACATCAACAACCTCACCCCTATGGAGGCCCTTAACAAGCTCAACGACATCAAGGGCATCATCACCGGCAAAAAGTAAAAACCATTTTTGCTACTAATTTTGTGAAATAATACCGATATTGCGCGATTGTAAGGGTAGAAATCGCTACTTTCACTCTACCCACGACAGCCGTGTGCGCTATATGCTGCTCAAGACGCTGCTCAGGCGCTTCTCCCGATAACCGCACAATTCTCTTCGTTGTACACAGGCGACACATCCCTTTTTATCAGGACTTATGTTGCGATTTGCTGTAAAATGGGAAAAATCAACAACAATTTGCGAAAACAATGCCATAATATTTTGAAAATTGTTATTTTTTATTGTAATTTTGTGAAAACCATTCCAAAAGTGTTGATTTTATTTCCTTTATAGTATAAGGTTGTTAGTTTACTCTTTTATATTAATCTATTAAAAATAAATTGCTTATGAAGAAATTTTCATTACTTTTCCTCTCGATGGTGATTGCTGTTGCTGCACAAGGTGCGCCGCAGTTTAAGACAAGCCACACCATCAAGTCGAAGGCTGTAATCACCAATAAGATGGTTACAAAGCCTGAAGTGAAAGGCGACATGCGCAATGCTCTCGTGGTGAGTAAGGCGCCTGCAGTGCCTGCAGTGCCTGCTGACCCGACTGCTGACGAATGGTATGACTGCGGTGACGAGAGCGGCTTCAGCAGGTTCTACTTCACACTGCCCACCACCGATGTCGATGGCAATATGCTGGAACCTGAATTTTTGAGCTACAGCATCTTCATTGATGATGATCAGCTCTTCACCTTCCCCGCTGAGGATTACACATTTGACCTCTATGATGACATCACCGAGGTGACTTATGACCTCTACAACGATGCTGTTGACTTTAACAACTACTTTGTTTACTTCTATCGCACCAATGCCGAGGGCTTTGAACCCCTGTTCAAGGAGAACATCGGTATCCAGGTCTACTACACTGTCGATGGTGTGAAGAACGCTTCTAATATCGTTTACCTGTACGAGAAACCCGAAGAGGCTCCCTACTATGTAGTTGGTGGCTTCAACGGCTGGGCTAAAGATGAATCAAAGGTTGAAATCACCGACGAAGGTGCTAACATCACTGTTCAGGCTCAGGACTTCAACGATTCCGAGGACAGTAGCCAAGAGTTCAAGATCATCACACCCGATGCCGATGCCGAAGACGGCTGGAGGTACTTTGGTGGTGAAGACGAATACGATAACCACTTCATGTTAATCTACGATGATATGATTGACAATGCTATCGAAATCACTCTCGACACTCCTGGTGCTAACTTCCGCCTGCCCGCTGCCGGTACTTACAACATCAAGCTCGTTGAATCGAGAGACGTTGTTGAAGGCCTCAAGATGGTCGTTTCCAAGCCCATTTCTACTGCTGTCAACGACATCAGCGCCAAGGCTGTGGCTGGCATCAAGTATGTGAACATCGCCGGCATGGAGAGCAGCAAGCCCTTCGACGGTGTCAACATCGTGGTTACCACTTACACCGATGGCACCAAGGCCGTTAAGAAAGTGCTGAAATAATCGCGCGACCCTATGACCGAATCGCTGCCTGTTGACGCGATTCAGCCTTAAAATAAACTCTCGCCCTTTTCTCAGGGCGAGAGTTTTTGTTTATCTTGCTTAGTGTGAGAGGCGGTAGTCGGTGGGCGAGATGCCTTGTGAGCGCTTGAACACGCGGTAGAAACTGCTGCGGTTAGAGAATCCCGATTCGCTTGCAATGGCATCGATGGTGCGGCTGTTGCTCTTATCCTCGTCGAGGAGGGCTTTGGCTTCGAGCACACGCAACTCGTTGATATAGGTTTTGAAATTGGTCTGCTTGCTGGCGTTGATGGCAGCTGAGATGGTGCGAGGCTGCTCTCCCAGGCGCTGCGCGAGATCGTTGACCGAGAGGTCGCACTTCCTGTAAAGTTTTTCTTGCTGCATGAGTGCGTCGATGCGTTCAATGAGTTCCAGTTGAGCGGGTTCCTCGTCTTGTGCCTCACTCTCGGTGACAATGGCCGATTCAAAGGAGTTGAAGTGAAGCGCATAGTTGATGAAACGCACACCAAATGCGGCATAAAACACGATGGCAACGGTTACAAACAAGAGGGCTACTGCCTCGACGGGCAGCAGAGCATAGAGCAACGCAAGGATGCCTACGCCCAGTGAAACGAGGAACGAGCGTTTCACCCAATGCAAGCGGCGCGAATCCTCGTCGCTGAAGTAGTTGTCCATGAGCGAGGCATAGTGCTTGTGCTCCCTGAAGAAGACGATGACAAAATGTGTCAGCATGACCAAATAGAATGCTGCATAGATCCAGAAAGCCCATTGGGCTACAGTGCCGCTGTAGCAGATGCTTGCAACCAGCAGCCCAATCGTCATGATGGTGATAACTGAGCCTTCGATGATCAGTCGGCGCAATGTGACATAGTTGATGCGGATGAGTGTGATGAGCGTGTAGGTAAACAAAAAAGCCTGATAGCAAGCTATTGTGAGGATGATGGGACGAGTTAGGGCATTGCTGCCGCTGCCTTCAAATACATGGTACTCCAGATAGATGCAGATGGCATACAGCAGATAGGCACTACCCATGATGAGGCGCGCACGGCGGTAGTTGCGCAGGGCGGCCTTGGGCGGAATGTGAAGGAAAAACAGGCAGATTGTCATGCCCAAGAGGATGCCTGGCGCAAAGAATGCATCAATGATGTGATACAGCTGTTCCATGTTGCAAAAATAGCAAAAACAATAATTATGGACAAAATCAAGGCCGAGAATTACCAAAATGGGGTTACACTTTTGTCAAAAACGGTTACACTTTTGTCGTTTTGGTTGCATTTTTTGAAAATGTAACCAATTATTCTCGTGTTTTAGTAGTGTAATTATGATTTAAGATGTAATTTTGTAAAACTTATTAAAAATGAATTTATAAATATAAATAAAAATATAGTGAAGAAAATATTACTTTCAATTTCTATTATGCTGGGTTGGGCGATGGCGCAGGCATTGCCCTTTGTACCCACCAGCGACCCTACTTTGTCGACCAACTACTGGTATTTCTTGAAGACCGAAGGGTTGTATTGTGCAGGCAATGACAACTTCGAGGTTGTGTTTCGCAACTCTGCCGATGCA
>JAEEGF010056893.1_pt1 | contig 12134 bp, 11 predicted proteins | sample 9134171 | NCBI WGS metagenome assembly JAEEGF01 (sample SAMN16246542, study PRJNA631951) | gut metagenome | biome: gut microbiome; feature: rumen; material: AP-attached | host: Bos | place: Iran: Karaj | collected 2018-10 | reverse complement strand
ATTTTAACACAAAGAATTCCACAATGCAAGGATTATTTTTGCGTTTTTTCACCTTTTTTCAGGACATACCGGAGCCGCAGCGCGTTGCTGACGACCGTGACCGAGGAAAAGCTCATCGCAAGCGCGCCCATCCACGGCTCGATCAGCGACGAAAGCGCAAACGGGACGCAAATCAGGTTATAGAACAGCGCCCAGAAAAGGTTTTGCTTGATCACGCGGATCGTCTCTTTCGAAACGCGGAATGCGTCGACGATCTTCAGAACCTTACCGCCGGTCAGGATCACATCCGCGGATTCCACGGCGACGTCCGTTCCGTCGGACACCGCAAACCCGAGATCCGCCTTTGCAAGCGCGGGCGCGTCGTTCACACCGTCGCCGACCATTGCAACAGTATTGCCGTCGGCTTTCAGACGGTCGATCGCTTTGAGCTTCTCGTCCGGCAGCATTTCGGAGAGGATCTCGTCCGCGCCGAGCGCCGTTCCGATGCGTTCCGCGGTCGCTCTGCGGTCGCCGGACAGCAGGACGGTCTTTTTATGCATGCGCCGAAGCTCGGAAAAGAGCTCTTTGCTGTCGGGACGCAGCGTATCGGATACAAGAATGTATCCCAAAAGCGTTTCGCCCTCGGCAAGGTAGAGGATCGAGGCGTCCGTTTCCGGCGGCGTTCCGACCGATGCGCCGCAGGATTCGACAAACGCGCGATTGCCGAACGCAAGCGACCGTCCGCCGACGACGGCGCGCGCGCCGAGACCGGATACCGCCGTATAGCTTTCGGACGGCAGCAGCGGAAGATCCCGCTCCTTCGCAGCGTTCAGAACCGCTCTCGCAAGGACGTGCTCGCTCTGCTGTTCGGCGGAGGCGAACAGGGAAAGAAAGTCGTTCTCGTCCGAGCCGATGGGATGGATCTCCGTGACGACCGGCTTGCCCTCGGTGACCGTGCCGGTCTTGTCGAACGCAAGCACGGAAACGCCGTTCAGCGCTTCGAGCGCTGCGCCGCTTTTGAAGAGAATGCCGTATTTTGCCGCCTGACCGGTGCCGACCATGATCGCGGTGGGCGTTGCAAGACCCATGGCGCACGGACAGGCGATGACGAGCACGGAGACCGCCACGCGAACGGCTTTTTCGACGTCTTTGGTGACGATCAGCCAAATGATCGCGCCGACGAGCGCAATTCCGATGATGGCGGGCACAAACCAGCGGCTGATCTTGTCTGCAAGCCGCGCGATCGGCGCCTTCTCGTTCTGCGCCTCCTCGACCATGCGGATCATCTGTCCGAGACCGGTCTCCTCGTCGGTCGCGGTGACCTCGAAAAGGAAGGAGGAGCCCTCTGCAATGCTGCCGCAGGCGACCGGATCGCCGGTCTTTTTTTCGACGGGTAAGCTTTCACCGGTCAGCATGGATTCGTTGATCGATGCGTGCCCGGAAACAAGTGTGCCGTCGGCGGGGAGGCGTTCGCCCGGACGAACAAGCACGCGGTCCTTTTTAAGCAGTTCTGCGGTCGGGATGGATTTTTCACTGCCGTCCTTTCCGACGACGGTTGCGGTTTCGGGCTTCAATGCTTCGAGCTCTTCAATCGCGCGGGTCGTGCGCGTCATGCATAAGCTCTCGAAATACTTGCCCAGCGTGACGAGCGTAAGGATCATGCCTGCGGATTCGTAATAGAGCATGCCGTGCGTGTGCCCGCACGCGTAGCGGACGGTTTCGAACAATGAATAGATCACGGCGGTTCCGACGCCGACGGCGATCAGCGTGTCCATGCTTGCGCCGCCGGAGAACAGCGCCTTGAAGCCGCGAATGAAGAAACCGCGTCCGATGATAAGGATCGGGACGGTCAGCGCAAGCTGAACCAGCGCATATCGGAGCGAGTGCATCGGCAGCCATGCGGGCAGGGGCATGTGAAATACCATCGGTCCCATGGCGAGCACAATGAGCGGAACGGCAAAGATCAGCGAAAGGATCAGACGCCGGAGCTGTTCCTTTTGTTCGTTCTTCTTCTGTGCCGCGGCTGTCTTTCGCATCTCCGCCTGATACGGCGCGGCGGTAAAGCCGATGCGCTCGACGGCGGCGACGATCTGTCCGTCGTCGATTTCTTCGCCGCGGACAGTCAGTTTTTCGGTCAGAAGATTTACCTGTGCGCTGTCGACAAACGGCAGCTTTTTCGTGACGCGTTCCACGGACGCGGCACAAGCGGCGCAATGCATGCCGCCGATTTTGAATGTTTTGATCATAGATTGAGTATACTCGAATCGAGGTCCGTTTTCAAGGGAATACGGGGCGATTTTTGTCTGATTCCGGACAAAAAGCGGCGGAATCGGAATAGTTCACAACTTCGTTGCATTTCACCGATTGACAAGCGCGGCGCCTCTCACTATAATTAGGGACGATGGTTAGCACTCGGATCGAATGAGTGCTAAAAAGATTCACAGGAGGTAAGAAACATGTTGAAACCGTTGTTCGATCGTGTTGTGATCAAAAACATCGAAACGGAAGAAGTGACCAAGGGCGGCATCCTTCTGACGAGCTCGGCAAAGGAGAAGCCGCAGATGGCGGAAGTTCTCGCGGTCGGTCCCGGCGCAAAGGACGTCGAGATGGTCGTGAAAGTCGGCGATAAGGTCGTTTACCAGAAGTACGCCGGTACGGAAGTGAAGATCGACGGGCAGGAAGTCATCGTGATCAAGCAGGGCGACATTCTTGCCGTTGTGGAATAACAGGAGGATAAAGCCATGGCAAAGCAGTTGAAATACGGCGAAGACGCCAGAAAAGCGCTGGAAAGCGGTTTGAACCAGCTTGCAAACACCGTTAAGATCACGCTCGGACCGAAGGGCAGAAACGTCGTTCTCGAAAAGAAGTTCGGCGCGCCGCTCATCACCAACGACGGCGTAACGATCGCAAAAGAGATCGAGCTCGAGGATCCGTTTGAGAATATGGGCGCGCAGCTCGTGAAGGAAGTCGCAACCAAGACGAACGACGTCGCGGGCGACGGCACCACGACGGCAACGCTACTTGCGCAGGCGATCGTTCGCGAAGGACTTCGCAACGTTGCAGCGGGCGCAAATCCGATGGTCGTTCGCCGCGGCATCGAAGCGGCGGTCAACGAGGCGGTCGACGGACTCAAGGAACTTTCCGTTCCGGTCGGTTCGAAGCACGCGATCGAGCAGGTTGCCGCGATCTCCGCGAGCGACGAAACGGTCGGCAAGCTGATTGCGGACGCAATGGAGAAGGTCGGCAAGGACGGCGTCATCACCATTGAAGAGAGCAAAACCATGAAGACCGAGCTGAATATCGTCGAAGGTATGCAGTTCGACCGCGGCTACTGCTCCGCATATATGGCGACCGATACCGACAAGATGGAAGCGGTGCTCGACAACCCGATGATCCTGATCACCGAAAAGAAGATCAGCAACATCCAGGAGATCCTTCCCGTGTTGGAGCAGATTGCACAGGCGGGCAGAAAGCTTCTGATCATCGCGGAAGACGTCGAAGGCGAAGCGCTTGCGACGCTCGTCATCAACAAGCTGCGCGGCACGTTCACCTGCGTTGCGGTGAAGGCGCCTGGCTTCGGCGACAGGCGCAAGGCGATGCTGCAGGATATCGCGATCCTGACCGGCGGTCAGGTGATTTCCGACGAGCTCGGCATGGATCTCAAAGAAACCACGCTGGATATGCTCGGCAGCGCGAAGCAGGTCAAGGTCGACAAGGAAAAGACCGTCATCGTCGAGGGTGCGGGCGATTCCGGCGAGATCGCGGCGCGTGTGAAGTCCATTCGTGCGCAGATCGAGGAAACGACCTCCGATTACGATAAGGAAAAACTGCAGGAGCGTCTTGCGAAACTTGCGGGCGGCGTTGCGGTGATCGCGGTCGGCGCTGCGACCGAGGTCGAAATGAAGGATTCGAAGCTCCGCATGGAGGACGCTTTGAATGCGACCCGCGCGGCGGTTGAGGAAGGCATCGTTCCGGGCGGCGGCGTTGCGCTGCTGTCGGTTTGCGATCGCGTAAAGGCGCTTGCCGAGAAGGAAACCGGTGACAAGAAGACCGGCGTCGAGATCGTTCTCCGTGCGCTCGAAGAGCCGATCCGTCAGATCGCGAAGAACGCGGGCGTCGAGGGCTCCGTCATCATCGAAAACATCCGCCGCAGCGGCGAACAGGGATACGGCTACGACGCCGCGACCGACACCTACGGCATTATGGTCGAAAAGGGCATCGTCGACCCGACGAAGGTAACTCGCTGCGCGCTGCAGAACGCTGCGTCCGTCGCTGCGATGGTTCTCACCACCGAGAGCATCGTTGCCGATATCCCGAAGCCCGAACCCGCTGCGCCCGATATGGGCGGCGCAGGCATGGGCGGCATGTATTGATGCGAACAAATCGCAGGGGGACCGGAAGGTTCCCCTTTTTTTCTTGCTTTTCGCTGCGATCGGAGATATAATTTTTTTATAGAAAGGAAACGCATTCCGTCGATGAAACATCTTTTCCGCAACTGCATCCTCATTTTGCTTGCCGTGCTGATTCTGCTTCCGGCAGGGCGGTTTTGCTATGCGGACGAGGTGGTTTTCGGCGATACGGACGGCGACGGTGAACTGACCGAAAAGGATGCGAACTGCATCAGCGATCATTTTTCGCGCAAGCGCATGATGGATGCCGCGGCGATCAGCCGCGCGGACTGCGACAGCGACGGCAAAATCACGCAAAACGACGTTTCGATGATTCTCAAAGCGATGATGTCGCCCGAGACGGCGATCCGGGCGACGCAGTCGTTCTCGATCCTGGTCACGTCCGATCTGAACGGCAACGCATGGATGCCGACAACGTCCGACGGACGCGCTTCATGCTCCGCGCTGAACACAACGGCATGTATCGAAGCGTTGAGAGAGGAGAATGCGAACCTGCTGCTGTTTGACGCAGGCGGGTCGATTTTCGGCAGCGCGATTGCCGACGAGTATACCGACCGGACCGAGCGCGGCTACGGACCGATCACTTCTCTGTTTTCAAAGCTCAGATATGATGCCGTCCTGCTCGGCGACGAGGCGTTTGTCTATCCTTCGAACAAGGTCCGAAAAGAGGTCAACAAGCTTTTGGACGAGGATATCCCCGTGCTCGGCGCAAACCTTCTGATGCGTGAGCGCACGACCTTCGATCCCGAGGGTGCTCTTTGGAACGAGCTTTCGCCGTATAAAATCTTCGAGATCCCGCAGGACAACGGCATGAGACCGCTTCGCCTGCTGGTGATCGGCATGACCGAACCCGATCTTGCGCCGTCCGACGATGAGATTCTTCCCGTCGATCCGGTGGAAACCTACTCGCAGCTTGTATTGGATCTTAACGAACGTGTGGATTACACGGTGCTGATCTATCACGGAAACGTGGAGGTCGACGCGCAGAATCCGGATGCATTTTCGCTGCGCGATTTTATCAAGAAAACGAGCGACATCGATCTCGTGCTTGTCGCGCACGGAAAGGGAAAGGGCGTACGTTCCGAGCGCAATTACAGAGGGATCGAGGTGCCGATCGCTTCGCTTGCGGGCGGCGCGGAAACCGTTACGAAGGTCTCCGTCTCGCTTCGCGAGTTCGGACGTCCCGCGATCCTTGTCGAACCGATCGACACGTCCTCATACGAGCCGGACAAAACCGTTACGCGGATCGTCACGCCGTATGTCAATAAGATGAGCGCCATGATGGACGCCGTGGTCTGCAAGGTCGAACAGAATATCGACCCGTTCGACCCGACGCTTCTGTGTTCCTCCGACAGCATGGAGATCACGCATGAAATGCAGCTTTATATCGCGCAGCAGTGGATCGACTATCATGACACCGACCTTCCGAACAATCTGATTTCGATTGCGTATCCGTATCTGCCGATCGGCGATTTTAAGGAGGGGACGCTTGCCTATCGCGATTTCTATGTGATGGATGCGGAAAAACCGGTCTATTCGCTCGTTCTGATCCGCGGATGCGAGCTGCGCGCATGGCTTTCGGACTATGCCCGGAAACTGATGACCGAAGATACGGTCTATTCGCTTTACGGACTTTCGTACCTGCTGAACTCGATGAATACGGACTCGCCGCTCGGGTTTCTGGAGCACGGCGCGGGCGTTCCGGTCGATGACGACGAGGTGTTTACTCTGATCCTTGCGGAGCGTGCGGAAGGCGATCTGAACCTCAAACATTACGTCGAAGACGACTGGATTCCGTATGAGGACCGGATCATCCGGAACATCTCGCTTCCGACGCCGTATAAGGTGCAGACGCTCGGCAAAAATCCCGTTGTCGACGCGCTGATCGCGTATCTCGAAAGCGTCGGAACGTTGAAACTGAAACATGTATACAGCTGGATCCTGATCTGAATCGCAGTCGCGCAAAAAAGCGCGGCTTTTTGCATGGGTTCGCTGCGTTTCCGCATATGCTTTAGCATGAAACGCGAACGAAAAATGCTGCATGGATTTCTGCGGTTTACCGGACTCGGACAGGATCTCGATCCGCACCGGTTTTATTTGCAATGGTACGGAACGGATGAATGCGTGATCGAGCGGCATCTGGGGATTCTGTGCTTTGAGGACACACGTGTGCGGCTCAAAACGGAACAGGGTGTGCTGACGGTTGCGGGGGAAAACCTGTCGCTGTTTGAACTGACCGCAACGCGCGCAAAGGTCACCGGACGGATCGAATCGCTGACCGTCGAGGGAAAAAGTTGATGTGGCATTTTCTCGACGGGTATGTTATAATCCAAACGGAAGGATTGTGCGCCGCAAGATTGCTGCGCCGCATTTCGGAATCCGGCGTTCGGGTTACGAATGTGAAACGAACGGGCGAAGCATCCGTGCGGTTTTCGATCCCCGCAAGACGGTTCGCATCTCTGCACGCGCTCCGAAAGGGGCTTCCGGTGCGCATCCGCATCGTCAAAAAGGGCGGACTGCCGTTTCTTCTTCTGAAGCTCCGGAAACGGCCGGTTCTGTGGATCGGCACGCTTCTGTTGTTTTCGGGTATGCTGATCCTTTCAAAGCGGATCTGGGTGATCCGCATCGGGGAAACGAACTCGGTCGACCCGGAGGAGATTCGTCTTGCGCTTTCCGAGCGCGGCATTCGTCCCGGCGCGTATCTTTCGGGACCGATTCTCATCACGGCGGCGAACGACCTTTCCGCGCAGGTGCATAACGCCGCGTGGATCGGGCTGGACCGCGAAGGCGTGATGCTGAAGGTCAACGTGCAGGAGGCGCTTCCCGAATCGGCGAAACGTTCGAACGCCGTTCCGTCCGACGTCGTCGCGGAAAAGGACGGCGTGATCACCTCGATCCTTGTCATGCGCGGACAGGCGCGTGTGAAGGTCGGCGACCGGGTGAAGAAAGGCGACGTGCTGATCTCCGGTCACGTGGTCTACAAGGAAAGCGGGTATGACACCTCGGCGGACGGCGTTGTGAAAGCGGCAGTCAATTACGGCGTTGAAACGGAGCTTCTTCAAAGCGTTACCGAATCGTTCGAAACCGAAGCGGAGGAGACGATACGCGTCTGGAAGATCGCCGGTTTCGAGCTGTTGCGATCCCGACCGTCGTTTGAGCATTATCGGGTTACAGGCACGGAGACCGTTTCCGCAAGCAGTCTGCTTCCGATCGTGATCGAACGCGCGTCGGCAAGGGAGATCGGATTTCGGGAGAGAACGCTTTCCGATGAGGAAGCGGAGCAATATTCGCTGATACGGGCGAAAGAGCAGGCGTACGCGCTCATCCCGCGCGACGCCGCCGTCATCAATACATACGGAACGATCCGCATGCGGAAGGGCAAACGCTTCGCCTGCGTGATCGTGACCGCGGAAGAAACAATCGGAAAAACGGAGGAAGCACCGCATGACGGATGAAACAGGAAAAACCGTTGCAAAAATCGAGCTCGAATCGATGGACGATTCCATCGGTTTGTTCGGCGTGTTCGATGAAAACCTTGCCGTGTTCGAGGAGGAAATCGGCGTCAGGATCCGCATTCGTTCCGACGGCATTTCAATCGAAGGCGACGAGGAACAGGTCGGTCTTTGCAGAACGGTTCTGGAAAAACTTCTTGACATGCAGCGCAAGGGCGAACCGATCAACCGCGGACGCATCCGCTATGCGATCGACATCGCCAAGGACGGCAACGCCGAGCTGATCAAGGAGATCATGGGCGACGTTGTTGCGCTGACGAACCGCGGCAAGCAGATCAAGTGCAAAACACTCGGACAGAAGAAATACATTCAGGCGCTGAAACAGCACGAGCTTGTGTTCGGCGTCGGTCCCGCCGGAACCGGCAAAACATATCTTGCGGTTGCAATGGCGGTCGTCGCGTTCAAGAACAAAGAGGTCGAGCGCATCATCCTGACGCGTCCCGCCGTGGAAGCGGGTGAAAAGCTCGGCTTCCTTCCGGGGGATCTCCAGAACAAGGTCGATCCTTATCTCCGCCCGCTGTACGACGCCTTACAGGAGTTTTTCGGGCTGGAAACGTACAAGCAGTTAATGGAGCGCGGCGCGATCGAAGTGGCGCCTCTGGCGTATATGAGAGGCCGTACGCTGAACAACGCGTTCATCATCCTCGACGAGGCGCAGAATTGCTCGATCGAGCAGATGAAAATGTTTCTGACGCGATTCGGCGAGGGCAGCCGCATCGTGGTCACCGGCGACGTGACGCAGATCGACCTGCCGAAGGAGAAGATGAGCGGGCTGGTGCATGCGATCCGTGTGCTCGACGGCGTGGAGGGCATCTCCGTCGTCAGACTGACGCACAAGGACGTCGTGCGGCACGAGCTGGTGCAGCGCATCATCCAGGCGTACGAACGGCACGAGAACGCGCGGGCAAAGGAGCGGGCAAATGATTGACGTTTTTTCCGAGACGGTCGAGCTTTCCGAAGCCGAGCGGACAGGCATTCGGAACGCGGCGCAGGCGGCATTGGACAGCGAAGGGCGGGACGGCGATCTGACGATCCTCATCGACACCCCGGAGCGGATTCAAACGCTGAACCGCGAGTTCCGTCACGTCGATGCCGTGACGGATGTGCTGACATTTCCGGCGTGGGAGGGGGAGATCTCGCTTTCCGCGGACGGATATCTCGGCGACATCATGATCTGTTACGATCGTGCAAAGGAGCAGGCGGAGCAGTACGGACACTCGCTTTTAAGGGAGCTTTCGTTCCTCGCCGTGCACGGCTGTCTGCATCTGCTTGGGTACGATCACATGACCGAAGCGGACGAGCGCGTGATGCGCGAAAAACAGACGGCAATTCTCGATTCGATGGGAGTGAAACGATAATGGAACAGAAACAGCTGGACGATCTTTTGCAGCTTGCAAAGGAAGCGAGAGAACATTCCTACGCGCCGTATTCGAAGTACCGCGTAGGCGCTGCGCTTCTCACAAAGGACGGCAGGATCTATCAGGGGTGCAATATCGAAAACGCATCGTATACGCCGACGATCTGCGCGGAACGCACCGCGTTCTTCAAGGCGATCTTCGACGGCGTGCGCGAGTTTGCCGCGATCGCGATCATCGGCTCCGGCGTGCTGCCCGCTTTTCCGTGCGGGGTGTGCCGGCAGGTCATGTCCGAGTTCTGCGACGGCGATTTTATCATCGTCACTTCGAATATCGACGGCACGGAGGTCGTGACCGAAACGCTCGATCAAATGATGCCGCACCGCTTCGGACCGAAGGATCTGTTATGATGAACGAGGGATACAAAAGCGGCTTTTTCAGCATTGTCGGCTGTCCGAACGTCGGGAAATCGACGTTGATCAACCGGCTCGTCGGGCAGAAGATCGCGATCGTCACGGACCGCGCGCAGACGACGCGCAACCGCATCACGGGGATCCTGACGCGCAAAAACTATCAGATGATCTTTCTCGATACGCCGGGCATGACGAAGCCGCGGAACAAGCTGGGAACGTTCATGCAGAAAACGGCGGAGGAAGCGTCAAAGGATACCGAGGCGATCCTGTTTGTCGTCGATGCGCTGCAGGGCGTCCGCGAGCGCGACGAAGCGGTGATGAAACTGATCAAGACCGAACGCGCGCCGGTCATTGTGCTGATCAACAAGTGCGACGCAGCGAGCGCAATTCAGATGCAGGAAGCAAGGGACGCGGTCGCCGCCGCGGGATTCGACACGGCGCTTGCAATCTCGGCGCACACCGGCGAAAACGTGGACAAGCTTGAGGAGCTTTTGTGCGGGTATCTGACCGAAGGGCCGCAGTATTATCCGGAGGACATGGTGACCGATCAGCCGGAGCGCGTGATCTGCGCCGAAATGATCCGCGAAAAGGCGTTGGAACTTCTGCGTGAGGAGATCCCGCACGGGATCGGCGTCGGCATCGACAGGATGCAGATGCGTCCGGACGGCAAGCTGATGGACGTGTGGGCGACGATCTACTGCGAACGCGAAAGCCACAAGGGGATCATCATCGGCAGAGGCGGAAAGATGCTGAAACGCATCGGCTCGGAAGCGCGGAAGGACATCGAATGGCTGTTGGACGTGCAGGTCAATCTGCAGCTCTGGATCAAGGTCAAGGAGGACTGGCGGAACCGTCAGCAGATGCTGAACGAGCTCGGTTACCGCGACGACTGACCGCATGACGGCGCCGGTTTCGGACATACTGTCCGTATGAAGAAAGAACAGAACGAGGAATGGGAACGCTTTATGCAATCCGGCAGGATAGCGGATTATCTTGCGTATAAGAAGGCGGAGCGGGGAAAATGCCGACGGAACTCACACAAGCCATCGTAACCGGATATACGGACTATCGCGACGACGATCGCATGCTGACGCTGTTTTCGGCGGAGCGCGGACGGATCGAGTGTAAGGCGCGCAACTGCCGCAAGCCGACCGCAAAGCTCCTTGCCTGCGCACAGCCGTTTGTGTTCGGTGAGTTCGAGCTGTTTTCGAACAAGGATCGCGTGACCGTCAACGGGTGCGACGTGCGGGAAACGTTCTATCCGCTTCGCGAGGATGTCGACCGGTTTATGACCGCTTCCGTCTGTACGCAGCTTTGCAACGGCATTATCGAACAGGAATCGTCCGACGAAGCGCTGTTTTCGCTGCTGTATCATACGCTGTCGTTTCTTGCGTACGCCGAGTCCGATCCGAAGGACCTTCTGATCGCATTTCTGCTGCACTACCTCGATCACGCGGGCTACCGTCCGTCTCTGACGCGCTGCGCCGTATGCCGCAGGGATATCCGCGCAGACGCCGTTCTGTTCTATTCCGCTGATGCGGGCGGGGCGGTCTGTGCCGCGTGTCCGCACAGCGGAAAGCCGGTCAGCAAGCTTGCGCTTGAAGCTATGCGGCGCATTCTGCTGCTTTCGGACGAAGAACTTGTCCGCGTTGTTCTGAAGGACAATCTGCGCGCAGAACTCCTTCCGATCCTTCGCAGTTCGTGTGCAAGGATGCTTGGTGAGAACGACCGCTCGATCGCTTTGCTTGATCAAATGATGTAATTTGTATGTTTTTTGAAAAGATGCAAGATTTTTCTTGCATCGTTTTTATATTATTGCTATAATAAATTGTTGCAAAAAACATTTAGGAGGAACTATATGTCTAAAAAGTATGTCTACCTGTTCAGCGAAGGCAACGCGGATATGCGCAACCTGCTGGGCGGCAAGGGCGCGAACCTCGCCGAAATGACCAATCTCGGTCTTCCGGTTCCGCAGGGATTCACGATCACGACCGAAGCATGCACGCAGTACTATGAGGACGGCCGCACGATCAATCCTGAGATCCAGGCACAGATCATGGAATACATCGAGAAGATGGAAAAGATCACCGGCAAGAAGTTCGGCGATCACGAAAACCCGCTTCTCGTTTCCGTTCGTTCCGGTGCGCGCGCGTCGATGCCCGGCATGATGGACACGATCCTGAACCTCGGTCTCAACGAGCAGGTCGTGGACGTCATCGCAAAGAAGTCCAACAACCCGCGCTGGGCATGGGACTGCTATCGCAGATTCATTCAGATGTTCTCCGACGTCGTTATGGAAGTCGGCAAGAAGTATTTTGAGGTCCTGATCGACCGCATGAAGGAAAAGAAGGGCGTCAAGCAGGACGTCGACCTGACCGCGGACGACCTTAAGGAGCTTGCAAACCAGTTCAAGGCAGAGTACAAAGAGAAGATCGGCGAGGACTTCCCGTCCGATCCGAAGGTACA
>JAEEGF011741247.1_pt1 | contig 12135 bp, 8 predicted proteins | sample 9134171 | NCBI WGS metagenome assembly JAEEGF01 (sample SAMN16246542, study PRJNA631951) | gut metagenome | biome: gut microbiome; feature: rumen; material: AP-attached | host: Bos | place: Iran: Karaj | collected 2018-10 | reverse complement strand
TGTTCCAAGAACTCTCTCCATACGGTGTTTTGGTCAGTGGTGGTGACGTTACCTCTGCCCGACTGTTCGTAAGGATGTCAGGGAAAAGAGAAGAACTTGGTTTAGTTGGTTATTGGGATGTCGTTGCATGGGATGAATTTGAGCAACAGCCCGGTCGTTCTGTTGATGCCGTGTTGATTGACACTATGCAGAACTACCTTGCCAACAAGTCTTTCAACCGTGGTAAGGGAAACCATGAAGCCAGTGCCTCCATGTCTTTTGTTGGAAACACCAAGCATACGGTTCCCTATATGCTGAAGAACTCACATTTATTTGAGAGTATTCCAACCTCGTTTATTAAAGGTGCTTTCCTTGACCGCATCCATTTGTATAATCCAGGATGGGAAATCAAGATGTTGAAGAAGGATAGTTTCTCAAAAGGCTACGGTTTGATTACCGACTACATTGCAGCTGTTCTACATGAACTGCGCAATGATGATCGGACAGCGGTATTGAAGGAATATGCCAAGTTTGACGGTTCTTTGTCTGAGCGTGACCATCTGGCCATCCGTAAGACCTTCTCAGGCATGATGAAGTTAATATATCCTGATGGCAAGATGACCGATGAAGAAGCATATGAGCTGATTGATTTCGCTGCCGAAAGCCGTAAGCGTGTGAAAGACCAGCTTTATGTCATCGACGAAACATTCAAGGCAGAGCCTGCAGTCTTCAAGTATATCAACCTGAAGAATGGCATGGAAATCAATGTTGAGACGTTGGAGAAGGTCAGTAATGCGCTTATAGTACCTGTCAATGCAGTTCCTACAAGTACTGACCTTAATGACGGAGATACTCAGTCACAAAATACCTCCTTGAACGTCTCTGGAGAAACAGGAACGACAGAAAATGTAGCTCCCAAGCGTCCTCGTATTACAAACCTTCAGGAAAAAAGTCTCTCTTTCCGCATGGGACAAACTGGTGTCAGTTACACGAAATTATTTGCTCCTTACATGGAGAATGCAAATGAAATCACCATAGAAGATCCTTATATCCGTGCACCTTGGCAAATTAAGAATTTCATGGAGTTTGTGACAATGCTCATCGACACCCGTCCTGTTGACGACTTGAAGTTGCACTTGTTCACCAATGAGGATGAGGAGAAGATTCCAGACCTCATAGACAGGCTTGATGACATCAAGGATGACCTGTTAGCATATGGGATTGAGTTCGATTACAAGTTGAGAGATTTCCATGATCGTTGTATCAAAACGGATACAGGGTGGACAATCACCCTTGGTCGTGGCTTGGATATGTTTGAGAAATACAGCCCCTACTCCATTGAAGCTTTACGTCAGGACAAACGCAAGTGTAAGGAGTTCATGGTAACATATATGAAAACTAAAAACGCATAGCCTATGACAAAGTTAAGCAAAGAAGCATTTGCCGTAATGGCAATGTGTGAGGAAACGAAGAAGCCTTTTGGAATTACTGTTGATCCAAGAGGAAACAATTGTTATGCTTTTGTATGGGCATTTAAGATTGGAGAAAAATCTGCAAAGCATGAGGGGTTTGACCAGAAAAGTGTTCATGGTGCGATAATGTATGACCACGATTTCAATGGCTGTCCATATTGTGGATCGAAGTCTTTTTACATCTGTAGCCGTTGTGGAAAAATTGTCTGTTACCATGATCAAGAATCTGTAGAATGTCCCAATTGTGGTCATACAAGTATTGTTAAGGCTGCCAATGAAGTGAATCTTAAAGGTGGCGGTTTTTAAATTAAAAGTATAAAGAATTATGGTGGAATTAAAACCTGGCGACAATATTTCTCTTAAAGGAGGAACGTCTGCAAAAGTAATAAAAGAATTAGGAAGAGGTGGGCAAGGAATAGTCTACTTAGTAGAACTTGGGGGCACTAAAATGGCCCTGAAATGGTATATCCATGCACCTTCTGATGTATTTTATAAGAATCTTGAAGAAAACATTTCAAAGGGAGCACCTTCAGATGCCTTTCTCTGGCCTGAATATTTAACAGCGAAACAGAAAGGAAGCTATGGCTACGTAATGAAATTACGTCCTCAGGGATATTACGAGTTTGGTCAATATCTATTGGCAAGAGTGCAGTTCAATAGTTATGAAGCCATGTTAAATGCTGCCATGAAAATTTGTGAAGGGTTTATGAAACTTCACTTAAATGGTTATAGTTATCAAGATTTGAATGATGGCAATTTCTTCATACATCCTGATACAGGAGATGTGTTGATTTGCGACAATGATAATGTCATGCCACAAGGTTCGCAATCTGGAATATTGGGAAAGGCGCGCTATATGGCTCCTGAAATAGTTCTTGGGAAAAACATGCCTGACAAATATAGTGACAGGTATTCCCTTGCGGTTATTTTGTTTTTACTGTTTTATGGAGGTCATCCATTGGAAGGAAAGAAAGTGTTGTCATGTTCTTGTATGACAGAATCATATGAAAAGAAATTCTATGGCTCCGAAGCAACATTTGTTTATGATGACACAAATACTGATAACAGACCGGTAAGAGGCGTTCATAATAACGTTATTACCTTTTGGATGTTATTCCCAGAATCACTGAGAAAGACTTTCAAACAAGAGTTCAGTCAGGAAAACTTGAAAAACCCGCTTAAACGTATGATTGAGGCGAAATGGCAAAAAATCATACAAGAGCTAAGGGATAGGTTGGTAGTATGTCCTTTCTGTGGTGATGACAGTTTCGTCGAGGATGAACAGAATTCTGTTTGCATTAACTGTAAACGAAGATTTGCTGTTTCCGGGACTTTGTCAATTGGTTCTCGAAAGATTTACTTGACACCAAAGACAAGAGTATATATTGATTTAGATAATAAGCCTGATATGCTCATAGTAGCCCATCCTGGTGGAAAATATCCCGCCTTCATTAAAAACACAACTCAGTCGAAATGGGTTGTAGAAACTCAGAGCGGAAATCTTAAGCCAATAGAACCAGGTGAAGAGTTTCCAGTCAGGAAAGGCCTGAAGGTTGTATTATCTGGAGCTGAAAAAGGAGAATTAATATAAGTTTAACTTTTTAAAATTTACAATTATGCCAGTACAAAGAGAAGGTATTGTAAGAAGAACAATGACATTGTTTTTCGTAATTGATGCATCAGGCAGTATGGCCGGTGCAAAGATTGGTAGTGTTAACGAGTCTATTGAAAATGTCCTTCCGATGATCGATGACATTTCAATCAACAATCCTGATGCAGAAATCAAAGTTGCCGCATTGGAGTTCTCAACAGATACAAGATGGCTGTATAACGAGCCAAAATCTGCTAAAGAATTCATCTGGCAGCCTGTTGAAGCAGAAGTTTTGACTTCACTCGGAGCTGCATGTAAGGAACTGGAATCTAAATTGCACAAAAGCAACGGTGGTTTTATGTCTTCGCCAAGTGGCTGCTATGCACCTGTCATTATTCTTTTGTCAGACGGTGAGCCAACGGATAATTACCAAGAGGGCTTAAGCGTTCTTCAGAATAACAATTGGTTTAAGAATGCCATCAAGATTGCCATTGCGATTGGAGATGATGCCAACAAAGAGGTTCTGAAAGAATTTACAGGCTCAATTGAACGAGTTATTACCGTTCACACGATTGATGCTCTTAAAAAGATGATTGAAATTATTGCGGTTACATCTTCCCAGATTGGCAGTTCAAGCTCTACAGCTGATAAAGATAAGCAAGATAAGGTTATTGACCAAATCTCTGATGTCGTAGATAGCACTTCGGGCGTGAATGATAACACCCCAGACGAATGGGATTAATCGTGTAAACTCTCATTTCTATATGAATAGTATATATTGTTTTCGTAAAGGTGAAAGTCACAAGGCCACAGAAAAGCCCTGTCAGGACTATGCCTTTGCCGAACACACTTCCTCTCTTTCCATGGCCATCGTTTGTGATGGTCATGGAGGGGAGAAGTATTTCCGTAGTGACATCGGTGCAAAAAGTGCAGTAACAATAACAAAATCATCTATTCATTCATTTGTTGAGAATATGAAGATTTCCTCCTTTAATAATGAGGGGAATGAATCAGTGTTCTCTCATTCACATTTTTGTTCATACAGTAAAGCAGAATCTTCAGAAGAACAAACAGAAAAAAATGCCCACAAAGCTTTGCTGTGGCTATTTTCATCTATAATAAGTCAATGGAATGACGCTATTGCAAATGATGCGAGACAACGTGACATCACAGATTGGGAAGAATCACATGTTGATAAAACAATTTTAGATGAGTTTCGGAAGAAAAGAGAAAATCCAGAAGCAACTTTTGAGAAAACCTATGGTTGTACGCTGATGGCTTACGTTCAAACTCCTGATTATTGGTTTGCATTTCAATTAGGTGATGGCAAGTTGGTTACTATGGGGAAAAACAATGATGTGATTTCATTTAATCAGCCAGTACCATGGGATGAGAAATGTTTTCTGAATAAAACAACTTCACTTTGTGATTCTCATGCACTTGACGAATTCCGATATTGTTATCAGGGAGACGGAACGTTTCCTGTAGCCGCATTCCTCGGTTCAGATGGAATGGATGATTCATATGGTGATGGCGAAAACCTATATAACTTCTATGCAAATTTGTACAAACAAATTGCGAAGTCGGGTGTTGACATAGCTTCCAAAATGCTTAATTCATGGCTACCAGAAATTAGTAAAATCGGGAGTAAAGATGATATGTCTGTTGCTTGTGTCTTTGATGAGCATGAAATCAATTTGAATTTTTATGCTGTAATTGAATATCAAAAAAGCGTAATTGAAAGTCAGATTCTGGAGCACGACAAGAAAATAGAGGCTTTACGTAAGAAAATAGATGATTATGATGAAGATGCGAAATTAAGTCGTAGTGAAAAAATCAATTTGGATTATGACAGAAACGATTTGAATAAAATAATCAGTTCTGTGAAACAAGCAAAAATGAAGCTACGTGATTTACAAGATGAGATAATTCGTTTTGACAACGGCAGAAAAAAACACAACCACTCTTCCAGTAAATCAAAAAGAGTTCCAAAACAAAAGACTCTAGCTTTTAAACTTAAAACAATAAGAAAGTAATAATATGAGTACTTGCAAATATTGTGGCAAAGATGCAGGATGGTTTTCAAAAGTCCATAAGGAATGTGAGGAAAAGCATCAGCAAGGACTGAATGATTTCAGTGCCGTCTTGAGTAATTATTTTACTCAAAGAGTGTCATCGTCTGAAGTATTGAAGGAAAAGCGTCGTCTGACAACGGACGCATTCCTTTCTGAAGAAGATATATGTGACCTTTCGGATCATGCTATCCGTCAATATACTGCAAGTATTCATCGTCCCTTCTCACCAAAGTCAATGCACTTGATGGACGAATTTCTGAATGTGGTGGGAGTTTCCTACAGTAAAATCAATGGCAAAGGTGCCGTTGACGAGTTCACCAAGAAACTTCTTCGCGGCTTTATGGTAGAGTATTTCACCGACCAGCTTGATCTACAGACTGCCCATTCCCGATGCGAAAAAGTATTGGCGAAATTCCCGATGGTTCCAAGCAACATTGAGGAAGCATACTTGTATGTGTTGAACAAAGCTGCAACAAACTTCCTGAAGAATGGCTTGTTGACCGATGAAGAGCAAAAGAAGATCGACGATTATGTGAGATATCTTTCATTACCAGTCAACAACTTACCTGCAAGCTACCAGAATAGCGAAATAAGCAAATTGGGCCAGGTCTCTATCATCAAGAGCATCCAACGTGGCGTAATTCCACGTACTAATTTGTCAGCTCCTATTATTCTTGGTAAGAATGAGTCTATTCTATGGACTTATAATGGAGTAAGCCTCTTTCAGGAAAAAATAACCAAGGAATGGGTTGGACGAAGTGGAGGCTTTAGTTTTCGTATTATAAAAGGCGTCTATTACCGAACAGGCGGAATGAAAGGCCACCCCGTTGAACATAGTTCTATGGAATTTCAAGGTAATGGTTCACTCTATGTAACTAACAAGAACTTGATTTTCTACTCACAGATGAAGAGCGTTAAAGTACCATTCAATAAGATTGTGGGTATTACACCCTATTCCGATGGTATTGAGGTACATAAAGATGGGGCAAATCAGAAACGCTTGACAATGCAAGGTTTTGACCCTTGGTTCTTAATGAATGTATTATCACACATTGCAAATATGTAATTATGAAACTCCACGAAGGTATTAAGAAGGCTGTAGAGATGCGAACAGACTCTATTATTATGGATTATCAATTCATAAACATGCTCTCTGATTTTAACGCATATGCTGAGTTCCCTTCTGGAAAATCAATTCTCAAAAAACTATGCTCAACGAAATATATTAAGAGCATATGCAATCTGGCCAAGAACCACGATGAATTATCCCAAGATGATATTTGTAACGAGATTGACAGAATAGCATATGTAATGTCAGGAGAATACAGTGAAGAATTTGATCTTGTAAGATACTGTTGTGAAAGCATCGCATATGGTATTGGGCTGCTAGATGAAATTGATGGTTACTACACTGTTGACAATTTCAAACATGCTGCCTTTATAGGGCGTTGGGATTTTGAATACAAGAATGGTAAGATTGTAGAGCTTGATATTTACAGAAATGAAAAGGCTGTTACTTCAACAAAAATTGAATTTAAATGGAAGCCTGTCACAGACGACGAAATAGAGTTGTATATTCCTGGAATTATCAGTTACCGGGGAAAGATATACGAATCATTAATACAAGGTTCTGCCAAAAGAGAATTCACTGATACAGAATGGAATTGGAAGGCAAAAAAGAAGTCGTCATTCCTTTCAGAAGAATTTCTCTCATATAGTAATTGGAAGGTTACAAATAACCATTCTGATATCGATGATTTTGAGTTACAATTTCTACCTAAAGGATTATTTGCATCTGACACCATAGGAACAGGCCATTGGTACATTGATGATAATTGCTTATTATTTAGTTCAATAGATGGCTTCCTGTCATTTTGTGTAACTTTCAATAATAATTGTTTTGTTGGAAAAGGCAAAAATCAAATGGGTTATGAGTGGGAAACTAAACTATCAAGAATATAAAAATTTATAATCATGAACAACGAAGTATTATATCAAAATTACGTCAAAGCATGTCATGCTTCAACACCACTTTCCAGTAGAAAGGAAATAGATTCAACTTCCAGTGGTGACAACTGGGCTGTTAGAGGAATGGTAGGTAATTTTAAATGGTGGGCATATTCATCATTCTATCATCCTGATTATCATAGTATGAATGAAAAGAAACAGGCTGCCAATGATGATTTTCATGCAAAAATGGCTCTTCCTGGTTCATTTATAGGGATATCCTTTATGGAAGCCATGAATCAAGATGAAGAAATAAGATCCATTTTACGTCAACCTGTCATAATCAATATTAGCGCATATTTAACAGGACAGGAGAAGGTGCGTATGAGGAAATTTGAAGAAATGCTCTACGAAGCAGTTGGACAGCAAGACGACATTTTTTATTTTAATCAGGAACATCAGCAGATGGCCGTACGTCAGGCCCTAATAATGAATAAAGATCTTGTGTTTCTATCATATTTGGCATCTGAGACAATGTTGCAGAATTTTGCAATGTTGGCACCAAACTTGATTTCTGCAGGAGCCAATACTATATCTGGAATGTTTATATGTAGAGTCAAGCCTGCAATGGATGGAAGAGCTCCTGAATATTTTCCAGACGGATGTGTAATTCCAACGATTGAAAACCCGGGTGGTTTTTGGTAAATTATCATTAATGACATATGGAGCTATATAAGGCCATACATACTATACTGAACCAATATGGTAAGGATTTGATTGCAGAGGAAAGGCTTATCAGTTTCCTTTCGGACTATCACGCCTTTGATATAAGGGCAACAAGACGTGTAATGCACACTTTCCTTCAGTTGGGTTATGGACGCCAGATACTGGAATTGGACATGCAAAATGCTCCTGACAAGTTACTGAAGATGGGCAATATATCCTTACAACTTACACGGGAAGGTTTTCATCAGAAACATGTCAATTATGTCCTAGATAGTATTAGTTATGGTATGGGATGGCAAGGAGAGTTGCCTGAAGAAATCGACGAGGAAGAGGCTGTAGAGCAAATAGACAAGCACTATGTGTCTGTCGAAGGTGTCTCTTTCAACATGATAAGTGTCCTTGGAGGAGCATTTGACATCGGTGCTACTCCTGAACAAGGTTTATATGCCGCTTTCGATGAAAAGCCATCCATTCAGGTAACTGTCAGTAGCTTCTATATGGCAGAGACACCAGTTACGCAGGCTCTTTGGACAGCCATCATGGGTGAAAACCCCAGCCATTTCAAGGGCGATGACCTTCCCGTTGAAAGGGTATCATGGGAAGAGTGCCAGGAGTTCATCAAGCTGTTGAATTTAAAGACTCACATGGAGTTCAGGCTTCCTACTGAAGCCGAGTGGGAATATGCGGCTCGTGGTGGGCACCTCTCGAAACACATGAAATATGCAGGAGCCAATGACGATGCCAAAGGCGACTGTCTCTGGTTCAAGGAAAACAGCCTATCCCAAAGTCATCCTGTCAAAACGAAGCAGCCCAACGAGTTGGAGCTATATGACATGTGTGGTAACATATCGGAATGGTGCAGTGACTGGTATTTCAACTCTTATGCCAACCAAGGAGAGCGCATCAATCCCAAAGGGCCATCTTCCGGCATGGCAAAAGTCTATCGTGGAGGCAGTTGGGACGACAAGGCTATGAACTGTCGTGTCAGTAAACGTTTCAGTATGAATCCGATTTTCAAGAATAAACTTGTCGGCCTGCGGCTGGCAGCAACAAATATATAATGTGATATGAAAACATACGATAAAGAACAGTTAAAGGCAATCAATGCCAATGGCGGTTACTACCTTGTGCTTGCCCCTCCAGGATGCGGAAAGACAGATATCCTTTCTGAACGCATCGTTCGTGCCAAGCAGCAGGGAGTTGGTTTTGAGGACATGCTCTGTCTCACCTTCACCAACCGTGCCTCACGAGGCATGCGTGACAGGGTCAGACAGAAAGTCGGTGAGGAAGCCTGCAATATCTTTGTCGGCAATGTTCATAGATATTGCTCTAATTTCATCTACAATAATGGCATAGTACGAGAAAACTCTTCTATTATTGATGAGGATGACTTGGCTGATATCCTGCTGAGCTTTGACCCTGATTTGTTCTTAAACAAGAAGAATGCTCCAGACAAGATGAAAGTATCGTTGGTTGACAACATCGATGCCTACATTACCCAACGGCAATTGAATCATCCTGCATCAGCCATTTTCTTACCTGATGAAGAATTCAAAAGTTATTATGAAGTGGCGAAGAACGCCAATTTCGACCCTAATAGAGTTGATTCGCTCAACAATATGGTCAAATATGCACTGTTGTATCGCCAGTACAAAGAAGAGAGAAACATCATCAGCTTTTCTGATATCCTGATACAAGCCTATGAAGGCTTACGAAAGGACACCGCCCGTGAATATAAGAGATATAGTTGGATTCAGGTTGATGAGGTTCAAGATCTGAATGCCCTTCAGACTGCCATCATTGATGAGTTGCTTGATAACACGGGAAACTTTACCGTTATGTACTTAGGTGACGAGCAACAGGCAATCTTCTCATTCCTGGGAGCCAAGCTTGGTCAGTTGGAATTGCTCAAACAAAGATGTGCTGGACACATCATGACTTTGGGCACCAACTATCGTTCTCCCAAGTACCTCCTTGACATCTTCAACACCTATGCTAAGGAAGAATTGGATGTTGACCCCTCACTGCTTCCACACTCTACCCGTGATGTCGAACATGACAGGCTTGACCTCATTCTCACCGGCAACCAGACTATAAATGACTCTGATGCTCGTGTCACAAAGATGATAGAGTATTATCTCAACTTTGACGACGAGCGTGTGGCAGTCCTTGTTCCTACAAATGATGCTGCCGACAGAATCAGCAATCGGCTGAATGACCAGGGAATAACTCATTTCAAGATTTCCGGCACAGATATGTTCAAAACAAAGTCCTACAAGACCCTGTCGTCATTTTTCTGCGTCAATGCCAACGATTTCAACAATCTGGCGTGGGCAAGGCTCTTGTATGGTATCGGAGCAATCAAAACAGGAGCCAGCGCAAGAACTTTCATGGGCAAACTGAAGAATTTGATGTTAACTCCCACAGACCTATTCTTTGAGAAGTCATATGTTGCTCGTTTTAACGAAGCATACATGAACAGGGAATTCGTTTTCTTTGACACCGAGACTACCGGTTTGAATGTATTGGAAGATGACATTGTGCAGATTGCAGCATTCAAGGTAAACAAAGGTGTGCGAGTGGAAGGTTCCGATTTCAACATCTTTCTGCATACAGACAGGGAAATACCTACAAAGTTAGGTGACATCGACAATCCATTGATAGAGGCTTATGCCAACAATCCCCACTACAGCCGTGAAGAAGGCCTCCGCATGTTCATTGATTACATTGGTGACTGCGCACTTCTCGGCCACAACGTGAATTATGACTACAACATCCTGCAAAAGAATGTAGAGAGGACTCTATGTGAGCAAGTAACATACGACATCTATGACTCCTTGCATTTGATTAAATGTGTGGAGCCTAACCTCAGAATGTATAAGCTTGCCTTCCTTTTGAAAGAGCTTCAACTTGAAGGAAAGAACTCTCACCTTGCAGATGAGGATATTGCCGCTACCAAGGCTCTGGTGGACTATTGCTATCGGAAATCTCTCCCTGTTATCGCTGACCAACAAGCATTCGTGTCTCAAATCAAGGTTAAGAATGTGATTGCAAAGATGGCCCACCTACTCCCTCTTTTCGAGAATCTACAGGATCATCTTTACCAACCCGTTCACATCATTGGCAGGACGATTGCCGATGAATTAAAGAGCCTGTATGACGACATGGTAGGAATGAATCTGATAGAATCGCTTGGTGACAAGTTTAATGTATTCCTCCAGTTCGTCCAGTCAGAATGGATAGACTACGACCAGGAAGAGACTATATTTGACCAAATCAGCAGGCACATCAATGATATGACTGCCAGTATCAGTGAAGGAGACCTGGTCAATTCAGAAGACCTTATCCATGACAGGATATTCATCATGACCGTATACAAGGGAAAAGGATTGGAGTTTGATAACGTGGTTATCTTGGAGGCCAATGATGGAACCTATCCCTTCTTCACCGTCAATAAGATATTGGCTGCACCATATCGCCATACACCCGAAGAGGTGGCAAAAGCAGAAATTGACAGGAAAGAAGATGCCCGAAAATTCTACGTGGCATTGTCGCGTGCAAAGAAACGCCTGTGCGTCAGCTTCACTGATTACAATGCTTGGAACTTTCGCACAAGGATGACTCCATTCATGGAGTGTATCGAAAGCTATTTCACAACAGGAAAAGCAAGTGCCACCCCCAGACCTGCTACCACCCAGCAGCTGAACGTTAAACCAACCATCCACAAGAATATCAACGGTTCAGACCTGACGTTTGCCCAGGACAGGCTTATCTCCTTTGAGGAAAGCAGTCATACCTATACCGTCATTGGAACAGGTGAAATGAAACCCGTAAGTTCTGTGATTTCCATGTTTTTCAATCCCTTTAATGCTGAAGCTGCCAGTATCAACAAATGCCATGGCGATTTGGTAGCAGCAGCCAAGCTGAGGGAAGAATGGGATGCCAAGGGCTCCCTTGCGAGCCAGGCTGGCACCTTCCTTCATAAGCAGATTGAAAACTATCTCAATGAAAAGATAGAGCCAAAAACCTTTAAGTGTGATGTGGAGTACAATGGCAAGTACCTTCAGTTAAACAAGCGTATTGACATTTCAAGGGAGTGGTCGTTTTTCAAGGCTTTCGATAATGCTACGACCTATCAGCCGTTCAGGACGGAATGGTGTGTCTATGACAAGGAAGCTCGAATGGCTGGCACGATTGATCTTATTTGTTCCAGACCTGATGGTACATACGAGTTTTACGACTGGAAGCGTAGTAATAAGGTTGATCCCAACGAAACAAGCCAATGGTCATCAGGAATCAACGGTTTAGAGCATTTGACAGATACCTCATATATTCATTATTGTCT
>JAEEGF011528120.1_pt1 | contig 12135 bp, 15 predicted proteins | sample 9134171 | NCBI WGS metagenome assembly JAEEGF01 (sample SAMN16246542, study PRJNA631951) | gut metagenome | biome: gut microbiome; feature: rumen; material: AP-attached | host: Bos | place: Iran: Karaj | collected 2018-10 | reverse complement strand
CCTCATATGGGAAAATATGAAAACGAAGAGACTGGCGCCACCATCGTGTTCAAGCCCTATACCAACAAGAAAGACACCCTCAACCCTATCTGTCAGGCCGATCTTCGCTTAGCATGGCACAGCTGGGACACACAATGCTACCTGCCTGAAGACACCTGTGAAACGAGGTGCATTCAAAACCGTGGCCGGGGTATCCTTGCCATATACCACATCGTACATGATTTCGGCCCCAATGAAGGTCGCCATGACTGTTATGAAGATCATCCCAACGGCTATCCCGAATACTGGGGCGTCCTGCTTTATGTCTACCCAGGCGCAGACAGTCTCATGTACACCTGCGGCTACGAAGAGTCAAAGCGTATTTACCGCTTTGTGAAGTGACAAGCTTCAGTGCTTTCTGTCTCAATACTTTTTGATGACGGCTGAGATACCAGAGAGATTCTTGCCTTCTTTCTGAGGATTGAGATCGCGAACGCGCAACTCCTTCATCTTAAAGCACTTGTCAAAAGCTTCGTCGTTGAAACTGGGATTCTTGCCGCTAAGCGTTACCGTCGTCAGATTATTGCAGCTTAAGAATGCGTGCTTATTTACCCTCACGTTGTCGCCGGGAATGATCACATCGGTCAGGCCAGTGGAGGCAAATGCAGAATTGTTGATATAGCGTATGTTCTTGGAGATGACAACCTGCGTCATATTCTTCTGACCATTAAAGGCATTATTGCCGATCCCCACCACCGTATAGGTTTTGTTCTTGTGTGTGACGGTGTTAGGAATCTCCACGCGGCCACTGACTACACTACGCACCTCGCCCGTCACCTCAACGGTTTTTCCGGAGAGAATCTTGTAATGCAGTTGCCCATACTTGAAAACGAGTCCATTGTCGCCCTGACTAGGTTGGCCAACAGTTTTGACATTCGTTATAGTTCTGTCTACATCGAAGGGGTTCTGTGCGGCAACGTTCATCACTCCCGCCATCAGCAGGCAGAGCATAGTTGCCAGTCTACTTGTCTGTTTCATAGTCTTGTTTTTTTAAAAAAAAGTTATAATATTGCATTAATCTGTACTCGTATCGCCTGGTGGTATGACGGAAGGTATGGTTGGCTCTTTCTGGAGCGGCATGTTCTTTGCCTTCCGTTCATACTCTTCATTTTGCAGCTGATAATTCTTTTTTATACTTTCTTCCGTTGCACGGAAAAATTCGAATGTACCTCCTTGGTTGGTCATGAACAGGTGGTCATTATCGTCTATTTGGAAGGTTGCAGTGCCCTGTCCTTTCTCGGGATTGTTTTTGGCGAAATCAATCGTCAACACGCCAGTTTCTTTGTCGTAGTCGAATTCTTTGATTACTATCCATCGGCTTTCTACTGTATAATTTTCAGCCGGACCTTCAAATTCGCCGATGACATTGTCATCTTCTAAATAAGCAAGGGCGAGGATATATTTGGATGGCCTAAATTTGCCCATCATATCTATTGGAATCCAAAAACCTGAAAACCGAGTCAAGTCATTCTTTGACTTGAAAGCTGAATTTACATTTTGCCTTATCGCTTCCACCATGTCAATTGTACTGTTGCTGTCACTGCCACCAACAATGCCGGAATACTTCACCAGCACAGTGGTGCCCAAAAAGGCCAGCGTGACAAACACCATTTTGTTGAGAAAGGATGATTTATTCATATACAATCTTTCTGAAGTTACGAACTACTATTCTAAAAACGGCCGATTTGTTCTCGTGACACACATATCCGCTGCAATACTTAATTTTTATGATATTGCACAATTACCGAAAAATATCATTCGGCGGTAGGCAAGCCAATAGTTGAGGGCGGCGACGAGGTAGAAAAAGACTAAGGCGACATAACCGGTGACGGTGCCTGATTGGTCAATCTTGTTGAGGACATCATCAACGGGCAGCAACGCCAGCAGGACAATAAACGCGCAGAAGCACACGAGCGTGAGCAGGAACTGGTAGCAGCGAAACAGCGCTCCGCCAAGGACAAAGACGGAGTGGCCGAAGAAGAAGGCGCCAAACTCGAAGATGAGCATCATGAAATCAAACGACTGCTCATTAGGGCTGATGAGCTCATGCATCAGTACGGGGAGCCCGCAGACGTAGTCGCCGTCGATAATACCGATTATCAGCATACGCAGGGTGTCGGCACAGACAAATGCCAGGATAAAACCCAGCGCGAGCAGCGGCATGACATAGATAAGGCGTATGAGGTATTTCTCCAAGGGTGTTGCCTCCAGTTTGAGGAATGCCTCACGCCGGTTGGGTTTCCTGGGCCCCATGATGAAGCTGGCACCATAGATGATAACGAATATGAAGTTGGCAGCGCTATAGTTTACCGTCACTTCGATGATATGACCGTACTGGTTGTTGAAAGCCAGATAGAATATAAAAAACAGCTGCAGGACGAGCAGGTAGCACGTCATTCTCAGGAAGTTGCTCAACATGTCTTTGCGCGCATCTCGCAAATGGCTGCCTAATGCCGCCAGGAAACGACGGAAACTGAAGGTGTCACTCATGGCTTATTTATCGGCTGCTGCCACAACGTCTGAAAAGATCTCCGTGAGGGCCCTTAACTCGCCTTCGTCAGTAGCCACAGCCGAACCGCATACGATGGTTCTCTTGACCAGCGCTGCCTCCGTATAGCTGAAATAATGCACGCCTTCCTTGTCGGTGAAGTTCAGATAGGAATAGCAGTGCGGGAAATATGTGCCGTCGGCATTGTTGTTGAAGCGAACCTGATATTTCTGGTCTAACGTGTAGCCCGACTTCTTCTTGTCGGCAAAGACGCCGGCATTGCGATCAACGAAGGTGAACAGGATCTGCTTGATCTCTTCATCAGTAAGGCCGTTGACATGCTGCAGCTCTTCGGAATTGATTTTCAGAATGAGGCGGTTTTTCACCTTTCTGACACCTTTAGGAACTATTAGGCAGGCATCGCCGTCGCTCAGCGACATTTTTCCCTCGACCTTATAATCGGGAGCTAGATAGAACGAGACATTACCAATGGTGACCTTCTGGGCATACAGCACGGTGCTGCTCATCAAGAGAAAGCCGAATAGAATTAGTAGTACTCTTTTCATTATTCTTTTTTAATATGACATGAAATCGTATGGTTTTGCGTACAAATATAGCATTTTATTTCCTAAAAACATAAAAATATTAAAAATATTTACTACTTAATAATTTTTTTTATATATTTGCAGACAAAGTGACAGTGACAGCAAAAAGTGACAAACGTAGCTTCTCCCGTTGGGAGGGATATTATTAACAACTAAAACGAAAGAAAAAATGAGAAACTTCAGAATCATGATGATTGTGGCCATATTGATGGCAAGTACGAGTTTAACGGCTCAGGTTCAACGCGTTACGACCACTCTCAACGGCTTTGGTCAGGTTGGCATGTGGGGCTTCCCCTGCACCCTCACCATCACTCCCGACGGCAAAGGCGTCATCAAGGGCGAAGCCACCAAGGAGGTGAGTGCCGTGACCATCAACTTCAAGACGCAGCAGCGTGATATCTTATATGAGGCTATCAAGGGAAACGGTTTCATGTGGTCATATATCAAGGACATCACCGTCAGTCCCTTCTCGATGAAGGAGAAGGAGCAGCACTCAACCATCACGCCCAAGGGCAATGGAAAGTTTAACGGCATCACCGACACCAATACCAAAGACATCAAGTTCTATGTGCGCTTCCCCATCGCTACAGATAAGGGGCAGTCGGTGCTCGATATTAATTTCACATTTACAAAGAATGTCACTAACAGATAGACTGTTCAGCTTCTTAGGCAGTACCATCAAGATAGTGATCATCACTATCGGCTCGCTGGTAGCGTTGCTCATTATCGTGGCTGTGCTGATGCCTAGCGACGGCAATGGCAGCAAGGAAGAATCGGACTCGCTGAAGACGGAGTATCGCGAGGAGCCTATTTCCAGTGACGTGATGGACCAGAACGACGTGATGACTGGCGAGGACTTCACCACGGTCGATGCTGCCACCAGGGGCAACAAAGATGCCGCATTGGACGTGCCCTTCGACGAGCAGTCTACTGTAGTCTTTGGAGAATAAGGAAACCGGACAAGGGAATGGATAAGATGAAAAAAATACTGTTTTTCATAAGTTTCATGCTGTTGCTGCTACCTGCGGAGGCTATGGCACTGTCTGGTCAGCAATGGTATGAAGAAGGCTTAAAGTTCTTCCAGGGCCAGGGCTACAACCAAGACGACATCCGCGCCCAGTACTGTTTCGAGAAGTCGGCCGCCCTGAACTACGGCAAGGCGATGAATGCGATGGGCTATATGTACACCTATGGCAAGGGCTTGTGCGACAAAGACTATGTGAAAGCCGCCGAGTGGTACGAAAAAGCCATCCGACTGAAACAGTACAATGCCTACGTCAACTATGCCTACCTATACTATTCCGGAGGCTACGGTCTGCAGAAAGACCTTGACAAGGCCATCGAACTTATCCGCAAAGGTGCTTACCACAAGGAGCCAAAGGCCTATCAGTGGCTGGGATTCCTCTATCAGAACGGCTATGGTGTGCCCAAAAACCTCACAGAAGCCAAAGCCTGGTATCAAAAAGGCGCTGATGCCGGCGATGAGGTTTCCATACAGCGGCTGAAGGAGCTGGGTGTGGTCACCAACAACAATACCACTAAGAATCCCAGGGAAGGTTGGGCTGACATCAGATGGTTGTCGGAAACGACATCCAGCCAGCAGAGATTCCGCGTGAAGGCCGGCATCACTTCGCCCACGGAAGTCACCAATGTGAGAGTTCGCGTGAACGGTCAGGAAGACCGCGGCATCAAAACGGTGGCGGCCGACGGCTACGATATGATGGTTGACCGCGAGGTGACGCTTGCCCAAGGTGTCAACACAATACGCATTGACGTAACCAATGCCAAGAGCACCTATTATATAGAGAAAAAGGTCACCTGCGAAAGCAATATCGTCTCGAATACGAATAAGGCGAAGACCAAGGAGCGCCGCGTGGCACTCGTGGTGGGCAACGGCAATTATGAAGACAGCAACATGAAGCTGAAGAACCCCGTGAACGATGCTGCCGATGTGACAGCGAAACTGGTGAAGCTGGGTTTTGTGGTTGTGCGCTCGCTCAATCAGACCAAGAAGGGTATGGAAGATGCCATCCAGCTGTTCAGCCAGAAAGCCAAGGGCAGCGATGTCGCCTTGTTCTATTATGCCGGGCACGGCTTGCAGTGTTCGGGGTCAAACTATATGGTTCCCGTAGATGCCAAGCTGCCCTCTGAAGAGTATGTGCCCTATAACTGCACTAATGCCGACCTCGTGCTCGACGTAATGGAGAAGTCGGGATGCAAGATGAAAATCGTCATCCTGGATGCCTGCCGCAACAACCCCTTCTCACGCAGCTGGCACCGCAGCACCAGCGGCGGCGGACTAGCGGTGATGAATGCCCCAAAAGGAACGTTCATAGCCTACTCTACCGCTCCCGGCGACGTGGCGATGGACGGCGGCACCGGACAGCGCAACAGTCCCTATACCTCGGCGCTGCTACAGACGTTCGACAAGAAAGGACTCTCCATCACCGATTTCTTCCAGGAGGTGTTGGAACGCGTGGCCACCACCACCAACGAGAAGCAAAATCCTTGGACGTCAAACTCATTCCGTGGGAAATTTGTGTTTAATCCCGAATAGGCCAAACAATGAAAAGAATCCTTTTGTCTGTTACCCTGCTGGCGATATTTGCCAACGGCTATGCCCAATTTCGTGCCGGTCTGATTATTGACGATAAGATTGCCGACAAAATTCCTCAAAAGACGAGGCTTCTTACCCGCAGCTACACTACCCTGCCCAAGAGTTGGTCATTGCGGCAATACTGTCCGGCAATAGACTATCAAGGCGACTTTCAAACCTGCGTAGGATGGGCTTGTGGCTATGCGGCGCGAACCATTTCAGAAGCCGTGCGCCAAGGATGGAAGGGCACGCAGTATATCACCAGCGAGGCCTTCTCGCCGCTCTTCGTCTATGGAAACATCAAAATTTCTGGCACCAAGGACTGCAATAAGGGCACGATTCTGGAAGACGCCATGAAGTTGCTGAAGAATACGGGCATCGTCAAGAAGCGCTCCTTCAATGCCATGTGCGTGGAATACGTCAAGAGCAGCCTGCGCACTGAGGCAGCTCAATACAAGATTGACGACTATTTCCTGCTCTTCGGACCCAACCACACGTACGAAACGGCAGTGAACGTCACCAAGAAAGCCATTGCCGAAAACTGTCCTGTGGTCATTGGCTTCAAGGTCTATGAGTCGTTCATGGCCACGGGGTTCGACTGCTGGGGCGGCCCTGGTGGCAAACATACCGGCTATCATGCCATGTGCGTCGTGGGCTATGATGACAACAAATATGGCGGTGCCTTCCTCCTGATGAACAGCTGGAGCACACAATGGGGTAATCAAGGCTATGCGTGGGTCAGGTATAAGGACTACAGCGACTATACGCACGATGCTCTCGAACTGTACATGAAGCCCAAGAGCACCACGACTAAAACCACCACCACGACTAAAACCACACCTATCCCGACAACGGTTGCCAAGACCAAGTTTTCAGGCAACCTGAGCATGAAACTCTCCTCAGGCAAGGCGCTCAAGGCCACGCTGGGCAGCAGCAACGGACTCAGGCGCTACAGGATTACCGAAAGTCTCATATCGGGTACGCGCTACCGTATTTATTTAGGTAATAACCAGCCATGTTACGTATATGTGTTCAGCGCCGATGAGCAGAATAACGTGGCGGTGAACTTCCCCTACAACAGCAAAATCAGCGCCGCCCTCACCTACAGCAGCAATGACATCGTGCTGCCCGGCGAGAACACATGGCTGGAATTGGACGATACTACAGGCACAGACTACCTGTGTGTGCTGTTTAGCAAATATTCCGTCGATATCAACAGTCTGCTGAATCACCTGCAGAACAGCAGCGGGAACTTCTATGACAAGGTGAAGTCGGGCTTCGGCAAGTATCTGGCTCCGCAAAACGAGATTAACTTCAACTCCTCGGCCATGAGTTTCAACGCTACGACGTCAGGAGCCATGGTACCCCTCATTGTGGAATTTGCTCACAGGTAAGTGTGACGGCCCTGCGTGAGAATCAACATCCGAAAAATGGAAATATGTATTACCAAATAGCTTTAAGTTTATGAAAAAGTGGAAACTGATGAATGCTGCATTTGCAGTGATGATGGCATACGTGATGATGAGCTGCGACAAAGACAGCGTGAAAGCCTTTGTACTTGACGGTACGTGGACGGGATATATCGAAACCTACTATCAGGATCGCTGGGGAATGACCGGCAAGACTTTCCGCACGGCTATGTATTTCTCACAAGAGTCGCTCTATGGCGGCTACGGCTACGAAGTTGACTACGACACCCGCACCCCTTATCGCGACTACTACTACAGCGACTTCCGATGGGAGGTGAAAGACGGCGTCATCTACATCAGATATGCCGACAGCTGGAACACTGTGCGCATCTATGACTATTCGCTGAAACTCTATATGTTCAGCGGCCATATGGATGACGGCACGTCGCGCGATATTTACTTTGAACTGGAACCCAACAGCAAGTTCGACTGGGCCCCCTATCAGCGTGCTTACCCCTACGCTCCTACCCGTGGCATGAACGAACAAGGCGGACGTTACCATGCCAGCGGCGTGTTTAAGGACAAAATGCCCGTGAAGTAAATCTTATTCGGCCAGCGTATAGACCGTTGTCGTTTTCTTGTCCTTGGTCACCTCGATGGCCTTGCCGTCGTTGATCATGCGGATTACATAGCCCTCGCTGATATAGGCATCCGGGCGCTCTGTGCTGTAGGTGTCATAAATACCCGTCTCTATCCTCTTCAGTCTTAAGACCACCTGCTTGCTCTTCAGCATTCCATTGACGCCTACTTCGCCCCTCCGCCAGAAAGTCCACTCGTCACCATCCTCATCGCTACGATAGGGCTGGTTGAAGGCTGGCTCCACGTCGTCGCCGGGCTCAATCACCTCATTTCCACTCTCGAGGGCATTTTTAACCATCTGATAGCCTATCGACTTGGTCTTGTCGAAGGACTTCATGGATTGCTCCCTCTCTGATTTGCGCTGCATCCTGTCATATTCTTCCAAAGCCTTAGAGATGAGCATGCCTCCAATCAGTACGATAGCTACGATTTTGATTATTTTCTTCATTGTCTTAGTGTTGTTATGGGTAAATAAATATTCTTATTCCATCCAAATGTTGTTGCAAAGATAGGAATAATTTTTCAATCTACTGCGAATTTAACAAATTATATGAAATTATTACGTGAACCTATAATCCGCAACTAATAGTCATTAGGTAAGTGAAAAATCTGACATAACAAAATCTTGGGCCACTCGGCTTTGCCGCTTACCCCAGCAAGAACTTTTTGTTGCTCAGGGATTTATAAAGAAAGTTTAACTAAAGTACTGCAGAATTTAGGGTGAATGAAGGTTAAATATAGGCAGATTCTTTTTGATAATTCGATATTTTGTCTTATCTTTGCAGAAATATAAACCAATAATTAGATTGCTATGGCAGATTTAAAAAAAGTGAGAAAAGGCTGTGCGAAGGCCATCCTCATCTATTTAGGATTAGGAGTTTATGGTTTTATATGTGCTGCCCTTGGGTGGGCCTGCAATGATTTCTTCACCGGCCATCATGACAGCCCCGTTGAAGTCGTCGACAGCTATTCCTCAGACAACATCCCTCCCCTCAGTGCAGATACTATAAATTGAATGGAGGATATTTTATTTCTTTGGAAGAAATATAAAAAAATAAAAACAATACCACTGTGCGTGAATGCAAATCAGTTTTGCAAAGTCACAATCTGAGGCCGTCGTATCCGCACAGTCGGCTGCTTAGTAATATCTAGGACGCGGGTAATTCGCCGAGACGACAGTAGGTGCGGCCGAGGATGTATTTGGCGCGCATGCGTTCGTTGGCATTGCCATGACGGTCGAAGTAGGCAACGAGGGATTCTGCCAGTGAATCGTTCTGCATCGGCTGGCCGCTGTGGTTCTGCTCCTCAAGTTCGGCCAACTGGCGACGCTGCTCATCACCACCACCGCAGCCTATCATCTGACAGACTACTACAAAGCATAGGATGTAAAGAAATGACTTTCTCATGTTGACTAAAAGTTGCAAATCATGTTAGACATCATTAAGAAGGGTGGATATCTGGTCGGCCTCTGACGCTGTCATCGTCTGATTGCAAGGGAGGCTAAGTTCCTGACTGTGAATGCGCTCCGTGATGGGAAGAGAGACATGAAGCCACTGAGGATAACACTGCTGACGATGGGGAGGTATCGGATAATGTATCTGCGTCTCTACACCATGATCGAGCAAATACTGCCGCAAGGTATCACGCTGTGGACTCAGAATTGGGAAAATATGCCATACACTGTCTCTGTCGCATCGGGGGATATGTATCAATGGATTGTTCACCTTATTAATATATATGGAGGCAATCTCCCGTCTGGCAGCATTGGCCTCTTCTAAATGGCGAAGCTTCATGTCGAGCACTGCCGCCTGTATCTCATCCATGCGGCTATTCCTACCTACATGATCGAAGCTATATCTCTGAGCACTCCCGTAGTTGCCGAGCGCAGCTATCAGTTGGGCCAACGTCTCGTCGTTGGTAGTTACAGCCCCGGCATCGCCCAAGGCTCCGAGATTCTTCGTCGGATAGAAACTATGAGCAGCCGCATCGCCAAGACTGCCTGTCAGTTTGTCCTGGAAACGACAGCCATGGGCCTGGGCATTGTCTTCAATCAGCTTGAGGTGATGACGGCGGCAGATATCCCCTATCCTATCGGTATAGGCACAACGCCCGTAAAGATGAACGATCATCACAGCCCGGGTTCGAGCGGTAACGGCCTGTTCTATCAGCCGTTCGTCAATCTGGAGGGTATCTGGATCAGGCTCCACAAGTATCGGCTGGAGGCGGTTTTCGGTGATAGAGAGGATGCTCGCGATATAGGTGTTGGCAGGCACGATGACCTCATCGCCCTCTTTCATCACACCCATATCGATATAGGCGCGGAAAATCAATGTCAACGCATCCAGGCCGTTGGCACAGCCGACGCAGTAGCGCGTACCGATATAGTCGGCATAGTGCTGTTCAAAGCGCCGCGTCGCCTCTCCACGTAGATACCACCCGCTGTCGAGCACGCGGCTGACAGCGTTGCGAATCTCGTCATCGTAGCGAGCATTCACCTGCCTGAGGTCAAGATAACTGATCATAGGTCGTACTCGTAACAATCATAACAGATACCTCGTCCGCCAAAGCCTTCTTTCTGATAGATGAGAGGCTCCACCAAAATGCGTCCATCCTCTTCGTTGGAGGTGCCGAAATCGAAATAAGGCCTGTTCCACTGACGATGGTGCAACAGCTCATCGAACAGGGCATCGATAGCGCGCAACCGCTTTCCCTCCTCACTGGCAGAGATATACTGAGTATGGACAACGGTCTGAGTGAGGTAGAGAACCGTACCACCAAGCAACCGCCCCTCTTTCGAAGCTGTGAACAGACGGATATGGTGAGGGAAACGGGCATGAAGGAGCAGTATTTCCTCCAACGTATGAACTGGACGTGCTCCATACTTATGCTGCAGGTTACCAGTGAGCACCTGCCAGAAACCTGCCCAGTCATCGCTCTCCTGAACGACGATGCCATCGGCAAAAGCCCTGTTAGCCCCATACCTGCGATCACGACGCCACTTCGGGGGCGTTGCCAGCAGAATGGCCGACGACAGGCTGCGATCCCTCAGTCTGGCCTCACAGACACTCGTCAGCGCATAGGCGTCTTCTTCGGAAGGAATGCGATGGAAGATATGCGGCACCTGCTTATAGACCACCTTCCGGAAACCCTCGGCACGCAGGTAATCATTCAGTTCACGGAACAACTGCAGAACACGGGCCGCAGTGGTCTTCTCATTCATGATGATACCACCATAGGTCAGTCCGCGATGCGACCACAACACCTCGCCCTCTTCATTGGCTGGCAGAAGTGCAAAGAGCCCACCATCACGATAGAACATCAGCGAATGGTCGCGGAACCGGTCGGCATGATAGTCCATGTAGTCGCGGAAGAAGAGGAACGTGCCATTCTTCGACGTAGCTACGAACCGATTCCATTCGTCAGCCCTCGCTGGTGTATATCGTATGATGCCGAACATTACTCAGTCAGTCGCTTAAACTCCTTATAATCGTAGATATACTCATCCTCGTCGAACAGCTCGGAGGCGAGTACCAGACAGACAGCGCCAGAGGAGAAATCCTCGAGCGTTCGCCATACCTTCGTGCCGATATACAGGCCCTGATAGGGATGGTTCAGGTGATAGACTTCCTTGTGACCGCAGCCATCGTCGAGCACCACATCGAAGGAGCCGCTGACAGCCACGACGACCTCCTCGCAAGAGCGATGAGCATGTCCGCCACGACGCCCGCCACCTGGAATATCATAGGTCCAATAGACGCGCGCGATATCAAACGGAACATGGCGCATCTGCTCTGCCACCGTCAGGTTACCGCGCGTGTCAACGATCTTGGGTAAATCTATCAGACGACCTATCATTTCTTCATATAGGGGTCGGTGCCGATAACGGTCTTGGCCAAACGCTTGGCCTTGTCGCGAAGGGCATCAACATCGTCGCCAACCTCGCCATAACAGAGTACGACACCCATGCGACGGCCCTTATGAGCCTCAGGCTTTCCGAAGATTCGGATACGGGTGCGATCTTCCTTCAGGGCCTCTTCGAGGTTGTAAGGTAACAGCGAACGATCCACGGGAGTCTTTGCCTCTACCGGAGAAAGAATCACTGCACTGGCTCCGGCGTGCTCCAGGTGAATGCCAGCAATAGGCAACCCCAGTACGGCACGCAGATGGAGTTCGAACTCAGAGAGGTTGGTGGTATGACCGAGGGTCACCATACCCGTATCGTGCGGACGTGGAGACAACTCAGAGAAGATGACTTCACCCTGTTTGGTCAGGAAGAACTCGACACCCCAGATACCAGCACCGGTAAGCGCCTTGGTCACCTTATCGGCCATCATCTGAGCCTGTTTCAAGGCCTCATCA
>JAEEGF011636969.1_pt1 | contig 12136 bp, 10 predicted proteins | sample 9134171 | NCBI WGS metagenome assembly JAEEGF01 (sample SAMN16246542, study PRJNA631951) | gut metagenome | biome: gut microbiome; feature: rumen; material: AP-attached | host: Bos | place: Iran: Karaj | collected 2018-10 | reverse complement strand
GGAAACAAGAGGGGCTATCAAGAAGATTCTGATAACCTCCATTATGCTGAGGCCTTGCCGAATAATTGGAGCATCGCACCATTAAATACTATCTGCACAACTATAAACGGCCTTTGGAAAGGGGAAAAGGAACCGCTCATTAATGTCGGAGTAATTCGAAATGCAAATTTCACGAAAGATTTCGGTCTTGATTACTCTAAAATAGAATACATTAATGTTGAGTTCAGATCCTTCGAGAAACGAAACCTTGAAGATGGAGACATCATTGTGGAGAAATCAGGCGGAAGCGAGAATTTCCCAGTCGGCCGATCTATTATCTTCAACGGCGAGAGTCGGAAGTACTCGTTTAGTAACTTTACTATGTCATTACGCATTATAGACAAGAGTATGATTCTCCCCAAGTATCTATACTATGTCCTTCAGCACAAATATCGCCGCGGAGATATGAAGCAAATGCAAACTCAAACCACGGGTTTACATAACCTTCTTACAGAAAAATTTCTCTCTTCACTGATACCGATACCACCGGTCCGCGAACAAGAAATGATAGTTTTGGTTATAGAGAATCTATTCCGAACTGTTGACGGAATCTGTGATTTGGTTAAGGATAGCCAATAGATATCTTATCTTACACATTATTCTTCCCTGTTCTTCACGGGGTGGAATAGGTATAATAAAATCAGTAAGGTAGGATGTCTTTATGTTATTGATATTTGTCCCTTTAGCGGTTTTCTTGATGTGACTTTTATAGTAGTCTGACTGAAATATTACGCCTAGGTATTCAGAAATAAGGATTGACTTAGGCCTGGCGATGCGGAGAAAAGCGCCTATTTGAGTTCTTGGATAATCTCTGGTTGCGATGGCAGCCTTCCCAATTAGTTCGCTACTCCCGGTTGACGCGACTATAGCAATATCACCTTTATGTATGGTGTTGCTATCATTTGTCAACGATGCGTTGATAAAGACATCGTCATCACACAAAAAGATACCACCATTCTGTATATTGCCGCCTCGGAGGATTCTAATCCCGTTTCCTGTAATAACAATATCTGTCTTTTGGTAAGAAGTCCCGGATATTATGTCGACCAAGTCTCCCATTTTCGTCAATTGCCAGCCCACTGGAATAGGCCCCTCATAATGGAGGTTATCAGAATCTTCTTGATAGCCCCTCTTGTTTCCAGAAGTTTTTTTCCTTACCTTCGCAGAACTGGTTCTCCATCCACGATCAAATGGAACTGTTATTTAGTGTTGTTATGGATAAGGTAAGGATTAAGATTAAGACAGTTCCGGCTTTTGATCCGCTTATTAACAAGGAACATACGGCCTATACCGTTTCTTATGAAGGAAACGGGGCTTTTCTTTGCTACGCTGCCGGATGGACGCTCCGAGATGCGATTGACAGCTTATGCCAGCAATTCGGTGTCGAGCGACATTTGATTAATCTGGTACGTCCTTTCCTTCCGCAAAGATGGGACGATAATGAAGCAATGTCAGATCTGGAGCTGCGATGAGTGCGATAGAGAGTATCTTCTCTCCGCAAATTACTTGAATTTTACAGATTTAGGTTTAGCGCTTGATTTAGTATCAAGTGAGGCATCTATTGTGCGGCTCGCCAAAACAATTCTTTAAAGAAGTACGGGAGGTGGCGGAGATGATAGAATCATTCGAAACATATCTGAGAAAGTTAGACCTTGCGGAGAACACGGTTACGTCTTACTTATGGACACTTAAGTTCTTTCGTTCCAATTATGGTGATTTCAATCGGGAGAATCTGTTAGCATATAAAGGATTCTTGATAGAGCGATTTAAACCCCAGACGGTCAATTTGCGTCTTCAGGGCATTAATAAATACCTGGAATACACCAAGAAAGATAAACTAAAGTTGAAGTTTGTGAAAGTTCAGCAAAAGAACTATCTGGAGAATGTTATTAGCGACGCAGACTATCGTTATTTAAAACGCAAGTTGAAATCTGAAGGGCACAAAGAGTGGTATTTTGTCGTCTGGTTTATGACTGCTACCGGTGCGCGTATTAGTGAAATGCTCAAAGTTAAAGCAGAACACATAGAAGCGGGATATCTGGACATTTATTCCAAAGGAGGGAAGATACGTAGGTTATATATCCCCAAGCGGTTGAGAATAGAAGCCAGAGACTGGCTCAAATCTCAAGGGATTACCTCTGGATACATTTTTAGAAACCGTTATGGCGGAACAATCTCAGCCCGAGGAATAGCGCAACAGCTTAAGCATTTTGCCGATAAATATGGAATAGACCCTAAGGTCGTTTATCCTCATTCATTCAGACATCGTTTCGCGAAAAACTTCCTGGATAAATACAACGATATCGCCTTTCTGGCAGATCTTATGGGGCACGAAAGCATAGAAACGACCCGTATTTATCTACGTAAAACGGCAACGGAGCAGCAACAAATCGTTGATAGAATTGTCACATGGTAAAGGCTAGGGATCATATACTGTGCGTATTTGGTGAACTCTCTGCGAGGGGTTTCTCATCAGAACAGCCCTTCTGCATATCCAGAAACCTTAAGGACATCAAGCAGTATGCAATGACGCACGGAGTCACCATTGCCGGCGGAGGGTTATACACAAGTCCTCGCGCATTATCTCATATGACAAGGGCTATTAAGGTGAAAAACGGCATAGCCGTTCCCGCGGAACGAATAGCGTCTTTCCCAGAATCTTTTCAGTTGATGGATTTGTACTTTGATCAAAGTGCAGGATTGTTCGTTTACGTAGATGAAGAGTCAACGACAAAGTATGTAATTCATCCTTTTTATAGCGCGCAAGTCCGCGGTCGCAAAAAGCGCTTAATAATGTTTCTAACTGCCTCTAAATTAAAGAGTACAGAGAATTTCCATCGCGATCAGACTCGATATGTCAGGATACAAAAAAAGAGCGCGGGCGATTGATTTGCACAACTCCTCGACGGAAAACCGTCGCTCTGTTCTGATATCGAGGCTCTACCCGGCTCTCTTTTTTGCAAAGAAAAGAATTATTCTCTAGAAATGCAAGCCTTTTCAATTCTTTCAAGAGCTTGATTTGCTTCTTCAATCTCAGCGACTATTTTGTATTGTTCTTTTACCGGAGGTACCGGAACAATGATTCTATCTAATTCTCTTGAGGATAAACCTTGTATTCCGATCCCTTTGCCGCCTATCAAACCTTTCCGTTTGTACAAGTAAAGAACATAATAGAAGAATTGAGTTGATACTTCTTCTTTAGGCCGCAATCTATGAATGTGGTTCTGAATCATTATGCTTTCATCATAAGGCCAAATTGCTGCTCGACCAATATCTCCCCCTTCACAAACCAACAGATCTCCTTTAATGACACAACACTTTTCTTTCTCGTTTTCTGTGAAGTACATAGTATTTGTTTCGGTAAGGTCAAATCGGCCCCAATACAGATTGGAAGTGGTAATGTATCGAAGCATTTCTCCTCTCGAAAAAGAAGTGTTTAGAGCTTTTCCGGCATTATGCTGAAACAGATCTCCTATGGTACAGAAACACCATCCTTTAGGCAAATCCCCATCATAATGGAGGTTATGCGAAGGATGAAAAGCAGGATTGATGCGTTTTAAAAGCTCTATGGCAGGCTCATCTGAAGTGTCTTGCGCCACCAGTTTCCCATGAATTGCAAGATTCAAGACCTTTTCCTTGGCATCGTCTGCCAACTCATACAACTTACTCTGCCCATCATCAATCAGATCCAAGATAGATAGCCATTTCTCAACAGCGTCAACAATTCTCTTTTGTTCAGAAACGGATGGCAATGGGATAAGAGCGTCTGCGACTTTATCTTTATTAAGATTACTGACCACAGCGCCTGATGCCTGCTCTGAGAACTGCTGATATGCGTAATCAGATGACAACAAGTAGTAGAAATAATCCTTATGTAACGCGTTGTTTATGGGAGAAATCACTAGCCATCCGTCGTGAATACATCCATCAACATTAAGAATATAAGGGCGGCCAAAACTCATGGAGTTTGTCAATAAAAAGTCGCCACTATGAACAAATCGACTACGGCTAACACCCTCTTTTTTAATTCGTTGTCTTGTTGAGTTAATATACTTCCCGCCTTGCTCTGCATCGCCGATCTTAATCCAATTAACTCCAGATGAATCATCTGTAAGATAACTGTCAATGGGTCTAGGTGAGCCTCCTCGTGCCACATCAGAAATATCACCAATCTTGCACCACACCCACCCATCCGGCAGCTCAAAGGGCACGTCCTTCGGATAATGGGACGTATCACCAGCAGATTTGCTCTTTTTGGGAGCCTTAATCTTGCCCTCTTTGATCAGTTGTTCCTTCTCGGCGCGAATGCGTTCAAGGAGCACCGAAGCTGGTTCATCGTTCGGGTCTTGGGGCACAAGTTTGCCATGGATAGCAAGATCCAGTATCTTCTGACGGAGTTTCTTGGTATCCATTATTCCTCGATATTTGCGATGAGTTCTTTGAGCTTAGCCACGGCCTCGGCAATCTTGTTACTCTTATCCTCTATGGAGGAAACCAGTTCGGCAAGAGTATAGTCCGTATCGTCCTGGAACTTGATCCAGGTGATGTCCAGACTGGTCTTGTCCCTTTCCAGAATATCCTTAACCGAATACTTGCGCCAGCGACCGTTGGGATTGGTTTCTGCGTTGTAGGTCTCCTTTCGGGCATTGATATTCTCTGCATTGTAGCAAGTCACAAAATCATCAAGATGATGGCGCTCCATGGTATTGTTTGCCAGCGTGTGCTTGATGCCGGTACGATAGTCATAGAACCAGATATCCTTGGTCTTTTCACCCTTCTTGAAGAACAGCACGTTGGCCTTGACGCCCTGGGCATAGAAAATGCCGGTAGGCAGGCGCAGGATGGTGTGAAGGTTGAAGTCGGAAAGCAGCCTCTTGCGGATTGTTTCGCCGGCGCCGCCTTCGAAGAGAACATTGTCAGGGAGAACGACTGCGGCACGACCTCCATTCTTCAGCATAATCATCATGTGCTGAAGGAAGTTCAACTGGTTGTTCTTCGTATCCACATAGAAGTCCGGACGGTTGATTTCCACTGAACCAGCCGGTCGCGTTCCGAAAGGAGGATTTGCGAGGATGACATCCACAAGCGTCGAGGGTTCACTCTCTAAAGAATCGCGGCACTCTATAGGGCTCCTATCCGTTCCTATCCCATGCAGATAGAGATTCATGGAGGCAAGGGTGACAACGAGTGGCGTGTTATCTACGCCATGCAGGGCCTTCTCGCGAAGGAATTTACGCTTTTCCTTGTCGGCAGTCTGTTCCTTCATGTAGTCATAGGCTGTGAGGAGGAACCCACCGGTTCCGCAGGCCGGGTCGGCAACCGTTTCGCCGATTTGAGGACGCGTTACATCGACCATTGCCTTGATTAGAGAACGAGGTGTGAAATACTGTCCCGCTCCACTCTTCCTGTCCTTACCGTTTTTCTCCAGAATACTCTCGTAAATGGCGCCCTTCACATCGCCGTCCATCACGAGCCATGATTCTTCATCAATGAGAGAAATTACCTTTTGCAGGTAAACCGGCTTATCGATTTTGTTCTGGGCTTTTGTATAAATCGTGCCTATGAGATTCTCCTGGTCGCTCAGGACCTTGAGCGTCTTTTCATACTGGGCAATCAGATCCAAACCGTCCAGATCGATTAAGTCTTCCCAGCGGTAGCCTTCCGGAATGGCAGAAGTCTCTCCAAAGGTTTTCACATTCTCGTCGTCCATCTTGAGGAACAGGAGATAGGTCAGTTGGGTGATATAATCCGTGAATCCAACGCCCTGTCCTGAAAGAACATCGGCAAGTTTCCAAACTTTATTGATAAGGGTTTGTTCTGATGACTGTTTAGCCATAATGTGTTATGCTGTTTTTCTGTAAATCATAAATTGAGAAAGAGAAGACAGAACTTGGTTGGCCTTGTCACGACCGCCAAAGGCCTGGATAATCTGCCCAGCCTGGGTCTTGTCTTCTTCCTTAATATCATCAATCGCGCATGAACCGTTTGTAATAATGTAATTTACAACCTGCTGAAGAAGATATTTCTGCGATTCTGAAATACCTCGCTGTGTCTGGCCACACCAAAGGTTAAAGTATTTAGCAGCATCGCCTTTAAGGCTTTCCAATTTCGGTATATGCTTGAATGCAAAGCGAACCAGTTGGATGATATTGGTTAGCGCCTCTTTTTCGTCTTTCGTAGTGAACTTGACCACATCGGCAGGCCGCACAATCGCATAGGTATTCCATAAGAGCGCCGGATTGAATTTTGCGTTGACATAGCGCAGTTGCGTATCAAGTTCCTTCAGCATGGAGTATGTGATCGGCTCTCCCTGATTATTATAGATAATGCGGAGGGCTTCCATTTCATCCTTATGCTCAAATACGTATTTTTCAAAACTTGCCGTGGTCTGTGATGCCTCTTCGATGGAAAACCCCTTTGAAATCAGTTCGTCTTCGCCGGGAATGAGGATTTTGACAAAACCGGCATTCAAAACAAGCAGGTAATTGCGCGCATCCGGATGGTTGGCGAGGGCGGAAACCAGGCCTTTCCTCTCATTGTTTGGATCGTTGATATTTACGAATGGGGAAAGCAAACCACTTCCTAATGCCTCATAGATACTAAATGCGATATCCTTCATATCCTTTCCGGCGAGATTGGTAAACTTGGTCCGTTGCTTTTCATCGGCCTTATTATAAATACGCGAAAGCCTGCTAGCCAAAATTTTGAGATATTCGTCATCCACATATCCATGCGTGATTCGTTCCAAAAGCTCTTTCAGGGGCATCGTAGCTGGACGAGGATCGGTTCCCGGGCGGGTAACCTTCATCTCATGCTCGGTTACGCCGACGGCATCCACAAGATAGAACAAGTCTTTGCTAAAGGCATTGGGCGTAACAATCCGAAGTTGCTCGTCGCCGATGGTTCTTACACCACGGCCCTTCATCTGGGTATAAAGGGATTCAGACTCGATATCACGCATGAACATCACCACCTCAATGGGCTTAACATCTGTGCCAGTAGCCACCAGGGTAACAGTAACGGCTATTCGGAATTCCTTATCATTACGAAAATGGCGGATGAGTTCGTTGCTATTGCCGGCTGAGTAAGTGATTTTCTGAACGAACTGGGGGTCGTTCTCCTTTCCGAAGACTTCTTTGGCAATCTGGACGATATTGCTTGCATGAGCATCATTAAGGGCGAAAATGAGTGTTTTTGGCAGATAATCCATGTTCGGCTCACGAGCCGGATCATTGAACATTTCAGAATAGACAGCATCGCGGTAGGTTTCCAATACCAGCTTTATCTGGGAGGGATTGACGATGCTTCGATTCAATTCATTGCCGGTATATGTCTTTTCGCCACTATTCTTCACATTTTCCACCTTGCCGGTATAACGTGTAACTTGCTTGAAGTCTTCTCCATCTCTAATCGCGCCTCCATCCTCTGTCGCTTTAGTCTTGATTCGGTAAACACGGTAATCTACATTGACGCCATCGGCAATGGAACGCTCGAGAGTATAGTTAATTACACGATTATTGTTGAAGAACGCTTCTGTTTCAGGGGCGGGTGTTGCCGTAAGGCCGATTATGCGAGCCGAGGAGAAATACTCCAGCACGGAGCGCCAGGAACCATAAATGGAGCGGTGGCACTCGTCAACAATGATAAGATCAAAGTAATCTTTTGGCAGAGTCGGATTTTCCGGAAGAATCACTGCGGGTGTCGGGGTCTCGTCACCATCGTAGTTCTCGTCGTCATCCGTTTCTTCGATTTCCTCGCCCTTCAACAGGGAGAATAGCCGCTGAATAGTGGAAATAACGACATTGGAATCTTTTGGGATGGCCTGACTTCTCAGCCTATTCACAGTGAAAATGGTATTAAAAGCATCCCCGGTTTCTGTGAGCTTGAATTTCCCGAATTCGTCTTCCGCCTGCTTCCCAAGGTTATTACGATCCACCAAGAAAAGGATGCGGCGCATGGGAGTATACGAAAGGAAGCGGTAAGAGGCCATGCAGGCGGTATAGGTTTTTCCGGCCCCTGTAGCCAGTACCATATAGGCTCTGTTCTGACCCGAGCGAAAACTATTCTCCAACTCAGTGATGGCTTCGAACTGGCAATTGCGAAGACCTTTCTTTTTTAATGTCGGAAGCCCAGCAAAATCGTCCTCAATACCTAGCATTTTGCAGATTTCCTTGGGCGTATGGATACTACCGACCGGAATATAGCTACAGTCTTTTTCCCGGAACAGGGTCACTTGACCGTTGGAAACATAAACTATGGGAAGAGGATTTGCGTAGAACTGATAATACTTGGTCAACTTTTGTGTGTACCCTTCGGCCTGAGAAATAACCTTGTCTGATGAGACGTCAGTGGCTGCTTTTTTAGCTTCCAATACGCCTACGGCTTTCCCGTTGATAAACAAAAGGTAATCAGCCTCTTTCCCTCCCTCAAGAATACCTTCCTTAATGGCTGCCGCCGTCAAGTTTGGAGAATACTCGTCTCTTGATACGACCTTCCAACCAGCATCCGTAAACATCTGGTCAATGAGCACGCGCGCTTTTTCCTCTGGCGTCATAGCTAGTTCAACTGTGATAAATGTTCCAAGAATCCACTCTCTTGCAGCCACAAAATTGCGAAAAAGAATTCTCTTTTCCTACGGTTTGCGCGGCGGGGAGTTGAGCTACACAAAAAAAGCAGGAAGTCTCATGGCCTCCTGCTTAATGCTGTTCGAGATTGGGCGCGCGTTTTACAAACTCTCGCGGATGATGTCGGCGATGTCGGACTCGGTGAGGGGCGCATAGGCGCGGTCGAGGCCTTCGTTGACGGCGATGTGGTGGGCCATCTCGCCGATCCGGCGCTCGTCGATGCCCAGCTCGCGCAGGTGCATCGGAATGCCGATGCTCGCAAAGAAGTCGTAGGTGGCGGTGATGGCGCGCTCCGCGATCTCGCGGGCGGGCAGGGTCGGATCGATTCCGAAGACATTGACGCCATACTTCACGAAGCGCGGTAAGGTGCGGTCGTTCAGGATCTTTCGCATCCAGCGCGGGGTGATGATGGCCAGGCCCCAGCCATGCGTGATGTCGTAGTAGGCGCTCAGCGCATGCTCGATGCCGTGGCAGGGCCAGCCGGATTCGCTGTTGCCCAGCGAGAGGATGCCGTTGCAGCCATAGGTGCAGGCGAGCATCATCTCGGCGCGCGCGGTGTAGTCGGTAGGGTTGTCGAGGCACTTGCGGCCGTTGACCATCAGGCTGCGGAGCATCGATTCGCAGAATCCGTCGTTCAGCAGGGTGGTGTCCTCCGCGAAGTACTGTTCCATCACGTGGTTCATGGCGTCCGCGATGCCGGCCGCGGTCTGGCCCTTGGACACGGTGAAGGTGTATTCCGGATCGAGGAACGAGACGGCCGGGTAGAGCAGGCGGTCCTGGTAGCCGATTTTATCGTTGGTCTCGGTGCGCGAGATCACGCCGCCCGCGTCGTATTCGCTGCCGGTGGCCGCCAGGGTGAGGATGTCCACGATGGGCAGTGCCGCCTGGGCCTTGACCTTGTAGGAGATCAGGTCCCACGGATCGCCGTCGTAGCAGGCGCCCGCCGCGATGGCCTTGGAGCAGTCCAGCACGCTGCCGCCGCCCACCGAGAGGATCACGTCAATCCGGTGCTCCTTGCAGAGGCGCACGCCCTCCAGCACGCTGGGGTCGTATTTCGGGTTGGGCTGGATGCCGGGCAGCTCCACGATCTGCTTGTCTTTCAGGAGTTCCAGCACTTTTTGGTAGAGACCGATCTTTTTGATGCTGCCGCCGCCGTAGGTCAGAAGGACCCTGGGGCCGAACTGCGCCATGACTTTGGGCAGCTTGGCGATTGCGCCGCGACCGAAAATGAGGCGCGTCGGAGTCTGGTAGTCAAAGTTTTGCATTGGGAGTCTATGGGGTTTTGGGGAGTTGTTTGTGACAAAGATAGCGTTTGCTCTTTTTGGCGGGCTAGCGGCGGAGGAGGTGGGTGGCGGCGGCGGTGAGGGCGTCGTAGAAGTCGGCGCCGTAGGCATCGGTGAGGGGGCCGCGGAGGAATTCATAGACGCGGACGCCCTCGCGGCGACCTTTTTCAAAGGCGCAGCGGCAAATATCCCAGCGATGCAAGTTCAAGGCGATCAGCCCGTTGGAGAGGCGCGAGGCCCGGATGGGATAGAGCCGGCAGGAGATCGGCTTGACAAACCGGCAGCGGCCGGCCATGTGCGCGCGCTCGATTGCGCAGAAGCACGCGAGCCCCGCCGGAACGACCGATGCGGAGCCGGTCACCGACACCTTCTCGAAGCGCGTATAGACGCACTCCTCGGAGTGGCCCAGGAGGGGGGTGACCAGGTCGCCGTCGCGGTCCACTTCAAAATAGCCGACCTCGGAGAGGCGGGCGCGGGCGGCGTCGGTGAGCAGCGGAGCGTAGGCCGGAAAGGCCCGTTCGAGCTCCTCGCACTCGGCTTCCTGGAGGGGCGCGCCGCTGTCGCCCACAATGCAGCAGGCCCCGCGGCAATGATCGTAATCACAGCAGAAAAACTCCGTGACGATCTCCGTTGATACCAGAATGTCCCCGATTTGAAGGATGGAAGATTCCATAAACGGCATATCTTTTGCAAAATTAAACATTAGTGACTAATTTTGGAGGTTGAAAAACCGAAAAATCATTAAACAACTGATAACGATGAAAAAGATTTTTGCAGCACTTTTGATTGCGCTCTGCACGGCCGGAATGGCTGCTGCACAGGACATGGCGCAGGCGACCGAACTCGCAAAGCAGGCCAATGAATCCCTTACCACCGGTGACCTGGAATCCGCTCTGACCGGTTTCCGCCAGGCACTCGAGCAGGCTTCCATCTGCGGCGAAGAGGGCTTTGAACTTGTGAACACCTGCAAAGGCGTGATCCCCAAGATCCTGCTCAATCAGGCAAAGGCCAGCATCGCTGAAAACAAACACGACGAGGCTGTTGCCAAACTCAAAGAGACCGCAACCGTCGCCGCTGAATACGAACAGCAGGAGACGGCCGATGAGGCCAACGGCCTGATCCCGCAGGTCCTCACCCAGAAGGCAAATTCTCTGCTGAATGCCAAGGATTTCACGGGCGCTATCTCCGCCTACAAGGATGTCCTCGATATCGACCCGGCCAACGGCAACGCATACCTGCGCATGGGCATGGCTTATAACGGAAAGGGTGACCTCGACGGTGCGATCGACGCATTCGACAAGGCCCTCGCCAACACCCCGGAAGGCAGCCAGGACGCTGTCAAGAAGCAGCTTTCCAACGCTTACCTGAAGAAGGCCAACGGCCACTACAAGACCAAACAGATGAAGGAAGCGCTCGAGTTCGCCCAGAAGTCCATCGAGAACCTGGACAACGCCAACGCGGAAAAGATCGCGGGCCATGCAGCTATGTCGCTCAAGCAGAACAAGGTAGCCGCTGAGGCTTACGAGGCATATCTCGCCCTGAAGCCCAACGCATCCGACAAGGTCCAGATTACCTATCAGCTCGGCACCGCCCTGCAGGCTCTCGGCGACAAAGACAAAGCTTGCGGTTACTTCAAGACCATTCAGGACGACCCGAAGTGGGGCGAAGCAGCCCGCTACCAGCTCACACAGCTGAAATGCAACTAGAGCTTCTGGCTCCCGCCGGCACTAGAGACATCGGCATCGCGGCGATTGACTGCGGTGCCGATGCCGTCTATATCGCAGGCCCGCACTTCGGAGCCCGGCAGGCAGCCGGCAATCCGGTGGCGGAGGTCGGCGAGTTGGCACGCTATGCCCACCGCTTTGGTGCCAATGTCTATGCGGTGGTCAACACCATTCTGTTCGACGACGAGCTGGAAGCCGCCCGCGGGCAGATGGTGGCCCTGGCCGAGGCGGGGGTCGATGCGTTCATCATCCAGGATTTCGGGATCCTGAAAATGGATCTTCCCGCCGTCCCGCTCTTTGCCTCCACCCAGACGGCCATCCGCACGCCGGAAGACGCCATGCGGCTGGAGGCGCTGGGATTCAAGCGGTTGATTCTTGAGCGGCAGCTGTCGCTCAACCAGATTCGCGCCATCCGCGCTGCCGTGCATTGCGACCTGGAATTCTTTGTGCACGGAGCGCTCTGCGT
>JAEEGF010755234.1_pt1 | contig 12137 bp, 8 predicted proteins | sample 9134171 | NCBI WGS metagenome assembly JAEEGF01 (sample SAMN16246542, study PRJNA631951) | gut metagenome | biome: gut microbiome; feature: rumen; material: AP-attached | host: Bos | place: Iran: Karaj | collected 2018-10 | reverse complement strand
GGCTATGGCGCGGGGGCGCACCTCTTCCCATTCCGAACAGAGAAGTTAAGCCCCGCCGCGACGATGATACTGCGGGAGACCGTGGGAAAGTAGTTCGCCGCCCACCCACAACGGAAAGCCCGTCAGCGTACAGCTGGCGGGCTGTTCTGTTTATAGATGGGCTTTTCTGAGTAATTAGTCCTCCTCAAAGAACTCCTCCTTGAAATTCACAAAACACACCCGTTCCTGTGCACGTGTCAAGGCAGTGTATAACCAGCGTAAGTCTTCCACATCAAGCGTTTCCTTCTGGTTCAAAGACGAATCAATGAATACACTGTTCCATTGCCCGCCTTGGGTTTTGTGGCAAGTGAGGGCATAGGCGAATTTCACCTGCAAGGCGTTGAACCAAGGATTCTTCTTCATCTCCTTGTATCGCTCCCTGCGGTTAGGGATGTCCATGTAATCCTCTTCGATCGCACTAAAGAGACGTTTGTTTTCCTCTTCTGTTAGCGAAGGACTGTTGCTGTTCAAGGTATCCAAAAGGATCTTTACCTCTACATTGGGTGCGTCTGGATAGTCGGTGAAACTGAGTTCCACATCGGCAAAACGGAAACCGTACATCTCGTCAAAGTGCTTGATTTTCCTGATTTCGGCCATGTCGCCATTGGCAATGAAATTTATGTCAGGGTTGCCTTCCGTCCAATAATAGTTGTTCTTCACTACCATTAACTTGTCACCCGTTGCAATCTCGCCTTCAATGTTAAGAATGCGTCCGCGAATGGCCTGGTTGAACAGATTGGCTCGTTTGTTCGACTTGCAGACGATGACGGCCTCGTTTTCCGAAGTGTTGGCGAAGACATTGTGCAGCATCTCCTCAAAGGTCTCGGGCTCAATCTTCTGTATGTCATCAAAACCTTTCAGATGGAATAAAGGCAAACTGTATTCGTACAGGTTCTGACCGAGCAGTTGCCTGACATCGGTCGCATTATACAATATGCCCGATTCCAAGGCTTGTCGCTTAACCTCGGTGAGTTCGTATGTGGCAATGGTGATGGGAAATTCAGCTTTCAGATACTCGCAGTCTAAGGCAGGACTTCTGTTGCTCCCCACAGGAGGTAGCTGCGCCGTGTCGCCGATCAGCAGCAGTCTGCAGTTTTCTCCGCTGAAAACGTAGCCTAAAAGGTCATCCAACAGGCTGGAACTGCCGAATTCCTTTTGCTCACCAATCATGGAAGCTTCGTCAACAATAAATAGTGTGTTTTTGTACTTGTTTTCAGCTCTCGCGATGCGGATGCTGCCATCGGGGAAGCTCTTTGCCTGATAAATCCTTCTGTGTATGGTGCTGGCGTCTTGTCCTGAATAGCTACTGAGCACCTTGGCGGCTCTTCCCGTTGGAGCCATCAGTACATATCTCATCCCTATGCTAGGTAAAGTCTTCACCAGGGTCTTCACCAAAGTGGTCTTACCCGTACCTGCATAACCTCTTAGAATGTAGGTGGGATTCTCTTTTTGTGAAAGTAAGAAGGCTGAAAGATGATACATTACAACGGCCTGTCCATCGGTGGGTTTGAAGCCAAAAGACTGTATCAGTTTTCCGTATAGCTCGCTGCGGCTCAACATGATTAAAAAGGATATCCAATTCCAACTTGGAGTCTTATGTTGTAGAGGTTCCCTAATACACCGTTGTTGAACCGCCAATAACTTCCGCTCGCGTCTCTATAGGGGTTGCGCATGGCGTAAGCTATGTCGAAGCGGAGAATGAGGAAAGAAACGTCTAATCTGAAACCAATACCCGCATCGACGGCCAATTGCTTGTAGAAAGTGTTGAACTTGAATTCGGCGTCAGGCATGGATTCATTGGGATGGTAGGTCCAAACGTTGCCGACATCAACAAAAAAGGCACCGTTGACAATATTGTAAATGGGAAACCGGTATTCTGCGTTGAACTCTAATTGTATATCACCGGTTTTTTCGATGTCGTCGGAAACGGGAACATAGCCTCCAGGACCTACGGTTCGGTAAAGCCATCCGCGCAGTCCATTGGCACCGCCTCCATAGAAACTGCGCTCAAAAGGCAAGTCTGCTGAATTGCCGTAGGGGAAGCCGATGCCGACAAATTGTCGCATGACAAACCATAAGTCTTCCCCAAGATTGAAGTGTTGGCGGAAGTCGAAACTACCCCTAAGATATTGGGCATAACGAATGCCGAATAACTCATGGTGACCGTCTTCGCTGGTAGTGACGAGTTTGGTGTTGTTGAGAAGTGAGAGCAGATTTCCGCTCGATTCAAAATCGGAACGAATATAAAAGAAACTACCCGTTTGGTTGATACGCTGCGTGTTGTATACTAATGAATATTGAGTGCCTAAAATCAAGTGGCTGGTGTATTGGGCTTTTTTTCGTTGGCTAGTCTCAGCGTCGAGGTAGGCCTGAAAGGTGGGATTGATATTATAAATCTTCACGCTGTTGAGTTGGATAGGCGAGAGAGTTTGCCCAAGTCTGTAGTTGCTCTTCCAATCGTAGCTAAAGGATGCAGTTGAGATGAAGCGCGAATAGTAGTATCTGGTTTGCGTGTTGACACCTAAAGAAATGGATGTGGTGGGTGGATAGTCGCGGGCAGAAGTGAAAGAGGAGAAAGGCCCTAAGAATTTTGGAAAGATTAGACTGGCTGTTAGGCCAAGTTCCCAGGTGTTGAAAATGTTTTTTTCGCTTTCTAACTCTTCGTTTCCCAATATTTTTTGTGCCTCAAAGCCTCCTTTAAGGCTGAGCTGAAAAGTCTCAGCTCCGTGGAAAATGTTTTTATTGGCATACGACAAACTGCCTTTGACGCCCAAATCGCCGTCCGAGTTAGTGCCTTCGCCCTGTAACGTGAAAGAATGACGGTCATTCTGCTGCATGGTGATACGGCAATTCAACAAGTTGAGTGAGTCTTGCGATTTGCTTGAAATGGTGTCGAATTCTATATTGACGTTGCGGAACAGTTTGTAGTTGCCCAAAGCCCTGTACGTGCTGGTAACACTTCTCAGGTTGTATGGAAGCCCTTCAATGATGTGGATGGATTGATTGAACGTCTGGGGCGTCACTTGAGGTGTTTCAAAATAGTAGAAATCCCAAACGTTTTTCCGTCTTCTATATCCTGCCTCAACGGTGAGTGAAGCGGAATCGGTGGGTTTTTCGTTCATCTTGAAAACATTAAAGTCGGGATAGATGCTGATGTCTTTAATATAATATTTTTTGTAGGAAAGCTTGTTGTCTTTCAGTCGCATGGTGATGGCCAGACTGTGGTTCAGGTAATTGCTGTCCACTTCGAAAAAGATGTCATCGCGGTTGAAAAAGTAGTACCCTGAGTTTTTCATCCGCTCAGTGATGATTTCGCGCACATCGTTGAGGGAATAGGCATTATAGATATCCCCTTTGTTGATATCGAATTTGACACTGTCGCGCATGATGTAGCTCCTAATCAAGGAGTCGTTGATTACATACTTGATGTCGTTGATGGTATAAGGGTTGGTAGGGTAGACGTGGTAAGTTATTTTCGATCGTTTACTTCGGGTTTTCACAGTGTGGGTCACTTTGGAATGGAAATAGCCGACATTGTCGAGATAACGCATCATTTGTGTGGTCGAATTGTTGGCACCTGTCGCATCATAATAAACGGGCTCTCTTCCGAATCTGTCGTTTAGCCATATCCAAAACTTGCTGTTCGGATTTCGTTCCCATTTGAAGTAAATCCAATTGGGAATTTTGGTTTGGAAGGTGTTCTTGTAGGGCTTTAAGGTGATGTAGTTTGACAGCCCTGACTTGCTAATCTGGGTCTTTTTGCCTTCAATGACGATTTTATTGCTCTGCACCAGACTTTTTCCTTCAGGGATAAAACGGTTGATGCCGCACGAGGACATAAAAATGACCACGAAAAATGCGAAGAGAATATGGATCCTTTTGCCAGACATGCAACGCAGATTTAACTTCGTCGATTTGTATAATTGGCGCAAAGGTAAGAATAATTCGTTTACACTACCTCCGCCACCGTGAAATTGCTTCCACCGATGAAGACGACGTCGCCGAAATGTGCATTGTTGACTGCTGAACGGTAAGCGTGGCTAACGGATTCGTACACCTGGCCACGCAAGCCCATGTCGAATGCCTTCTCGGCCAGGATATTGGCATTCAAACCTCTGGGGATGTCTGCTTTGCAGAAATAATACTCGGCATTGTGTGGTAAAAGCTGTAGCACACTGTCAATATCTTTATCATTGACCATGCCTAAAACAAAATGCAGCTTACCGTATTGCATTTCGGATAGTTGCAGTACGACCTCTGTGATGCCGGCCACATTATGTCCTGTGTCTGCAATGGTGAGCGGGTCTTTGCAAAGGATTTGCCAACGCCCCATGAGGTGGGTGTTGCGGATTACTTTGGAGATGCCATCACGGATGTCGTCATCCGAAAGGTGGAAATTGCCGCGCAATTGGTCAAGGGCGCACATTACTGTGGTGAGATTCTTCTTTTGGTAGTTGCCCATCAACGGAATCTCAAGCGCTTCCATATAGAGCTCGCTGTTTTTCCACACATCGAATTGTTGTTCGGTGTTGGAATCAATATGGATTTTGTCGCAGTCGAAGATTTGGTCGGCGAAATAGATGGGGCTGTTGCATTCCTTGGCTTTGTTGATGAAAACCTGTTCAGTCTCGGGATGGGTCTCGCCAATCACCACAGGGATGCTTGGCTTAATAATTCCAGCTTTTTCGTATGCGATTTTGGCCCGTGTGTCGCCCAAAAACTTCATGTGGTCGAAGTCGATGTTGGTGATGATGCTGAGTTCAGGCGTGATGATGTTGGTGGAGTCCAACCGTCCGCCCATGCCCACTTCCACGATTGCGACGTCGACCTTTTCCTTTGAGAAATAATCGAAAGCCATGCCCACGGTCATCTCAAAGAAGGAGAGCTCCATGGCCTCAAACTTGTCTTTGTAGGTGTCGATGAACTGCACTACGTTCTCTTCTGGAATCATCTCGCCATTGATGCGGATGCGTTCGCGGAAGTCGATGAGATGTGGAGAGGTGTAGAGACCTGTTTTATAGCCAGCTTCTTGAAATACTGAGGCTAACATGTGCGAAGTGGAGCCTTTGCCATTGGTGCCGGCCACATGCACCGATTTGAAGTTGCGATGAGGATTGTCCAGAAGTTGGAGCAGTTGGATGGTATTGTCGAGGCCTGTTTTGTAAGCTGTTGCACCTATGAGTTGATACACAGGCAGTTTGTTAAACATCCAGTTAAGAGTCTCTTTATAGGTCATAGTTATTGATTAATAATAAAAGTATAGGTAATTGTGCCATGCTGCTCTTCGGGGGCATTGGGGTCGGAAGCAAAAGAGGAACGCAAAGCGGCTTGTTTGGCCTTTTGACGCATTTCACTATTGATTAGTGTAGTGCCTTTGTTGGAGACCTCTGCACGGGTTACTTGTCCTGCTTGGTTCACCCAGATGTCAACAACGATGATTCCTTCTTCACTGAAATCATCGCTGGGGCGGTGCAGTGACTTGGCCCCTCGACCTCCGAGGTCATAACCAGTTCCGTTGCCTTTTCCACCATTGCCTTCATATTGTCTGACGCCAGCCAAGCCATTAGGTTTGCCTTGGTCGCCAGGTTGTCCCGTGATGCCTTCCGATCCGCCTGCCTGTGGGTTGTTGTTACCTTTGAACAATGCTCTTTGGTTGACGGTAGGCTTAGGCTCTTCGGCAGGTTTCTCTTGTTTCGGCTTGGTGTTTTTGGGCTTTTCCAACGATGGAGCTTCATCGTCGTTTTGCGTGACGATGTCTTCCTTGCTCTTGTCAGTCTGTTGCTGAGGTTGAGTGGCTTGTGGAATGGCAGGCTTCTCAGGTTGTATGTTGCCCATGCCTTGGTCCATCATGCCCAAGTCGACCTCAACGCCTTCTTCACCTGGTAAGGGTAGAGGAGTCTTGAAGGCCATCAGAAACAAGATGAGCACTGCTAAAGCATGAACCACAATGGTTCCTGCGATAGCAATGCCTCTGTCTTTCTTTTCGTTATTGTTCATGGTTGCATTCTATTTCTTTGGCGATGTGGCCAAGATGACTTTGTGGTTATTGTTCGTCGCGTTGTTGATTTCGTTGACGGCATCAATCACGTTGACGATGTATTGCACAGGCACAGTTTTGTCGGAACGGAGCACCACGGTAGCTTGATTGTCGTTGCCGATTTTAGCATTGATGAGGTCAGTGAGCTGGGTTTCATCGGCGGCAGTCTCGTCAACGAAGTATTGGAATTGTTCGTTGATGTAAACCGTGACGGTCTGCTTGGCCATGGTCTTACTGCTGCTCGAAGGCAACATGAGCTTGATAGCGTTTGGGGCGACCAAAGTCGAGGTCAGCATGAAGAAGATCAGCAGCAGGAACACCAGGTCCGACATGGACGAGGAGTTGAACGTAGGTTCGACCTTATTTCTTGATTTTATGGCCATAATACGCTGATTTTAGGCGGGTTCGTTCAAGACATCCATAAATTCTGTCGCTTTGCCTTCAAGCAAGTTGACGACTTTTTGGATTTTTGTCGAGATGATGGCATGGAAGAAATAGGCGATAATACCGACAATCAGACCGCCGACAGTGGTCACCATGGCTTCGTAGATGCCGGATGACAGCAGCTCAATATCAATGTTGTTGCCCGCCATCGACATGTTGTAGAACGCACGAATCATGCCCGTGACTGTACCCAAGAAACCGATCATTGGGGCAGCACTGGCAATCATGGCAAGGATGCTGACACCGCGTTCCAGTTGTGCCACTTCAAGGTTACCCACATTCTCAATGGCAGAATTGATGTCGCCCAAAGGCCTGCCGATGCGCGAGATACCTTTTTCAATCATGCGGGAAATAGGGGTGGAGTTGCCGCGGCACAAGGCTTTGGCTGAGTCGAGTTTGCCGTCTTTCATGTATTCGCGGATGCGTTCCATGAAACCATTGTCGTATTTCGTGGCACGCGAAACGGCAATGTAACGTTCAATGAAAATGTAGACCGCAATGATGGACAGTACGGCCAACAGAATCATGATCCAACCGCCTTTGGTTGCAAGTTCAAGAATGGAGAGTTTGAATTCAGTGGGTTGGGGTACGGTTTCTGCTGCTGCACCTAAATCATTGGCAGCTTGTTGAATTTGAAGAAGATTCATATTGTTGTTAAATTGTTGATTCGTTGAATTGTTGTTTGTTAGGCGTCATATTGTGGCAACCGTTTTGTAATACGAAAACAATCGCATTTTATTGCCTCATCGCATATCAATCACGTCTACATTAGGGTGTTTTTTGGTGTCGAAGGTGAAGAATTTGTCGTCCAATTCCTGGTCATACTTCATTTCTTCCACAGTGATGACAAACTTGTTGCCATCCTCGAAATAAACGTCAGCACCTTTAAGTTCAACCTTTTTTGTGTTGATTTTCAGGGTTACACGCTTATATTGTCCTGCAGGATTAGCTAACTCGACGGTGGCTATGCCATTGGCATCAATGCCTGTGAGCGAGGCCACATAGTTTTCGTCCAAAGAGGTGAGGACTTTCAAAGGTGTGTTGTCGGCGCCTTCGCTGGCATTGCTGACCATGACTTCCTCAGCGTCAACGAAGTATGTCCAAATGGTTGTGCCGTTGGAAATGGTCTGTTGATCAGTCATTTCAACCTTATAGGACTCTCCTTGTAGCCAAGCATGGCCTTTTTCCGTTTCGCCCAAGTTTTTCCCGTCGGGGCTGATTTGATAGTTGAAAGTCATCTCGACGTTCTTGTGGCTCTTCAGTTGGTTGATGATGAGACGGATAAACGCCTCGGCATTGTTTTGTGCGCTAACTGCCTGTGCTGCAAACAAAAAAGCGATACAGGCGATGATGTTTTTCGTTTTCATTTTCAAATTCCGTTGTCTTTATTGTAAATGTCCCGCAAAATTTGTTCCAAAGCAGCTTCAGAAGTTACTTTCACCTCACGTGACTTGCTGCCCGAGAACGGCCCGACGATGCCTGCGGCTTCCAATTGGTCGATGATGCGACCAGCGCGGTTATAACCAAGTTTCAACTTGCGTTGGATCATGGAAGTGGAGCCTTGCTGAGTCTGCACCACGATGTGGGCTGCTTCCTCAAAGAGGCTGTCGCGTTCGCCATCGTCTTCAATGTCAGCACCTTCCCCTTCTTCTTCAGGTACTTCAGGCAGCAAGAAAGGTTCGGCAAAACCGCGTTGGTTGCCGATGAATTCGGTGACAGCTTCAACCTCTGGAGTGTCGATGAAGGCACATTGTAAACGCACCAGGTCATTACCTGTGGATAGCAACATGTCGCCGCGACCAATCAGCTGGTTGGCGCCACTTTGGTCGAGGATGGTCTTGGAGTCGACTTGGGAAATGACGCGGAAGGCGATACGGGCTGGGAAGTTGGCCTTGATGGAACCCGTAATAATGTTGACGGAAGGACGTTGTGTGGCAATAATCAAGTGGATGCCAACGGCACGGGCCAGTTGAGCGATGCGTGCTATAGGTGCTTCCACCTCGCGACCGGCGGTCATGATGAGGTCGGCGAACTCATCGACGACAAGCACGATATAAGGAAGGAAGCGGTGTCCCTCGGTGGGCAATAGCCTGCGCGACTTGAATTTCTCGTTGTATTCGATGATGTTGCGGCACTCGGCAGCTTTAAGGAGGTCGTAGCGTTGGTCCATCTCGATGCACAGGGAGTTAAGCGTGCGTACCACTTTCTTTACATCTGTGATGATAGCATCCTCTGAATCAGGGAGTTTAGCCAAATAGTGTCGCTCAATGCGGTTGTAAAGTGTCAGCTCCACCTTTTTCGGGTCGACCATGACAAACTTCAGCTCCGATGGGTGTTTGCAGTAAAGCAATGAGGCAATAATGGCGTTCAATCCTACTGACTTACCTTGACCCGTAGCGCCAGCCATAAGGATGTGAGGCATCTTGGCAAGGTCGAAGACATAGGTCTCGTTTGAAATGGTCTTGCCGATGGCGCAAGGTAGGGCGTATTTAGAGTTTTGGAACTTCTCTGAGCTTAGCACACTACGCATTGAAACGGTTTCAGGCTTGCTGTTTGGCACCTCGATACCGATAGTACCCTTGCCTGGGATGGGGGCAATGATACGAATGCCCAAGGCAGCCAAACTCAAGGCGATGTCATCCTCCAAGTTTTTAATCTTGGAAATTCTGATGCCTGCCGCGGGGACAATTTCATATAAGGTGACCGTGGGGCCTATAGTTGCCTTGATTTTGTCGATGGCGATGCCATAGTTGGCCAAGGTCTCTACAATCTTGTTCTTATTGGCTTCTAATTCCTCACTGTTGATTTCAGATTTCTTGCCGCCGTAGTCGTTGAGCATGTCGAGGGTGGGGAACTTGTAGTCTTTAAGTTCGTATCGTGGGTCAAAAGGTGTATCGATGGTGTGACGTTCCACGTCCTTGCCTTTTTCAACTGTCTCTTCAGCAGGTGTGTTTTCAATGACCAATTCCACCTTTTCGGACTCGTTTTCAGGTTTTTGAATAACGTAATCCTGAGGCTTTGAATCGTTGGTAGCTGTAACGTATGGCTCTAAAGAGATTTCCTGTTTATCAGGCTCGTCTTTGGGATGGATGAGGACGTTGTCTTTGTGCATTTGGTCGGTGTTGTCGTTTTGGGTCACAATTTCAAAGGACGTGTCTTTGGTGAATGAGGTGACCGGGGGCAAGTTAGCCCCTTCGTCTTCGTCATCATTGAAATTGTGGTCGGTGTCTTCGTCACCACCGGTTTTGAAGTTGTTTTCTCTTTCGATTTGCTCTTTGATACGTTGCTCAGCGATGAGGGCCGCCTGATGACGACGCTCGTCTTCGCGTTTCTCACGCAACTCTCTGAAATAGTTGAGCGTAAGGTTGAATTGGTAAACGGCAAAAACTAAGAAAAGGAAAATAAGGATGAGCAATACACCTACCCAGCCTGTATAGGTTTCTAAAAGGTTGTTGAGCCAAAGGCCAACTGCACCTCCAAAAATGGCACAATTGGAAAAGCCGCATTTTTCTCCAGAGAGGAATCCAAATAACAAGGGCAACCAAATCAGGCTAAGTAAAGCATATTTCCATACGCTCCACATGTTTATTTTAGTTGTGTCGAAAAGGCGTAATCCGATGATTGTCAAAAGATAAACGAAGAAGAACGACCCGATGCCGAACGACTCTTTGATGAGCGTTTGTGCCAAGAAAACGCCGGAGCTTCCGGTACGGTTCTCAATGTTGACTTTTTGGCTGAAGATTTGGTAGCCATATTCTTGATGGTGGCCGCTGAAAAAGCTTACCAAGTAGGAGATCAAGGCGATGCCCAAGAAGACGGCCAAGCAGAGGAACAGGATGCCGATGATTTTTTGAAGGCGTCCGGCTTCTTTTTTCTCTTTCTGTGGCTTAGATTCTTTGGATGTCTTCTTTTCCTTGCTTGGTTTTTCCTTTTTGTCTTTCTTTACGTTGGTGTCCTCAACTATAACGGGCAAAGGGTTTTCAATCTCGGGCTCAACTTGCTTCTTCTTGAATGTGTTCTCTTTACGGTTGTTTCCTGCAGTCATTTTCAATCTTCGTTATTGAAGTGCAAAAATAGTTAAAAAACGCAAAAAAGACCACCTAAAGGCAGTCTTTTTTGTTCAAAAGCCAAATGCTTATTTCGGAATTCTAAACATCCTCTTCCAACGAATGCCTCCGTTCTCCTTGTCTAATGAAAGCCAAACGAGCACTGGCTTGCCAACGATGTGGTTTTCAGGAACAAAGCCCCAATAGCGCGAGTCAGCGGAGTTGTGGCGATTGTCACCCATCATCCAGTAGTAGTCCATCTCGAAAGTATAACTGTTGGCGGGCTGGCCGTCGATGTAGATTTGGTTACCCTGCACCTTCAGGTCGTGGAGTTCGTAGGCATGGATGATACGCTCATAAAGAGGCAGTGTGTTGACATCTAGTTTTACAGTCTCACCTTTCTTGGGGATGTAAAGTGGCCCGAAGTTGTCCACATTCCAAGGATAGAGGTCGGGACGGTTGGGGAAGAGACTGGTACTGGTGCCTTCGCCTGGGGCTTGGACATTTCGCATCACAGAAGTGATGTAAGGCAGTTTGATTAACTCGTTTGCCACATTTGCGCTGATGTTGAGGATGAAAGTGTTAGGATCAGCGGTGCGGTAACCTTCAGTGATATTATATTTGTCCAAAGTTTGCTTGTTGATACCGCCATTGGTAGTCACCACGGTGTAGTTGTGCTGCATGTTCTCAGGTTCAAAAGCTTTTTCGCCGTTAATAAACACTACACCGTCAACGATTTTCAGGCTGTCGCCAGGCATACCGATGAGACGTTTTACATAGTTCTCACGTTTGTCGACAGGGTGGCTGATAACCTTGCCGAAATTTTGGTGGTCGTTCCAAACCCTTTGACGACCGTATTCGCGCACAAGGTCGTAATAGCTGATGCTACTTTGGAAGATGTCGCAAACCGTGTCGCCTGCAGGATAGTTAAATACTATGGGGTCGTAACGTTTCATCGTCGACACCCCTGGATAACGGTGATACGGCAGTTTGATCCATTCCACATACGACTTTGCGGTCTTGCTTCCAGGTAAAGTGTTATGCACAAAGGGGAACGAAAGCGGTGTGTTAGGACGTTTCGGACCATAATGTATCTTGCTAACAATCAAATAATCACCAACGCAAAGCGACTTTTCCATACTCGATGTAGGAATAGTGAAGGCTTCGAAAACGTATGTTCTGATAATCAATGCTGCGACCACGGCGAAGACAATGGCATCAAACCACTCTCGGGCAGTCGATTTCTTAGGTCTTGTGGTCGTGAGAGGGTCTTGGTATTTGTCGTCCTTGGCGATGATGGGGAAGAAAATGAAAGGCAAAAGGGCAGCCATGCCTTCCTCCCAGATCTTGAATCGGCCAAAGCACTTGCCCAGTTCGACGAGCATGAGCAGCAGCATGAAGATGTTGATGTAAGGGAAGACGATGAAAAACCACCACCAGAATTTCTTGTGCTTGCCGATGATTTTCAGCATGATATAAATGTTGTAGTAGGGGATGAGGCTGTACCAGCTTTTTTGTCCAGCGGCCTCAAACTGTTTCCAGCAGAACGCGATCGGGATGGTGAACAGTGC
>JAEEGF011376715.1_pt1 | contig 12140 bp, 10 predicted proteins | sample 9134171 | NCBI WGS metagenome assembly JAEEGF01 (sample SAMN16246542, study PRJNA631951) | gut metagenome | biome: gut microbiome; feature: rumen; material: AP-attached | host: Bos | place: Iran: Karaj | collected 2018-10 | reverse complement strand
CCGAATGGAAAGAAATCCCGGCAAACGGCGTGTATGCCGGATATGCGGAATTCGAAAATCATCGCTACAAGGCAGTAATCAATATCGGAACTAATCCCACGGTCAGTCAGGAAAATACATCTTCGATTGAGGCTTATTTGATTGATTTTCAGGGTGATTTGTATGGCAAAAATCTTCGTCTCGAATTTTCTAAATTTATACGTAACGAACAACGCTTCGAGAGTCTGCAGGATTTACAACGCGCAATTGCGAACGATGTTGAAGAAGCAAGAAGATAACCTCTGATAATCAGTTGATTATAATTTTTTGTCGGTTCAAGATTTTTCTGTAAAAAATCGTTATATTTACGCAAAACAAAAGTACAATGGATGCAAAAATTTCTTCCGATATTTTGTATATCGGTGTTGATGACAACGATATAGACTTGTTTGAAAGTCAGTATGCCGTTCCTGAGGGAATGTGTTACAATTCATATTTGATTCTTGATGACAAAATTGCAATTGTTGATACGGTTGATTTTCGTAAGAAAGACGAATGGTTGACGAATCTGCAAAATGCGTTGCAAGGGAAAAACCCTGATTATCTTATAGTTCATCACATGGAACCAGACCATAGTGGCTGTATTAAAACTGTGATGGATTTGTTCCCTTCGCTCACGTTGGTTGCGAGTGCCAAGGCGATTCAGTTTATCAACCAATTTTTCGAAGATTCTTCGCTTTCTGCTCGTGCTCAAGCAATTAAAGAAGGTGATGTGCTTTCGCTCGGAACGCATTCGCTTCAGTTTATTGCTGCAGCCATGGTTCATTGGCCAGAAGTTATGGTGTCGTACGATGCCGAGTCGAAGATATTGTTCTCTGCCGATGGTTTTGGTAAATTCGGCACAATTGATGCCGACTTGGACGATTGGGCGTGCGAAGCTCGTCGGTACTATTTCAACATTTGCGGAAAGTATGGCTTGCCAGTTTCTAATTTGTTAAAAAAGGCTTCGCAACTTGATATACAGACTATTTGTCCGTTGCATGGTCCGATATTGCAGGGCGAAAAATTGGCTGAAGCCTTGCGGCTGTATACAATTTGGAGTAACTACGATGTTGAAACCGAGGGTGTCTTTATTGCGTATGCCTCAATTCATGGCGGGACAAAGGCCGTGGCTGAAAAATTAGCGGAGATTTTGTGTAAAAAAGGTGCTCCGAAAGTTTCGATTTCCGATTTGTCACGCGACGATCAGGCCGAGGCAATAGAAGACGCTTTTCGTATGAGTACGCTTGTGGTTGCTGCGCCAACCTACGACGGTGATTTGTTCCCGCCAATGTACGATTTCATTCATCATTTGGAATTAAAGGCTTTTCAAAAAAGAAAAGTTGCTTTTATTGAAAACGGTACGTGGGCGCCTGCTGCTGGTCGTATTATGAAGGCTATGTTCGAAAAAATGAAACAAATTACCATGGTGGAACCTGTCGTTACAATTAAAAGTAGAATGACGAAAGCCGACGTGTTGGCGTTAGAAACATTGGCGGAGGAAATTTTGCGATAAACTATCTTTAAATTTTAAAAATAATATTGGGGGGTGCTTCATTTTGGCACACCATCACTTTTTCTTTGTCGAAAAAAGAACGAAAATGAATACGACAGAGAAAAATGTAATGAAAGAACAAGGTTCGAAACTCTTTACGTCGGACGGTTACGAGAAATCGTATTTTTACTTACGATTGTTCGCCGTTTTATTTGACAAAATGCCATCGGTGGCTGATTGTCTGTATGAGTTCGATGACAAGAAAAATTCGTATGAATTATTTATTTTCTTCGTGAATCGTGCTCAAAAAGATGGCTTTAAACAATACAGTGCTCTTGAAACGTTCTACTGCGGAACGGAATTGGAAAAAATTCCGTTAGCAAAGAATATGTGTTTGGAGCATTCTGATTTTCATATATTTATAAATGCTGACACGCAGCTCCTACTTGTATTTGACCGTCAATCAATTTACTGCATATACGAAATGGCGAACAAAGAAAGCAGACAATATTGTGAGGAGTTTCTTGCGGCAATCAATAATTGTTACAATAGCATAAAGGAATCCAAGTCGAAAATTGAGTGTATCGGCTTGAGCGACAGACGATATTACTTAAAGGACATAGAAATTAAAAACATGGCGGAACTCGATGTTTCTGCTTTGTACAACGATGATTTTCAGAAAATTGCGGAGAATATCTCTAATTTTTTGGAAGACGAGCGAAACGGGCTTGTCATTCTTCACGGAGAACAGGGAACGGGCAAGACGTCGTTCATCAGACATTTGATTTCAAAGTCAAAGAAGCATTTTGTGTATCTGCCGTTAGACATGGCTTCGTGCCTGTCCGACCCACGAATGATTACGTTCATTTGTGACGAGTTGAAAGATGCGGTGGTTGTGATTGAAGATTGCGAGCAATTGCTTGTTGATAGAAGGGAATCGTACACCAGCATCAACACTGGTTTGGTTAATATCCTGAATATGGCAGATGGCTTGCTGGGCGACGGTCTAAACCTTAAATTCATCTGCACGTTCAACAGCGACGTGAAGAAAATTGACAAAGCCCTGTTGCGCAAAGGTCGCTTGGTTGACAAGTACGAATTCGGCAAACTTTCGGCAGAAAAAACAACCGCCCTGATGCAGAAACAATACGGTCTGACCGGCACGTTTGAACCAATGACGTTGGCAGAGATTTTTAACTTCACCACGGAAAATCACGGAAAAAACAAGGAACGGAAATCGGTGGGATTTTAATAGTTAGGAGGTGGGAATTAGGAGTTATGAGTTATGGGAGATTATTGGTGTATAGTGAGAGATTTATGGTATTACAAATACAATTGATTTTTATTCAAATTTCCTTAAGGTGTGTCGTGTTTTGGCATACCTCTCTGTTTTCTTTGTACCATAAAACATAAAAATATTGAGTTATGGAAAACATAAAGAACGAAAATCTCGTTAACGAGAAAAAATTAAAAGATGTGGTTGCACGTGTCCTGAACGTACAAAATTTTGACGCAATAGACGACGATGCACTGAAAGTTGTTGCGAATGACTTATTTACGCATTGTACGACGGCGGCGTTTGTGCAATTAGATAGTGACGATTTGGAAACATTTGCCACTGAACCAAAGCCATTTTTCATCAAGATTTTTAAGGGAAAACTGCCAACCATCAAAAAAGAACTTGCGGCACAAATTCCATTGTATACCGACGGGGAAAAATATCAGGCACTTGTTGCCATCAATTATCACGAAGAACTCACGGCTGACGAACTTGAACAACTGCTAACCATCGTTAGAAATGGAAACGACAACATTGATATCTGGTGGAGCTACGCCTACGATGAACGCTTGTCAAAGAAGGAATTTCGGGTGGATTTGTTTGTGAAAAATATTTTTTCATAATTTTTCTTCCTGTGCCTCAATTTGGCACACCGTACGTTTTTCTTTGCACCCCCCCTTTTTGCCCTTAACGGTGGCAAAATTCCCTATAGAGAAGTCTCTTCATAAAATGTGTGAATTCACTCGCAAAAAGGTTCATAAAATGTGAAGTTATATTGATTATCAGTAATTTAATATAAATTTGAAATGGTTCAGAAAATGTGTATATTTGTGCTATGATTTTCTATAAAAATCGCTGCTCAAGCGTTGGCTTTCGGAACGGATGAAGACAATACATAATTCTTAACTCTTAATTCATAATTCAAATGTCCCCCTTCATTCAATATATTGCCGACGAGCAGCATTACACCGAGGTGATTTCGCGGATTGCCACGGTGCGTGAAACCTTGTGGATTGGTACGGCCGACATTAAGGATTTGTATGTGAAGCAGGGCAACGGCACTATTCCCTTGCTGGGACAAATTGCCGCTTTGCTCAAGCGTGGCGTGGGCGTCCGCTTGGTTCACGCCAAAGAGCCGGGACCGAATTTCCGTGAGGATTTCGACAAATATCCCATTCTCGCCACCGGCTTGGAACGAGTGCTGTGTCCGCGGGTGCACTTCAAGATGTTGATTTTTGATCTGGAGACGGTCTATGTCGGTTCGGCAAACCTCACTGGAGCGGGAATCGGTATGAAAAGCCAGTTCCGTCGCAACTTCGAGGCAGGAATCCTCACCAACGACCCGCAACTCGTGGAATCCGCCATCAATCAATTCGACACACTCTGGATTGGCTCGCATTGCCAAAAATGCGGACGAAAAGATTTTTGCGGAGACAGGATTAAATTATCATAAACAATAAATGTGTAAAAAACACGTTGTATTGTATAGAGTATTATTATAGTTTAAATAAATCATGAAAACTTCTTTTTTCGTCCGTTTTCTTATATTTTGTCCACTTATTACGTTGTTGTTATCAATTCTAATCGCATATTATTATGATGTGAATGATCTTTTTGTGTTTTTACCGATAACATTTTCTGTTGGTGTTTTATTGTCTCTTTGTGTTGGTTTCTTTAATAGGGAAAAACTACGCAAAGAGTTGTTTTTATATTATGTTATTGATGTATTCTGGCAATATATACCATTATTACTATTTTGTACCTTTTTCTGGTTAATTGATGATGTTTCGGATCCCTCAAAAATTGCGTTTATTGTTTTGCTAATGGTCTATCTTGTAGTGTTAATCATCCTTTTTAGTAGTAAGAATAAATTGTTGAATAATAGTAGTCAAACGATAAAGGTGCGAAGAAAATCAGGAGAGGTGATTTTTGTGAAACCAGGAGAGACTATTGTGAATATCAACGATTTTTTCATTACAAACAAATATTATGAACTGCATGGTGGAGAATTTGTATCAATAAAAGGGGAGGACGAAATAATTCCCCTAACCTTCTATTCGGCTTTTCCTTATCCTTTACAAGGAATTGATTTGAACGGTTATCTTTAATTTTCTTCAACATAATCATAATGCTGATTTCGCAATTGTGGTGTAAATCCTGCTTCTTTAATTGCCTCGGGCAGTTCGTTTTTCTTGACGGAATACGTTGCTCCAGCTTGCGAAACCACGTTTTCTTCAATCATTATGGAACCGAGGTCGTCGGCACCGCCGTGCAGACAAATTTGTGCCGTAGGCAATCCCACCGTCAGCCACGACGCTTGAATGTGCGGAATGTTGGGCAACATAATTCTGCTTATGGCAATCATTCTGATATATTCGTCTTTGCGAATTTTGAACTCCTGTTGGGTAAGTTTTTCCAACGCTGTTCCTTTGCTGTAGAACGGCCACGGAATAAATGCGGTAAAACCGTCAGAATCAGAAGGTTTATCGTTTTGTAACTGACGAATTTTTACAAGATGTTCCATTCGTTCCTCAATGGTTTCAATGTGACCGTACATCATTGTGGCAGAAGTGGTTAGTTTCATTTTGTGTGCTTCTCGCATTACGTTGAGCCACGTTTCGCTGTCGCATTTTCCGGGTGAAAGATATTTTCGCACCCTGTCACACAAAATTTCCGCTCCAGCTCCGGGAAGACTGTCTAAACCAGAATTATGAAGGCTTTCCAAAACCTCGCGAGGGCTCATGTTTTCCCGTTTTGCGATGTAGGCGATTTCGGGGGGCCCGAGCGCATGGAGTTTAATGTTTGGATGACGGCGTTTCAGTTCCGAAAAAAGATTTTTGTAGAAATCCAATCCCAATTTCGGGTGCATTCCGCCTTGTATCAATAGTTGCGAGCCGCCAAGCATTTCGAGTTCGGCAATTTTCTGGTCGTATTCTTCAAATGTAGTGATGTAAATGCCGTCTTCGTTGAGCCGTTTGTGGAAATTACAAAACTTACAACCTGAAATACAGGCATTTGTGATGTTCACGTTTCGGTCAATTATCCATGTAACAATATTTTCTGGACGATTTTTATGACGGATTGTGTCTGCAACTATTTGTAATTCAGGCAAACTCGCGTTTCGAAACAAAAATGCCCCTTCTTCAACGCTCAAATTTGAACCATCGAGTGCTTTTGCGAGAAGATGATGAACATTCAAACACATAAATTTGTAATTTTACCAAAAATAATTTAGGCAAAAATATGGAAATAGTTTTTGATTCCGCTGCATCGGCGGAAAAATACCAAACAAGAATTTTTCTTGTAAATTCATTGGAAGACGCGTCAAAGTGTGGTCTTAGGGATTTTGAACAGCAATTGCTCACGGCAAAGTCAACAAAATTTTCGTCGGGATTTTTGTGGGTTGAGGCGGTTGAACGTGTTTCGTATTTCGTGGTGCTGAAAAACGACTGCGATGCGGAATACTGCGAAACGGTGCGCAAATTGGGTTGCGACGTGTTCAACGCGGCAAAAAGTTCTCAGGAAAAAGAAGTCATAATTAAGAATGTAAATTGCTCATCTTGTGTAGTTTATTCGTTTCTGGAAGGTTTTACGCTTAGTCAGTATAGTTTTGGAAAATATTCCGAGAAATTGCAGAAAAAATCGTTTGAAAAAATCGTTTGCTGTGGTCAGGAATGTGGTGACGTTGCAGAGTTGAACAACATTTTAGCTGGCGTGTCTGCTACAAAAAATTTGATTAATGAGCCGAACAATATTTGCACGGCTGAATATTTCGCCGAACAAGCTGTTGAGGTTTTGAAAAATACGGATGTACAAGTGTTTGTGCGTGACAAAAAATGGATTGAAAACGAAAAAATGGGCGGACTTTTGGCGGTGAACCGTGGAAGCGTGTTGCCTCCTCGTTTTGTGCATATTGTTTGGAAACCAGCGAATTCCAACGAAAAACCAATCGTTTTAGTTGGAAAAGGTATTGTGTTCGATGCTGGTGGCTTGAGTTTGAAACCGAACCAATATATGGAGACGATGAAGTCCGATATGAGTGGTGCTGCGACGGTTTTGGGTACAATGAAAATTGTAGCGACCCAAAAATTGCCGATTCACGTGGAGGCGTTGATTCCGCTGACCGACAACCGTCCAGGCGAGAATGCCATGGCGTTGGGCGACATTATTACGATGCACAATGGCAAGACGGTGGAAATTTTGAACGCCGACGCCGAAGGTCGTCTGATTTTGGCTGATGCGTTGAGTTACGCTGCTTCGCTGAATCCGCAGCTTACAATAGACGTGGCAACGCTTACGGGTGCTGCAAACCAAGCCGTTGGCGAACACGCCGCAGTATATTTCAGTACGGCTTCGGAACAAGAAAATCAAAAATTGGAAAAATCGGGATTCCAAACGTGGGAGCCACTTGTGAAATTCCCGTTGTGGGCGTATTACGATGAACTGATTTCATCAAATATGGCAGATATGAAAAATACGGGCGGACAATACGGCGGTGCGATTTCGGCGGCAAAATTCCTACAGCAATATGTGTCATATCCGTGGATTCACCTTGACATTGCAGGTTCGGCATATTTCAAGACAAAATGGTCGTACAAGGGCGTTGGAGCAACGGGTTTCGGAGTCCGGACGCTATACCAATTCTTGAAAATGCTCAATGCGTAATGCTCAATGCACAATTGTTGTATAAAATTCTTAATGTATAACTCTAAATTCTTAACTAATAAATTATCTTTGCGTACATTATATTATGCAAATTGACTTAAATAAGATTTAAATATATGAGACACATAAAGATAGGTATCACTCACGGAGACATTAACGGTGTTGGTTACGAGGTGATTATGAAGGTTTTGTCGGAGCAAAAAATTTTTGACGGGAAAACCATAATCGTCTATGGCTCACCGAAAGCTGCCGCATATCATAGAAAATCGTTGGCGTTGCAAAATTTCAATTTTAATTTGATAACCAATGCCGACGAGGCTGCTCCAAAGCGTCCGAATATTATTGACTGTGTTCCTGGCGATGTGAAGGTAGAGTCTGGGGCAACGAGTCAGGAAGCGGGAACTGCGGCACTACAGGCGTTGGAGACGGCGGTAAACGATTTACGTGACGGGAAAATTGATCTGCTTGTCACCATGCCGATAAACAAAGAAAGTGTGCGTATGGTCATGCCGGAATTTAAAAGTCACACTGCTTATTTGGCAAAAGTTTTTGGTACGACGCAACATTCCGAGATGTATGCCAACGAAGCTATAAGAACTTGCTATGTTGCTGATACTCCGTTTGTTTCGCAGGTTGCAAAATCTATAACAAAAGATGCAGTTTTAGAAAAAATCGTGGCAATGAACGATTCGCTTCGCATGGATTTTGGCTGTACGAAACCTAAAATTGCTGTTTTGGCACTCAATTCGGAATTTGGCGACGAAGAAAAAAATACAATTTCGCAAGCGGTTGAAGAAGCAAAATCAAGCGGATTTATAGTTTCAGGTCCGTTTTTGTCTGAAACATTCTTCGATGCGGCAGAATACACTCGTTTTGACGGAGTAATTGGCATGTACCGCGACCAAGTAGTAGGGCCATTCAAGGCATTGGCTTTCGACAATTCAATTTCGTATTCTCTTGGATTCCCGAAAATCTGTGTATCGCCTGCATTGACAGTCAATTATGACCAAGTAGACAAAAACATAACCGAAGAAAGTCCGTTGGCAATGGCAATTTTTGCAGCAAGCGATTTGTTGGAAAAGCGCGAACAATACACGGAATTAACTAAAAACCAATTGAAATAATATGTTAGAACTTGTAACGGGAACCATTCAAAAATTAACGCCTACCTACGCCGTGGTCGTTACTTCGGGAGTCGGTTTCTATGTGAATATTTCGCTGAACACGTGCGAGAAGCTGCGGGAAAACACCGAAACGACGTTACTTTTACATGAAATTATCCGTGAGGACACGTTTGATTTGTATGGATTTATTGACGAAAACGAACGGACAATGTTTCGTTTGTTAATCTCAATTTCGGGGATTGGAGCAAACACTGCGCGTGTAATTCTGTCGAAAATGACACCTTCGGAACTTGCCGAAGCGATTATGTCGGGAAATTCCGCGGCAATCCAAACCATAAAAGGAATTGGAGGAAAAACGGCTCAGCGTTTGGTGCTCGAATTGAAAGATAAAGTCGGTTTTGCGGAAGGAGAAAGTAAAATAATCTCAAGTCAAGGCAATACTTTGAAGATTGAATCGTTATCAGCATTGGTAATGCTGGGTTATCAAAAAAATGCAGCGGAAAAAGTTGTCGATGCGATTATGCAAGAATCTGTGCAACATTCTGTGGAAGATGTTGTAAAATTAGCATTGAAGCGTATTTGACGATGGTTTTCGCATAGTTTAGAGGAAGATTGAAATTCGTTAAACGAATATATATAATTTGTGTTGTGGCAGTGTTTAGCGTCATGCTGGCATCTGCCATGAGCGGTGTTGCTTTTACCGCTCTGCAAATTGATTCCCGTCCCGAAGACTCGGTAAAGCTCCGTTCTCCGCTACCCAAGGAGACGGGAAATCCGTTCAACGATGCACAGAACAATTCCAATGGTATTCGTCTCGAGGACTCTCCCAATACAGGTTATAAGGTAGATTACAATCCCGAAACCGATGAGTACGAGGCATCGAAAATGGTCGGCGACAATGCTGTGACGCCGACGTATTCCGTGCCGTCGTCGGAATATTTCAACATGTCGGGAAAACAACGCTCGCGGCAATATTGGCGTACGCGCGCGCAGGAGACTCGTTCGGGCGGTGTGTCGTCGTACGAACCGAGTTTCGACCTGCTTGGCGATAATTCCGTGCTGGCAAATTTGATTGACATTAAGCCTCAAGGAGCCGCCGAATTGAATTTTGGTCTAAAATTCACAAATAACCACAATCCTCGTCTGTCGAAAAAACAGCAAAGACAGTTGCAGTTTGACTTCGACAACAAAATTCAAATGAGTGTGACTGGTTCCATCGGCGACAAAGTTGCAATGACGATAAAATACGACACGGAGTCGCAGTTTGAGTTTGAACAGGAAATTAAACTTCAGTACGAAGGCGATGAGGATGAAATTATAAAAAATATCGAAGTTGGAAATGTGTCGTTCCCATTGTCAAGTTCGCTGATTTCGGGAAGTTCCAGTCTTTTCGGTGTTAAAACTGACCTGCAATTTGGAAAATTATACTTGAGCGGTGTCTTTTCACGTCAGCAGGGTGAAATGTCGTCAATTTCCGTACAAGGCGGTGCACAGACGGAAGAATTTGAAATTCAGGCAGATGAATACGATAACAACAAGCACTTTTTCCTTTCGCATTATTTCCGCGACCACTACGAAGAAGCCTTGAAAAAACTACCAGAAATCAATAGCGGCATTGAAATTCGTAGAGTCGAGGTGTGGGTTACGCAAACTTCAAGTGGAAAAGAAGATGCTCGTAACATATTGGCATTGACTGATTTGGGCGATTCTTACGCGAATGGAATCGGTGGAGAAAAAGATTATGAATTGCCAGAAAATGGGAAGCTGTATAAAACGGTGAAAAATCTTTCTGGCGTTAGAAATATCAATACCGTTTCGACTGTGCTGAGCGGCACGATGGAGCAAGGTCCCGATTACGAAAAAATAGAACAGGCAGTCTTGCTTAAACCGAGTGAATATGATGTCAACACAAAATAAGGATACATCTCGTTGCGTTCGCAAGTCAGTTCGTCAAAAATATTGGCTGTGGCCTATGAATACGAGTACAAAGGCAAGGTTTACCAAGTCGGTGAATTTTCGAACGATGGTGTTGAACATCCCGACGTGCTGATTGTCAAGCTGTTGAAAGGAACTCAGTCGAACCCGGAATACAACAACTGGGATTTGATGATGAAGAACGTGTATTCAATCAGAAGTTATCAAATCAGCAAGGATGACTTTGTGATGGACGTTTTGTATCAAGACGATAAGACTGGAACGCCGATTCCGTATTTGTCAGAAGGAAATCTGAAGGGACAAAGTTTGTTGTCTGTCATGAATTTGGACAATTTGTCGTCGGATTTGCAGCCGTATTCCGATGGATTGTTCGACTTTGTAGAAGGTGTGACGATAAAAGCTGCCCGTGGACAAATCTTTTTCCCTGTGCTCGAACCATTTGGCTCGTCGTTGGAAGAAAAAATCGGCGACAGCGAATTAGCAAAAAAATACGTCTACCAAGAATTGTATGATTCCACACTGAGCGCGGCACGGCGATTGGCGGAAAAGAATAAGTTTGTGCTGAAAGGCTCATACAAATCATCGGTTTCGTCGGAAATTTCGTTGAACACGTCGCAAGTCAAGTCGGTTAAGGTGATGTGCGGAGGCTTGACGTTGGTAGAAGGAACCGATTATACGGTTGATTATTCGCTGGGAACGGTTTCAATCATCAATGAAGGAATTTTGGAATCGGGAACGGCAATCAACATTTCTTACGAAAACGACCCGTTGTTCAGTACCACGACGAAAACCTATATGGGAACCCGTGCGGAATACCGCTATAGCGACAATATTAGTTTCGGAGGTACGTTGATACACCTTTCCGAAGTTCCGTCGGTACAAAAAGTCGGATTCGATGATTATCCAATCTGCAATACAATTTGGGGTGTCGATGCCCGTTATTCTTCGGAATCAATGTTTTTAACCAAAATGGTTGACAAAATACCATTGATTAACACCAAAGAAATGTCGTTTGTAGAGGCTTCGGCGGAATTTGCCCAACTATTGCCTGGTCAGTCGAAACATATTTCCAACGCTGTTTCCATTGATGATTTTGAAAGTTCCGAAGGAAGAATTTACATGAAAGAACCAACGGCATGGAAGTTGGCAAGTACGCCACAAGGTCAAAAGTCGCTTTTCCCAGAAGCGTCGTTGGTGAACGATTTGGCGTTTAACTACAACAAGGCTCATATTTCGTGGTACAACATAAACACGTCGTTTTATCAGAGAAGTTCGCCTGTGAGCCGTTCCATTCAGTCGGAACAGTTCTCGCGTACGGTTTACCAGTCGAATTTGTTCCCGAACAGAGACGTTTCGACTTACGAAGACGTACCGATGACGTTGCTCAATATTGCGTATTATCCGTATGAACGCGGGCAAAATAACTACGATACCAAAGGGAAAGCAGGCATTTCGGCAGGTTTGACGCCTTCGGGACAGCTGGCAAAACCTGAATCCCGCTGGGGTGGAATTATGCAGTCGTTGACTACCACCGATTTTGAGGAAAGCAACATTGAGTACATTGAATTTTGGATGATGGACCCGTTTGTGACTGACGAAGAAAAAGCTCACAAGGGTGGTGATT
>JAEEGF010530460.1_pt1 | contig 12140 bp, 8 predicted proteins | sample 9134171 | NCBI WGS metagenome assembly JAEEGF01 (sample SAMN16246542, study PRJNA631951) | gut metagenome | biome: gut microbiome; feature: rumen; material: AP-attached | host: Bos | place: Iran: Karaj | collected 2018-10 | reverse complement strand
CGCCAAGGTGGAGTTCCAGAAGGACGTTTATTAAGCGACCGTTCTCCACAGCCCATTTCCTGATTGCTTCAAGAAGATGGAGTGAATCTACAGACTGGACCAGGTCCACATAAGGCAGGACCAGCTTGAGCTTGTTGGTCTGAAGGTGGCCTATGAAGTGCCACTGCACGTCCTTGGGCATCTGGGGCACCTTGGCGGCCAGTTCCTGGGGACGGTTCTCACCAAAGATTCGCTGACCTGCATCATAGGCTTCCATGAGCCTTTCTACGGGATGGAATTTGGAAACGGCAACCAGCTTTACTCCCTCGGGTAAAGCCTTATGCAGATTATTGAGATTCTCCTTAATCAAAACTTAACGGAAAAAGATACTACAGGTACGTTATACGGTGCCGGGACGTATGAAATACTCAGCACTTCCCTCTCCCAGGGCAGCAGCCAGTAACCAATGCAGGCACTCAGTATGCCGAATCCCGCACCGGCAAGGACGTCTCCCGTCCAGTGCCAGTTGTTATAGATACGCAGGAATCCGGTAACAGCGGCCGATGTATACGCCGCCAGACCCCACCAGGGGCCATATTCACGACGTACAAGCTCCGCCCCCATAAACGCCATTGCAGTATGCGCCGACGGGAACGAGTACTTATTCTTTCCATTAGGCCTTTCTACGCCCGTTATCCGTTTGAGCCCATGCGTAAGGGCCATCATGGAAGCAAAGGAAGTTCCAAGGACGCAGCATCTTTCCTGCCATGAATAGTCACCATCGGCAAAAGGGATGGCAATGGCATAAGCAAGTGCCGGGGCAAACTGGAGATAATTGTCCAGCGGGAACTGCTTTCCTCCGCTGAGAGACTGCGACCAGTCGCGGACAGCATAGTTGATATCCCAAATAAAGCCTTGTTGCGCACCTGAAGGGTACGCAACAAGAATAAGGGATATAACTGCAACCGCTATTCTTTTCATTACCTGCGGTTTTTCTTCTGCTGCTCCTGCTGCATCTGGCGCTGCATCTTCTGGGCCTCTTCAAGCCTCTGCTGCCATTTGCTCTTTGGAGCGGGTTTGTTCTCCGCTGCCTTTACCTTTGCCACAATCTCATCGGGCTTTACAATCCACTTGCGGATAATCCATGTCTCGAGCATTGTGATGAGGTTACTCAGCAGGTAGTAGTAGCTGAGGCCGGAACTAAGGTTGTTACAGATGAAGAACATCATGATGGGCATCATGTACAGGCTCATGGCCCTCATCATCTTGGCATTGGGATCGTCTCCGGTGTTCTGGCTCTGCATGGTGGCCTTGGAATAGAAGAACATGGAAACGGCCATCAGGAGTGCGAAAATGGAGATATGGTCCATGCCCAGGATGCTTGTGCCCCAATGGATGACATCGTCATAGGCGCTGAGGTCCTCTGCCCAAAGGAAAGGCTGCTGGCGCAGCTCTATGGACGCCGGGAAGAAGCGGAACATAGCCCACAGGATAGGCAGCTGCAGCAGCATGGGGAGACAGCCTCCCAACATGTTCACGCCCGCCTTCTTATATAGCTCCATGGTCTCCTGCTGCTTCTTCATGGCGTCTTCCTGCTTGGGATACTTGGCGTTTATCTTGTCGATGAACGGCTTCAGCGCCTGAGTCTTTGCGGACGAAGCATAGCTCTTGTATGCCAGAGGCAGAACCACTATCTTGATGATGATGGTCATCAGGAGAATGATGATTCCAAAATTGGTGATGCCCTTGTGCAGCCAGTCAAACATAGGTATGATAATCCACTTTGTGAAATAGCCGATTATCTTACCGCCCAGAGGGATTACCTTCTCATAAGCATGACCGTACGCCTTGAGGCCCTTGTAATTGTTGGGGCCGAAGTAGAACTCGAAGTTGGCACGGCCGTTGCCGCCATCCAGCTTGAGGTCTGCCTGCATCTTGGCACTGCAGTTCATGAGGTCATGTGAAGGGCTGTCCTTGGGGACGAAGTCAATGGCGAACTCTCCGTAGCTGAAGTTCTCGGGAGCGCGCATGATGGCGCTGAAGAACTGCTGCTGGAATGCAAACCACTCTATGTTGTTGTTGAAACGTTTGCTTCCCTTGCGGCCGTTGCCTATGTTCTCCGGCTTGTTGTCGTCCGGGAAATAGTAGTTGAGGCGGGAATACTGGGTCTCGTTCTTGTATCCCTTCTCCATGCGGGGAAGAGTGGCCTGGAAATCAACGGAAATGCTCCTGGAACGGTTTGCATCCAGGTTCATGCCTACGAATGTGAGTTCCTCGTTCAGGGAATAGGAATCCTCGGCAAGGGTATACCTCTGCTGGATGTAGCCTTCCCCTACAGGGAGACGCATTACCACAGTGCTGCTGTTGGACTCTTCAGGCACATACTGGAAAGTGAACTTCCTTGTGTCGATGGCCGTAGGAGCATAAACCGTATAGCCAAGTTCCGATTTACCTTCCTTGAGGATATAAAGGTCGCTCTTGTCGTAGTTGGTGTAGTCCTTTACCCGTACGGAAAGAGGCTGGGCGCCGCGGGTAGTGAAGGCAATCTCCAGCTTGGAGTTCTCAAGCGTGAAGGTCTGGGCCTCTGCCTGTGCGGCGGCATTAAGCTGTGCATCTGAATACTGAGGAGCAGCCGATGCGGTGGGGGCCGATGCCTCCTGAGCGGCTGCCAGTTCCGGATGCTCCGCCTTGTAAGCGCTGTCCAGCTGCCACTGGGCGTATTCCTCTGCAATCCTTGCAGAATCCAGCTGAGCCTGAATCTCCTGCTGCTTTTTCACCTGGCGGCTCTGGTAACCCATGAAGCCAAACAGGATAAGGGCAATTAATACAAAGCCGATAATTGAATTCTTGTCCATCTCTCTCTCCTACTCCTCTGTTTCAATGCTGCGGATCTTTGCCTTGAGCTCTTCCAGGCGTGCTTTTGCCGCATCTATCTTTTCCTGCATCTGCGCCTTCAGTTTCTCTGCACCCTTGGAAAGACCGAAGAAGCCGATGTTGTTCTCATAGGTCTGGATTTCCTGCTGGAGGGTGTTGAACTGCTCCTTGAGGCGGTCTTTCTCAGTGACAGGCTTGCGCTCCGCACCGGGACGGCTGCCGCCACCCTGCCTGCGCGGTCCCCTTCCGCCGAAGCCGGGGAACTTCTCTGCCATGGCCTCGCGGTAAGCGGCGTTTACAGCATCCTTTTCCTTGAACGGAACAAAGCCTATTGCGTTCCATTTCTCCTGAAATGCAGCTGCTCCGGATTCGTCACCTTCATAGGCCTTGATTTCCTCTATGAGGGCCTTCTTGGCCTCCAGGTTCGCTCCGACGTTGCCGGGGCCGGCGGGACGGTTGTCACGTGCGGTGAAGAACTCGTCACAGGCGGCGCGGAAGCGCTTCCAGATCTGCTCGCTCTTCTTGCGGGGCACTGCGCCAATTTCCTTCCACTGCTTCTGGAGCTCTATGAGGCGGTCTCCAGTGGCCTTCCAGTCCGTACTGGTCTTGAGGGATTCGGCCTCTTCTATGATGGCCATCTTCTTCTCAAGATTGGCGTTCATGCTGTCCTTAAACTCAGTAAGGGAAGCACGCTTGCGGGTATAGAACTTGTCACATGCGGCACGGAAACGGTCGTATATCTTCTGGTTCTCCTTGCGGGTGGCAAAACCGATGGCCCTCCATTTGGCCTGGATTTCCTCAATTTCCTTGCTGAGTGTGTTCCACTGTGTGGAAGAGGTGATTTCTTTCTCCGCGATGGCTTCTACCTGCTCGCACAGGAGGGTCTTTTCTTCCAGATTCTTGACCTGCTGCTCCTTGAGGCCTTCGAAATGGGCCTGATAGCGCTTGTTGATAACGGATGTTGCGGCGCGGAAACGCTCCCAGATTGCATCCCTGTACTCCTTGGCAACGGGACCAAGGTCTTTCCACTGCTCGTGCAGTTTCTGGAGTTCCTTGAATGCATCTACGATATTCTCATCGCCGGCAAGGGCTTCGGCCTGCTCGCAATAGGCGGTTTTCTGCTCCAGGTTCTTCTTGAAATCAAGGTCGCGGAGCTCTCGGTTGATGTCTACAAGGTCGTAGAACTTGGTGACATAGAGCTGGTATGTGTCATTGACGTCACGGAAGTTCTGCTGAGGAACGGGGCCGGTATCCCTCCAGCGGTTCTGGATGTCACGGAACTTGGGGAAAGCGTCCTTCATCTCTCCGGGCTCTTCCACAAGGGCCTTGAGCTCCTCAATGATGGCCTGCTTCTTTGCAAGGTTTTCCTCGCGGAGGGCGTCCTGCTCCTTATTATAAGCAGCACGCTCTTTCTTATAATCGTTGTAAAGGGACTTGAAACCGGCCTCTATAGCGGCAAAGGGGCTCACGGGAGCACTCTGCATGGGGACGGTTGCCTCCTCTACGGGCGTATTTTCATCGGGTTCCTCGACGGCGGCGTCCTCGCCGGCATCGGCTTTCTCCTTGGAAAGCTTCTTGTAAAATGCGGACTTTATGGCTTCCGCTTCCTTGGACCGTTTCATGCGGTCTGCACTGTCCAGAAGCTCCTGAAACAGGGAGGAAAGCTCCGCGAGGGTCTTTTCTCCGAAGTTTACAACAGTTTCCTTGACTTCTTCCTTAACTTCCTGGACAAGGTTTTCCACTACATCTGGGGTCTTCTCATTGGTAACCTCAGGCTTCAGTTCTTCGCTCATAATAACAATGTTAAGAGTTATACATTTATATAGACTACAAATATAGAAATAATTCGCGAAAAAACACTATTTTTGTAGGACCAAACAGAATCCCATGCTCAGAATAGATATCCTCACCGTAGTCCCGGAGCTTCTGGACTCACCGCTCAGCCACTCCATCCCCGGAAGGGCTGTCAAGAAAGGCCTTGCAGAGATCCATATACATAATCTCCGCAAGTACGGCCTGGGCCCCCGCCTCACCGTAGATGACTACTCCTACGGCGGAGACGCCGGCATGGTAATGATGGTGGAACCCGTATTCAGATATATAGAGGAGCTTACATCGGAGCGCCATTACGATGAGATTATCTACATGGCCCCGGACGGAGAGATCTTCGACCAGGGAATGGCCAACGAGCTTTCCCTCAAGGAGAACATAATCATCCTCTGCGGCCACTACAAGGGCATTGACGAGCGCATCCGCGAGCACCTCATAACCCGTGAGATAAGTGTAGGAAACTTCGTTGTGAGCGGAGGTGAAATCCCCGCCGCCATAGTTGCCGATGCAATAATCCGCCTCCTTCCCGGAGCCCTCACGGACGAGACCTCGGCCCTCAGCGATTCCTTCCAGGATGGCCTTGTCTCCGCCCCCGTCTACACCCGCCCGGCAGAGTTCAACGGATGGAAAGTCCCGGATGTCCTCCTTTCCGGCAACCCCAAGCTCATCCGCGCCTGGCAGGACGAGCAGTCCATCGCCCGCACCCGCGAGCGTCGCCCCGAAATGCTGCAATAGCCCCCCACACTCCTCCGGGTTTATCCACCGATTTGGCGTTTTTGGTGGATAAGTTGGCGTTTTATTTCTTCCCTTTGAAGGTATAGCCGGCTTTTTCCACGGCAGCGCGGATAGCTTCTTCCGGGGCGGGACCTTTGATTGTGAGTGTCTTTCCGGAAGCGTTTGCCTTGGCCGATTCCACTCCGGGGATTTCCTCCACGGCGCGGCATACGGCGGCTTCGCAGTGGCTGCAGTGCATACCTTCAACCGTATATACGGCGGTGTCCGGATCTGCGGGTTTGTGTTTGAAACGATCGAACAGTTTCATAGTAAGCGCGAATAATAATAGTAAGGTCAGAACCGATGCACAGATTAGCTTGAAGGTGCCAGGAAGCGCAGCCTGGTCTGTGCAGCAGGTATCGGTAATCCTGGGCGAAACACTCAGGTCGATGGCATTGACCAAAAGGCCAAATAGTATTGAGAACCCTACGATGACCAGCAGGTAAATCCACGTAAACTGCCTTCCCAGGGCCTTCCGGACCACAAGGATGGATGCCAGGTTCACTGCCGGGCCGGCCATGAGCATAACCAGAGCGGCGCCAGGAGACAATCCCTTCATGATCAGCGCCGCCGCCACGGGAATGCTGCCGGTGGAACAGATGTACATGGGCACGGCAACCACCAGAATCACCAGCATCTGGAGCAGCGGCTGGTTTCCGAAGGTAAGGAAGAACTCGTCCGGAATGGCCACCTGTATGAGTGCTGCCACGAGAAGGCCAATCACAAGACGTCCGCCGATATCCCTGATCATCTTGTAAAAAGCATACTTCAGGACCCTCCAGAGCCGGTTTCCGGTCTCTGCTTCACATGAAGTTGCCGACGATACTGAGTCATCGTCATCCTTAACGAGACGGTTCACCAGGAGTCCGCCGCATACACCTGTGACAAGTGCAGCTACTGGACGTATAATCGCAAAGCCCAGCCCCAGAAGGGAGAACGTTGCCAGTATGGAATCTATACCGGTTTGAGGCGTAGCTATAAGGAACGATGCCACGGCGCCCTTGGACGCCTTCTCATTCCTAAGACCTATAGCCGTGGGAATAACCCCGCATGAGCAAAGCGGCAGAGGCACTCCAAGCAGCGCAGCCCACAGCACAGCCCACTTGTTGTCCCGAGACAGATACCTGGTATAGAACCTGTTGGGAACAAACACGTGCAGAATACCCGCTATCAGGAAACCCAGCAGCAGGTATGGCGCCATTTCGCACACAACGTTCAACAGTGATATAAGGTACGAACGCATATCTCAGTATTTCTACACAAATATACTGAAAAAATCTTGTCCGGCGCCTTACACCATCCACCAAAAACGCCAAATCGGTGGATAAACCCGGCAAAACGCAAACTTATCCACCAAAACGGCCAAATCCGTGGACAAACTGGCAAAAACGCCAACTACTTGCTTATGGACCTGAAGAGGTAGAGGATGGGGAAAATCTCAAGTCGGCCTATAAGCATTTCCAGCATTCCGGACACCTTCAGAAGTGACGGAAAGGCGGCATAGTTGCACATGGAGCCTACATCGCCAAAACCAGGCCCCACATTGCCAATACATGCCACCGAGGCGGTTATGCCCGTTGTAAAGTCAAGCCCCATGGCAATATTAAGGGCGGCAAAGACAACCAGGATGAACAGGTAGCAGAATATATAGGCATAGGCATCGTTTACCTGCTCGTCGGAACGCAGCTTCCCGTCCACACGGACAAAGCAGACCGAGCCGGGAGACACCGTCATCTTCACTTTCCGGTGTATTCCCTTAGCGGCAAGGATGGCCCTGTCTATCTTTATGCCGCCGGAAGTGGAGCCGGAGCAGCCGCAAATAAGGGAGCAGATAATAATCACCGACATACTCAGAGGCGGCCACAGAGTGGTATCCTGAGTGGCGAACCCGGTTGTGGTGGATATTGAAGCTATCTGGAACGATGCGTCCCTCAGGGCGTCCCCAAATGAGGAATACCCGCCGTTTATCAGAAGATCGCCGGTCACAACGGCTATAGCAAGAAGAACCAGCGAAACGAATATCTTCACAGTCTCCGACTTGAGGATAAACCTAGGTTTTCCTTTTATGAAAGTCATGAACAGCAGACCGAAGTGCAGTCCGGCGGCAAGCATTGCAACTGTAAGGACAATCTCCGCGGCCGGATTGGCGAAGAAGGCTATGCTGGTATTCTTGGTAGAGAATCCGCAGGTGCTGCAGGCCGACATTGCATGTGCTGCGGAATCGAACCAGCCAAGGCCGGTGAGCTTAAGGGAGAAGAAAGTGACAACGGTGAGCAATACATACATAATGAGCATCCTGTTGGCAAAGCTGTTCCCTCTCTCCCCTGCAAAGGGCTCGCGGGCCACACTGGATATCTCTGCGCCGGACAAAGCCGATTTATTGGCGCTGCCGGTAAGCATGGAGAACAGAGTGACAATTCCAACGCCGCCCACCCAGGCAGTTGAAATGCGCCAGAACTGAAGCCCGCGCGGCAAGGACTCAATGTCATTGAGTATGGACGCGCCCGTAGTGGTAAATCCGGAAATACTCTCGAAAATGGCATTCACCAGCGTAAACTCCCTGCCGTAAAATAGGAAAGGAAACATCCCGAAGATGCAGGCCATTAACCAGGCTATAACCACTATGCAGTTACCCTCGCTGAAAGTGAGACGATGCCCTCCTCTGCGAACAAATAACAGCGGATAGATGCCCACAGTCCCGGTAAGAAAAGCAGACAACAGCAGCGGCACACGGCTATCGTCGCCGGGAGTAAACAAGGCAATTATGCCGGATACGCTCATGAGTGCTGCCACAAGTAGCAACGAGACGCCTGTATACCAGGCGATTATCTTCCAGTTCATAGTTCGGTTTCAGTTGATGCGGCAAAGTTATTGCCCAAAAACTCATTTATCAATATAAAAATGTTTATCTTTGCATTGATAAAATCAATTATTACCAATTATGACCCTTCAGCAACTGCGCTACATAGTAGCAATAGATGAGTACCGGCATTTTGGAAAAGCGGCTGAGGCATGCGGTCTCACTCAGTCCACCCTGAGCATCATGGTAAAGAAGCTGGAAGAGGAACTGGATGCAAGGATATTCGACAGGGACGCTTACCCGGTGGCACCTACGGAGATAGGCAGAAAGGTTATAGACAAGGCCAAGGTCGTCCTGTATAACACCGAGCAGATCCGGGAGATGACCCTGTCGGAAAAAGACATGCTGTCCGGTCCGCTCAGGATTGCCCTCATCTCCACCGTCGTCCCCGTCGTGGTACCTGGAATGTATAAATATATTGGAAAGAATTACCCCTCTATAGAGCTTCAGACGGAAGAAATGCCCACCTCCATAATAAAGGACAAGCTCCGCAAGGCAGAAGTCGATATGGGGATAATTTCCAGTCCCGTGAGAGAGCCGGACATTCTTGAAATACCGCTCTATCATGAGCGCTTCCTGGCCTATATCTCCCCCGACAATCCCGCATACTCCAGGGAGAGCATAAGGAGAGAGTCATTACTGGAGCAGCCCATCTGGATAATACGAAACGGACTCCGCCAGCTGGACCCTTCGGAACTGGAAAAAGAAGCCTTTACATACGAGGGCTACTTTGAAGGCGGCCGCGTGGGTATTCTCATACAGATTGTGAACGATAACGGAGGCATAACCATCATCCCCGAAACACACTCGAACCTTATAATGTACAGTCAGCAGAAGTGCCTCCGCCCAATTGTGGATCCCGTTCCCCAAAGGACCATCTCCCTGGTGATGCGTACAGATTTCATCCACGAAGCAAAGATGAATGCCGTCGTGGATGCGATCAGGCACATAATACCCGGGACGCTGCTTGAGAACACCGTCAGGAGGGGGCGGCTGAGACTCTGAAACCTCTACCGGAACTCTACACAAGAAAACCGCTCACAGTCACTGCGAGCGGTTTCTTGGTTAGTTAGTAGTGTATTCTTACCTTATGGAAGGTTAATTATTTGGTTAGAAGAAGCGTTTTACTGTGACAAAGTTAAGAATACTTTTTCAATTACCAAATTTTTTTAAACTTTTCTCTCATTAATAAAATATTTTAAAAACTCAGACTTGCCTTAAACATGAAATTCATAGGTGGCTGAGGGTACACTCCAATACCGGAATAGACTGTATCAGAGGCCGGATCGTAGCTCTCCCACCTCCATCCTGAGGCGTAGTAGAGGTTATTCAAAAGATTATTGACGTAGGCAGAAACAGTGAGCACAGACCTGCCTATTTCAAAAGCCTTGCTAGCCGAGAGATTGACCGTCGCATAGGCCGGTATTGCCATCTCTTCCCTCATTGAGTTATCCACGAACTGCTTCCCCACATACTTTACATCGGCCGCAATTACGGAACCGGCGCACGGTACAACGGACAGCCTAGCCATGCCAACCACGGACGGAGACAGAAGCATCGTGGTCTTTCCGTAATTCACGGGATGCGTATCGGAATAGTCCTCGAAAGGCACATAAGCGGTATAATCGGCAATCTGGTTAAGGGAGAGGGTGGCGTTGGCATCGGCGGTGAGCCATGGCATGGCCTTCCAGGAAAGCGAGGTCTCCAGTCCCCTTCTCCACGCACGGGGCACATTCTCCTTTATCGCGTATCCGGACGATGACAGCCTTCCCGTCTCCAGCAGCATATCCCAGTACTCCATAAGATAGAGGTTGGAAGTGGCGGAGAAGGCCTTCCCTTCGTAGGACCAGCCCAGTTCCAGGTCCAGCATCTTTTCCGGGACGATGTCCGCTCCGTCGCCCTTTATGTTCTCCTTGATGTCGCCACGTCCGGGCTCGCGGTGACCGAAGGCCAGGGAAAGGTAGGTCTTCCATGGGCCGGAGGCAACCGTTACGCCGGCACGGGGGTTGAAAAAGTTCCAGAAGCGGCTGTAGTCAAAAATATCGGCAGGATTTGAACCATACTCAAGCCAGTCGTCGTCCTTTCCGGAAAGCGTGTATTTAACGCCTCTGTACTGGAGGTCAGCATATGCTGTGAGCCACGCCAGAGGTGAGTATTCCGCCCTTACGAACGAGCCGATATCGTATTTGAGGCCGTCGGCGCGATACCAGTCGTCCTGGCCATAACCGGGCTGCTGGTCACCGAATGCCTTTACCCAGAGGACCTCTCCCCAGTGGCCGCCGCGGTGGCGGGAGATGTTGACCCCGCCCGTGATATGCAGCACATCGGTCCTGTACCTGAGGTCGGAGTTAAGGACCCAGAGGTCGTTGTCCATGAGCTTGCGGTAAGTGAGGTCGCTCTTTGCCGGAGCGGTACCGGAAGGATCGCTTATGCCATAGTTCTTCAGCTTCTTGTTACGCTTGTAATACTCGTCATAGCCGTCCCCGCGCGTATAGTTGAGCGTGGTAGCCCAGGCAAGGTTCCCACTTAAGGCACGGGTGTAGTTGAGCTGGAGATGGTGCTGGGCGTAATTGTCCGTCTGGTTGGGATAATAATAGGTATTGCCAAGGTCGTCATAGTACTCTCCGGCGCCGTTATAGGTACGGTCCTTATTGTATTGTTCCAAGTCTATTCCGTCCCAGGTGATGCCGCTGCGCTGCTTTCCCATAAGGTATGTAAACCTGAGGGACTGTCCGTTTCCAAGCCACCCAAGAGCCATGAAAGCGCTCTGAGACTGGACGAAGGCGTTGCGGATATATCCGTCCGTAGAGCCCCTTGAGTAGGCCACGGAAGCATACAGGCCTTTGTCGCTGAGCCCGGAAGAGCCGGATACCGTACTTATAAAAGTATTGTACGATCCCAGACTCCACTCTGCCCTGGCCCAAGGGTCTGGTGAAACGAATGCGGTATTCATGTTGATGCTTGCGCCAAAGGCACCTGCTCCGTTTGCACTGGTTCCAAGGCCCCTCTGGACCTGGACGCTGGAAATGAGCGCCGTGAGCGAGGGAATGTTCACCCAGAAGACTTCCTGGGACTCGGCATCGTTGAGGGTGATGCCGTTGAGGGTAACGTTTATCTGTGAGCCTTTGCTGCCGCGGATAGTCATGGCGGAGTTGCCAAGGCCGGTTCCGCCTTCGTTGTACGTGACCACGGATGGAAGAAGGTTCAGCGCCATGGGCAGCGACGCCTGTGGATCGGCCGCCCTCAGGGCATCCTTGCCGATATTAGTGTAAGTAACCGGGGTTTTCTTGCCCGCCCTTGAAGCGGAAACCACCACAGAATCAAGGCGCTCTACTTTTTCATCCTGTGCGGACGCCATCGCACACACGGCAGCACACGCTGCCACAAGCAATAGTTTTTTCATGTTCCTTACGACGGTATGAACCGTATCAAGTTATGAGGGTATATTCTCAACCGGGAGTTTCCCGATACCCCTGTATTTCTGTTCAGAAATGAAAGTATAGTTCCTGAAACCTCGGACCTTCGGTCCTCGTCCCTCCCATCTTCGATGGGCCCCTCCCACTGATGAAGCGTGGGCGCTACAGTTTCAGGAACTACACTTTCATTTCTTCTTTTTCTCCAATTCAATCTTATATAATCTGGGCCAATACTTGCCAGTAATATAAATGCCGCCATGGGCGTCTGCGGCAATGCCGTTGAGGACGTCTGTGTCGGGCTTTTTCAATTCTTCCGGGAGGAGACCGGAGCAATCTATGGTGGCTTCTACCTTGCCGGAGGAGGGGTTGATTATGGCAATGATATCATAGGTGTAGACGTTTGCCCA
>JAEEGF010381843.1_pt1 | contig 12140 bp, 17 predicted proteins | sample 9134171 | NCBI WGS metagenome assembly JAEEGF01 (sample SAMN16246542, study PRJNA631951) | gut metagenome | biome: gut microbiome; feature: rumen; material: AP-attached | host: Bos | place: Iran: Karaj | collected 2018-10 | reverse complement strand
AACACCATGATGGCATATGTGGAACGGAATGCTTATGATGGAATCGGGAATTAAGGACGCCACGAGGCTCCCACACTGCCATCACAGGCGGCGGGGAGCGGAAATTAAGAAGAAGTAAAAATCGAAGTTGATTAGGGAGGGATCTATATGAAATGTCCATACTGTGGAAATGAAATGGAACAGGGATTTATACAAAGTCCGCAGGAGATATCATGGAAGAAAGGCGACAAAAGACCTTTCTTGGGCCGAGCACAATTTCATGAAGGTTCTGTAATTCTTTCTGAGCTGTCTTTTATGAAGGGATCTGCTGTAACAGCTTTTTTATGTAGAGACTGTAAGAAAGTAATTATAGATTATTTGGACGAGAAGGCTGATTTCAATCAGCGGTAAATCCAGTTTGTCGAGATAAGCATCATAGTATCAAATATAAGAGAGAGGTTTCTGAGCGAAAGTGCTCGGAGACCTCTCTTTTTTTGCGTTGACGCCTGTAGCCGTCAACGTGTCTATCTGGAGCAGAAATTGCCAAAACCCTCTTGAAGATCGAACATACGTTTGCTATTATAACGGCACAAAGCAGGAGCAAGCTGCTCCAGATAGAAATGAGGTGGCTTTCATGCAACATAAAAACATCGATCTGATGAAACAGATCCATACCTATATTGGTGAGTTCTACATCTCCCATGACAGGACACCTTCCACCACGGAGATCGCCAGGAAGTTTGGTTTCTCGCGGAGCTCAGCCCAGAGATACCTTGTTGCCATGAACGACAACGGAATGCTTTCCTACGCAGATGGAAAACTGAAGGTCGATCAGATGACCAAACTGAGGACGGATCGCACCAAGGCTCCCCTGGTTGGATCAGTCCCCTGCGGTGAGCTGACATACGAGGAGGAAAACGTGGAATGCGTGATGACACTGCCCACAGAAATCTTCGGCTCCGGTCCCTTCTATCTGCTTCATGCTTCCGGAGATTCCATGGTGGATGAAGGTATCGAAGATGGTGACCTGATCGTTGTCCGGATCTGTGAGGAAGCTCATAAAGGCGATCTCGTCATTGCTCTGGACGCGGAGAATCGGAACACCCTGAAGAAATTCGGAGGTTTGAGCCGGAAGAATCACAAGGCTATGCTTCAGTATTGCAATCAAAGCGTGTACGGAAACAAAGTCATCTATGTGGATCAACTGGTCTGCCAGGGCGTGGTCAGCCACGTAATCAAGGCAAAGTAAAAGAGGAGAATGAGATAATGGGACTTCATCAGGCGATTTGCCCCTGCTGCGGGCGTTTAAACAGAAATCTGTACCTGGAAGAGACGGAAGGCTTCTTTGAATGCGAGGCCTGCGGACAGATAGCCAATGCGAGAGACTTTATGACAGACACTTCATCAGGGGATGAGATCAAAAAGCTGAAAAAAGCAATGACCGGAGCCATCTTCCCTGCTGGAGAACCATTTAAGAAGGCGGTTTGAGGTGAGCAGGATATATGTAAATGTGCGCTGTGATCAGCAGCCCGACGGAACGTCGGCTCCCAAAGAACTGATCTGGCCGGACGGCAGAGCATGGGAGATCAGAAAGACGCTGCACATGGCAGCTCCGGTGGAGGATGAATTTGAAGGAATTCGCTACACGGTAATTATCGGTAGTGCGGAAAGATATATCTATAAAGCTGGTCACGATTGGTACGTGATGGCTTGACAAGAGGAGGTGTTCCAGGTGAAGAAATTCACAACGAACGACGAGATCGAATCCCTCTGTGAAGCCATGATCAAAGACTTCTTTAAGAGCAGGCATTATACCAATGTGCTCTGTGTCGATATTGAAGGCTTTGTCGAGGAATACCTGGGGATTCCCATCGTCTACGAGACCTTTGCCGAAGCAGATCCCGGAAGGATCGGGTTTTTGGCAGATGGGAAACGGCCGTTATCGGTCAAGAGAGAAGGTATGACCCAGCAGGTGGTTTTCCCGCAGAGAACAGCGGTGATTGAAAGCTATCTGCTGAGCCCCAAAGAAAGCGCCAGGAAGCGGTTTACCATCGCTCATGAAGGTGCACATGATGTAATCAACCGGCATATTCCCGCGCAGGCAAGTCCTGCAGCTGCTTTTCACAGCGAGTACGATCCGCAGATGACGTATTCCAAAGATATGCTGAAAGAGATGCTGTCGGTCAATGAGAGTTTTACCAACAGGGCTGCTGCTTGCTTTTTGATGCCGAGCTTCCTGGTGGAGAGGGCCTTGAAGCGCTACAACAACTCTAAGAAGGTGGTCATTTATGAAGGCGGCGTTCTTGCTCAGAATCAGAAGTTCCTCATTCAGAAGATGGCCAATGCCATGGGCGTCTCTTACAGTGCTTTCCGGATCCGTCTGATGGAGATGGATCAGTACGATGTCCGCCCTGTAGAGGAGTATCTGCATGCCGGGCTGAAGTACGGAGGTGGTCAGGATGCAGGATGTCATTGAACGACATGTAACAGCAGGTCCTGAACTTCAGGACAAACTTGAGCAGTCCAGGAAACTTGCTGAGCAGCAGATGGCAAGGACGATCCGCTGTCCGAGTTGCGGCTTTTATCTTCTGGATGTCTATGGGCATGGTCACTACCTGATCAGAGTCAAGTGCCGGAAGTGTAAGTTCGACGAAACGATCGATACGGCGCTGTTCCGGACCATGAAGAGAAGGAACCGGCAGTATTGGTTTATGAGAAGAAAACAAAGGATGAGAGCATATGGAAAGGACTTACATTTGTATTGATCTGAAGTCCTACTATGCATCCGTTGAATGTGTATACCGAGGGCTCGATCCGCTGAAGGCAAATCTGCTGGTGGCGGACGAGTCACGATCAGATCAGACGATCTGCCTTGCGGTCTCTCCTTCTCTTAAGGCAATGGGAGTTCCGGGCAGGCCCAGGCTCTTTGAAGCAAAGCAGAAGATCCGGGAGTATGAGGCGCTTCATCATACGAGAGTGGAGTACATCATTGCTGTTCCAAGGATGGCGGAATATGAGCGGATCTCCGCGAAGATCTATTCCATCTATTTACGCTATGTGGCAAAGGAGGACATCCATGTTTATTCCATCGATGAGTGTTTCATCGATGTGACGGGATACCTTCACGCTTACAGGAAGGACGCTACGGCTTCCGGTACAAATCCCGCGCATTTTATGGCGATCACCATGATCCGGGATGTTCTGAAGGAAACCGGCATCACTGCCACTGTAGGAATCGGAACCAATCTATATCTGGCAAAGGTTGCGATGGATATCGTGGCAAAGAAACGACCGGCAGATAAGGACGGCGTGAGGATTGCAGAGCTCAATGAAGATTCCTACAAGTACCTGCTCTGGGACCATAGACCGCTGACGGACTTCTGGCAGATCGGTCCAGGGAAGGCGAGGCGGCTGCAGTCCGCTTCCATGTTCACGATGGGAGATATTGCTCAGAGAACCCAGTGGGACGAGGAATATTTTTATAAGAACTTCGGAATCGATGGCGAGATCCTGATCGACCATGCCTGGGGCATTGAACCGGTCACCATGCAGGATATCAAATCCTACAGAAGCGAAGGGCACAGTCTATCAAATGGACAGGTTCTTCCACGTCCATATAAGTATCAGGAAGCAAAGCTCGTTTTTAAAGAGATGATTGAGGTGCTTTGTACGGACATGTTCTCAAAGAATCTGGTCACGAAATGCTGTTCCTGGTGGGTTTCCTACGACTACAAGAGTCTGGAGGCCTGCCCCGGCTATGACGGACCGCTGAGCATCGACTTTTACGGGCGGCTCCATCCCAAACACAGCAATGGAACGGTCAGACTTCATACGCTGACGAACAACCTGAACATTATCACAGAGCCGCTGGTCAGGCAGTTCGACGACAAAACAGATCACCGACTTCTCTACCGCAGGCTGGGTGTCTGTGCAAATGATGTAGCCGAAGACATGGGCATTTTTCAACTGAACATGTTCGTGGACTATGAGGCTCTGGAAAGAGACCGCCGCCTTCAGGGTGCTATGCTGGAAGTGCGGCGCAAGTTCGGAGCAAATGCGATCTTCAAAGGAATGAACCTGATGGAAGGTGCAACAACTTTAGAGCGCAACCGGCAAATCGGAGGACACAAAGCCTGATGCCTCTCTTCTGCCGGAGCGCAGGAGGTATATAAGATGAGTGCAATAGGCGTAATGGCAATGCCAGCAGACTTCCGGTATCGAGAAGTATTTCTCAAAGGGAAACCGCAGCATGATCGCTGTGATCCGTTTAGAATCCGGCATCCAAGGATGAACACGGGCCACCGTGCGAAGATCTTTGCTCCATTTGATGCTCTAAAGGGCTTTAATGAAGCTGTCTCAGCCAAGGAGGTGCTTTATGAGCACCGGATTGAGCTCAGCCCGGAGGATGCTGCCGAGCTTGATCGCAGGCTTACCATTCTCCACAATCTGACATACAACAGCAGGATGGCCAGAGCCAACCGGGTTCAGGTATCAGTAACTTATTACCAGCCTTGCATGGATCCTAATCATGATGATTATAGGTTAAGGGGTCAGTATCAGACTATCTCCGGTATCTGTTGGAATGTAGACGCAGAGGTAAACCGGACAATCACAATAGATCGTATGAAGCTTTCCTTGGATGACGTTTTAAGGATTGACGCACTAGACGATGTCTTTCAGATCCATTGGGAGGATTTCTGAAAAGGCGAAACAGATCAGACTACAAAAGGGCCTGACGCATAACAACTGAATATCACATAACGACTTTAAATCGCGCAAGCGGAGCAGCCTCGGGAAACCGGACTGAGAAACTACCAAGCACCGTACGAAGCCGAATCCAAAATGGTGGGACAGCCATGTCCTCATCAGGGATTCGATTCGACGGTGCTTTTTCTTTTGCTCTCTTACGCGAAATCACATGTTCGGCCGCTTCGTACAGCATTGGAGTCTTCTCCTCAGCTCTGCGGAAAGGACAGAATATGTATTTTAACCAGGTTGAATTTGGACAGAGGATTCGTGAGCTGAGAAAGATCCAGGGTAAAACACAGGAGGAACTGGCTGCAGAAATGAATGTCAGCTATGACCACCTAAAAAAGATAGAGATGGGGCTTCGTGCTTGTTCTTTGGATCTTCTTGTTGAGTTTAGCACTTACTTCGATGTAAGCGCTGATTATTTACTGACGGGAAAGGACTATGAAAGCATCCGGGCAAAGGTACGCCTGGAAGCTGTCCTTGGGGAATTAACAGATATCGTCCGTGAAATGGCATAAAAAAGTGCACTAAGAGGGCACGTTGACGGGCACTACCAGTCACTGTTGAAGAAGCAGTTTCCACCTTAAAATCATACATGTAACAATCGAGTTGTTACAGCAAAAGCGAAAGCAAAGCACCTTGACAACCGAATACACATTCATCAGGTACGAACCTGTGATGAGGAGCCACATCAGCAGTGAACGCGAGGACGGTCGAAAGATCAGAGCGGCAGCTGGCCTGTAAGAGCCGGACAGCTCCCGGATTAAGGCAAAGATCCATCACAGCATAATGATACTTCCGTCGCAAGACGGCTCGGTGAGAACCACGGAGGGGTAAAACGGCCCATGGACCCGGTAAGCTGCCGGACGCCTGATAGATTTCCCAGACAAGCAAAGGGCTTGTGTTTCCGGGGGTGTCGAGGACAAATACGGAAAGATCATAAACGAAATAATCGTCCGATAAGGACGTTTTAGTGGAGCAGGCCAGGTGCCTGCTTCGTACATATTCAAGACAAGGAGGAAAGCAGAATGTCTGAAGATATTATCAGACCGTTTGAAGAGAAAATGGTCAGCAGCGCTCTTCTGGAGATTCCTCGCAATACATACCAGAGGGGCTTGAATCCTGAGAGGGTGAAACGGATCTCTCATTCCTTTGACGAGAGGATCGCTAATGAACCCAAGGTCAGCCTGCGTGATGGTCACTACGTCGTGTTCGACGGCCAGCATGTGGTTGCTGCCAGAGTGGACAAGAACAGCGGTGAAGAGCTTCCGATCTGTTGCAAGATATACTCAGATCTTACAGAGCAGGAAGAAGCAAAGCTCTTCGCAAATCAGAGCGGCTTCGGTGTGCCACCTAGCATTGGCATGAAGCTGAGAGCCCTGGTATTTGCCGGCGATCCGGAGGCGGTGAGTTATCTGAAAGCTAATGAAGAGATCGGCTTGCGTATTGATTATGGTCAGCATAAAGGCAGAAAGCGTGTCGCATGTATTGCTGCATCCTTGACAGAGTTTAGAAAGCTCGGTCCAGAAAAATACCAGATGGCCATGAAGATGATCCTGGACGGCTGGGACGGCGATCAGGATTCGTTGAGGGCTGAGACGGTGACCGGTGTCTGTAGGTTCGTAGACCTCTACAGCGGTGAGTTTGATCCGAAACGCGCGGTAAAGCGGTTTCGTACCGTAGATCCCCTGAAGATCTACCGTGACGGGAGGGCCATGGGCGACAACTTTCCTGGATATAAGAAGTACCTCTACCAGGTGGTCCTAATTTACAACGGGGCCAGCAAGAAGGCTGCTCTCCCGGTGAAGTTCTGAGGGGGAATATTCAGATGAGATATGAGTCCAGAAATAAGAAACTCAGTCGTCAGCCCGGCACAGCGAAGAACTGGATCTACCGTCGTGGTGATATTTACCTGGCAAATCTGAATCCATTCAAAGGGAGTGAGCAAGGCGGAACGAGGCCCGTGTTGGTCCTCTCCAACGATATTGGCAACTTTTACAGCTCGTTGATTACGATAGCGCCAATCACCTCCCAATTGAAGAAAACACAGCAGCCTACTCACGTCATGCTTGACAATGTTCGAGGACTCAGTACCGAATCGATGGTTTGCCTGGAACAGATCCATGCGATAGACAAGATGCGGATCCTGAGATATCTCGGGAAGATCAGCAAGGATCAGATGTCAGCGGTTGAGGACGCTGCACTTGAAAGTTTGGGAATGCCGATACCTGAGTGTGTCGATGCTCCATAGTACTTTTCCTTTCCTTTCTGAAGGGGGATGCGAAAACGCATCCCCCGGATACATAAACACGGAGGTGATGATCATAATGGAAAAACTGCTTACGAGGAAGGAGGCAGCGAGACTGCTTGGTATCAGTATTAAGACGTTAGACTCTGCCAGAAATAATGGGTTGGTTTCTTTTGTTCAATACTGTGAGAACGGCAGCGTTTACTTCACTGAACATAGTCTCCAGGAATATGTTGCCAGATCTACACATAGAGCGATCCCCAAAGAAATCAACAAGGGAACAACATACAGAAATCCCAGAAACACCGTGCGAAGGTGACATCCTTGAGAGAAACAAATCGTTCTGAGAAAATTTAAAGCGAACAAGCAAGGAGGTCACAGGAATGCCAAGGAAAAGAATACCGAACTTTAACTACAGTGATGTAACGATCAATGGCCATAAGTACTTCAAAGCTTATGTTATGAATGCCGATCACAAACTGATCATTGTATATGGAAAAACACTGGACGAGCTTTGTCAGAAATATGATGAAGCAGAACAACGCAGCGAAAACGATGCCTTTAACAGGAGATCTCCGACTGTGAAAGAGTATTGTGAGAAATGGCTGCTAATGCAGTCGGCGCACATCAGAGAAACTACATTGATTGATTATACCTCAAAGGTGAAACGACATATCATTGCACCTCTTGGGCATATGAAGATCGCAGAAGTCACAGCTGATGATATTAAGATGGCGCTGGTCCCAGTATCCAAGAAATCTGCTTCTGTTTTCAAGTCAGTAAACATCCTGTATAAGTGCATTTTTAATTCAGCGGAAGACAGCAAAATCATTACGTATAATCCTACACGGTTTCTCTCGGCTAAGGGCGGTGGGGTTCCCCAAAAAGACAGGGAATCTCTGACCGATGAGCAGGTGGAGCGACTTCTTGATACGATAAGAGACCTGCCACCTTATGTGTTCGTAATGATCGGCCTGTATGCCGGGCTTCGACGAGAGGAGATCCTGGCATTGAAATGGGAATGTGTCTTTCTGGATACAGAAGCGCCATATATCGCAGTTCGCAGAGCATGGCATACCGAGAACAACAGACCGGTGATTATGACGCAGTTAAAGACAAAAGCTGCCCGAAGAGATGTTGCTATTCCGGATCAGCTCGCTGAGTGTCTTAGAGAAGCCAGGAAAAACTCTTCTTCAGAGTATGTTGTAGCAAATAATGACGGAGAACCGCTGTCCTATACTCAGTTTAAGCTGCTGTGGAGATATATAAAAGTCAGGACTGCAGTTCCAAGACCGGCGAAGAAGAAGGTTGGCGGAAAGTATGTGAAGTATACTCTATATCCGCAGCTTGGAGAGAAGGCAAGAAACAATGGAAATGTAGTCTATTCGCTCGATTTCGAAGTAACTCCTCACCAACTGAGACACACCTATATCACCAATCTGATCGCTGCTGGTGTTGATCCGAAGACGGTTCAATATCTGGCTGGTCACGAAAACAGCAAGATTACTATGGATATATACGCCAAAGTCAAATACAACAAGCCCGAAGAAGTTGTAAAGGCACTTGAAGGAGCTTTTGCTATGTGGGAAGGTCAATCTGGCACTAAATAGGAAGAGCAAGGCGAGGGGTTGCAACAGGCAGCTTCCTCGCTTTTTTCATATACATACAGGTGACATCCTCGATTTATTTGAGGTTTATTGAGAAGATGATGTCAACACACATACAGGAGGTAACCAACGTGGCCAAGAAAAAAACAGAAAACACAGAACTGCCTGCATACAGCCGGGTAAAGCGAAGGGATAACTATTATCTCAGGGCGAGAATATATGACGCAGATGGAAAAAGGATCGATATTTATGGCAAAGACGAGCAGGAGCTTACCGCAAAAGTACTCTCTGCACAGCGAGAAATCGAAAAAACGAAGGTGGCTCGATTTAATCCCAAGGTTGAAGAATACTGTGAGAAATGGCTGGAGATGCAGGCCTCAAGCATCAGTCCGAGTACACTCAAGGGCTACACACTGGCAGTAAGAAAATATATTGAAGAGCCTCTTGGTGATTTATACATGACTGAAGTGACAGCAGATGACCTCCGCCTGGCAATGGTCCCGGTCTCTAAGATGTCCGTCAGCGTGTATAACAAGGTCAACATGCTGCTCAAGAGCATTTTCTACTCAGCAGAGTACAGCAAGATCATTACTGATAATCCTGCCAAGGCAATTAATGCAAAAGGCGGGGTTCCGCAAAAAGAAAAACAGGCATTGACCGATGAACAGGTTTCTCAGCTTCTGGAGACCATTAAAGGTCTGCCTCCCTACGTCTTTGTAATGATCGGAATATTTGCAGGCCTTCGCCGGGAAGAAATTCTGGCACTGAGGTGGGACTGTGTTCACCTGGATAGCGAACCACCTTTTATTTCCGTAAGAAGGGCATGGCATTCAGAAAAGAACAGGCCGGTCATTACTACGAAACTGAAGACACCGGCTGCCAAGAGAGATATACCTATTCCGGACAATCTGGCGAATTGCTTGCGAATAGAAAAAGAAAAATCCATTTCTGATTATGTGATTGCTGACAAAGATGGGCAGCCGCTTTCTTATTCTCAGTTTGCTCGGATATGGAACTATATCAAGATCCGTAGCACGAAGGAAAGAACAATCTATAAGTACGTGAATGGGCAAGCAATAAAGAAAAAGTTCAAGCCTGAACCCGGACAGCGGTGTGTAAATCGGGAGGACATCATTTATTCCCTGGATTTTACCGTGACCGCTCACCAGCTGCGGCATACGTATATCACAAACCTGATCCATGCCGGAGTGGATCCCAAAACGGTCCAATATCTTGCCGGTCACGAGAACAGTAAAGTAACTATGGACATCTATGCAAAAGCCAAATATAATAAGCCTGAAGAGCTTTCTGCAGTCGTAAATGGCGCATTGAAAATGGATGATTAAGCCATGAAGAGTAAGAAGCAGAAGGGCAAGTAGAAAAAAAGACAGTAGTTAAGTGGTGGGGCACCAAATTTCGAAAAGCTCGCAAAGCCAGTAATATCAAGGGTTTCCGAGTGCGATTTTAGCGCAGTACGGCCTCAAAGCCGCACGTCGTGCTCCGCAGTTCAGCAAGCGCTGATCGAAGCTTCGAACAATCAAAAAGCCCCGGAACCAACGGTTTCCGGGCTTTTTTTATGGCCGAATCTTTGATAAACTGAAAACATCAGCCCATTTTAAAAAATCCCCCTGCGTAAGGTATTGCTTGTTACGCAGCGTCATGTAGTAGGATACATGACGAAAGGAGGCGAAACGCTATGTCAAAATATACGACGGGAGAACTTGCAAAGCTTTGCGGTGTCACTGTCCGAACGGTTCAGTACTATGATACCCGCGGCATCCTGATTCCCAGTGAGCTTTCCGAAGGCGGGAGACGGCTCTATTCGGAAGTCGATCTGAAGCGCATGAAGATTATCTGCTTTCTGCGCGAATTAGATCTTCCCATCGACGCTATCTCTCAGATATTGAAGGAAGAGCATCCCGAGAAGGTGATCTCACTGCTGATCGAACAGCAGGAGAATGCCCTTTCGGATGAGATCTCCGACAAAGAGGAAAAGCTGGAAAAGCTGCGTGAGCTGAAAAACGGATTGAAAGGCAAAGCAGATTTTTCTCTCGAAACCATCGGTGACATAGCCGTCATTATGCAAGGCAAGAAAAAACTGAAAAAGATGCGCTGGATGATGATCCTTACCGGAATCCCGGTCACGGCGCTGCAATGGTTTTCCGTTATTTTCTGGATCGTCAAGGGCATCTGGTGGCCGTTCGTTGTCTGGATCGTGGTGGCTGCCGTTTGGGGCACACTGGTCAGCCGGTACTACTTCAATCATGTGAAATATATCTGCCCGGAATGCCACGAGGTATTCAAACCCAAGCTGAAGGAAGCGTTCTTTGCGAATCATACCCCGACAGCCCGCAAGCTGACCTGCACTTCCTGCGGTCACAAAGGCTTCTGCGTGGAGATTTGGGGAGGTGACGATGAATGAGTGCATTTGAGAATATCGTCATCGGCAAAAACAGCATTCCGTCGCTGATTATTACGGTCATCCTGATGATCGCGATTCCCGTTATCTCTTTCATTTACTGGCGCAAAAGGCATAAACAGCAGACAAGAATAAGCTGGCTCATTGCCGGCGCGGTCGGATTTCTTGTTTCCGCCCGTGTGCTTGAACTGGGCATCCATTACTTCTGTATCATTGCGGATAATCCCGTTTCCCGGTTCATTAACGGAAACGCGACCGCTTTTGTCCTTTACGGGATCACCATGGCCGGCGTTTTTGAGGAGTGCGGACGGTATGTTATTCTGAAATACGTCATGAAAAAGAACCGTACCTGTGAGAACGCGGTTCTGTATGGGATCGGTCACGGCGGAATAGAGATACTGGCAGTTATCCTGCCTGCGATGATCACCTATCTTGCCGTTGCAGTAATGTTTTCCCGTGGAGATACAGAAACTGCGCTCAGGACGCTGAACATTACTGAAGAGACCGCAGCCGCAGCGCTTCCGTCTGTACAGGCGGCTGCTGCATTTGACTACGGGATGATGGCTATGAACGTCATCGAGCGTTTGTTTGCATTGCTGCTCCACATCGGACTCACAGTCATCGTGTTTTATGGTGTCGTAAACGCAAGGAAGATTTATCTTCCGATAGCGATCCTTCTTCACATGCTGATGGATACGTTCCCGGCGCTGTATCAGAGAGGTCTGGTACCGCTGTGGGCAGTCGAGGTATGGGCGGCCGCATGGGCTGCTGCAGTCGTATTCATTGCGGTAAGACTGTACAGAAAAATGAAAAGACCATCAAATTGAATACCGAAACCGTATGGCCGGAGGCTGACAAGAGGATCAGCCTCCGGTTTTTTCTTTTTTCGGATGTCTCAAATGATGATGAGAGATCTCATACGACAGAATCCACCGTTCCGGACAGCATCAAATACTTGCAATCATAAATAAAAAGAGATAAAATTTTAATGAATTATCATATCAGTTTGAGCCGAAATATGAGAATTTGAACGGGATCGACCGATGGAAATAGAAACTGTAAAAGAAACGAAGAAAACAGAGAAGCAGAAGCAAGGATCTTCGAAAGCATATGCCTGGGTCTTCGGCGTTCTGAT
>JAEEGF012383133.1_pt1 | contig 12141 bp, 9 predicted proteins | sample 9134171 | NCBI WGS metagenome assembly JAEEGF01 (sample SAMN16246542, study PRJNA631951) | gut metagenome | biome: gut microbiome; feature: rumen; material: AP-attached | host: Bos | place: Iran: Karaj | collected 2018-10 | reverse complement strand
TGATGAAGTGCTGGCATCTGCCTTGCTCGACCGAATTCTCTACAGATGTGAGGTGATAAATCTCAAAGGTACAAGCTACAGAATGGAGAACAGACAAACCATTTTCGATAAACAGAATATTAAAAAATAGAAAAATGAAACTGGTTGGTTAACTTTACGAAAAACTGGTGTGTTTAGATTTGCTTATTACAATATAATGTCAAATCGTTAATGTCTGCTCCTTTGGGCAGTCTTCTGCAGTAGTATTGACGCGCTTTTCACAGCGAGTTTTTCAGACTGCGAGCCGCTTTCTGCGACTTCGCTATTTCAGTCTGCAAAGGTACTTTTTTTAAGCGATTTGCAAGCTTTTCCCTGATTTTTTTTACGTTTTAACTAAAACTTTTACGTGATTCCACATTATTATAATTAAGGTATGCGGCAGACGAATCTTGAAGGAGACTTGACGGGAGGGGTGATGGGAGAGATGAAGGGAGGGATATAGGAGAGATGACGGGAGAGATGAATTTCTCGAAATGCCTTAAAATAAAGGACTTTTGCTCATGAGAAGGGGGAGATGACGAAAATACGAGCTTTCTGTCTGTCTCACACTAAAAAACGGTCACGGTCACATGTGTGACCATGTGACCTCCTGGCCTGAAACAATACAATTTTGTCAACAAAATTCGTAATAACACGGCTTCTTCCAGCATCTCTGTATCTCTCTGATATTCAGACAGTTGAAAAGCTCTGGTTTTGAACTAAGGAAAACGGGACTTTACAGTAAGCAAACTAGGAGTTTAGTTACTGCAAACTCCCAGTTTGGACTATCTAAAGTCCGTTCTTTCACCCTGCTTTCTCAACTTGTAAAATAATTTCAATTCTGCATCCAGGAAACAGGTCACATGGTCACACGTGTGACCGTGACCTATTTGCCAAAACCATGCTTGTTGCTCGGAGCACAAAGCCTTCATAATCGTAAAACAAAGCTTTCATAACGCCAGCACGAAGCTTAGATAATCACAGAAACAAGGGTTTATAATCAGCGGAATGTCTAAAATGAAAATAAGGAATTATTTCGTACCCTGCAAATCTCGCAATCTAACAAAGAAGAATGGCTTTATTTAAATTTAATAATATGGAAAATAAGAAACAGGTAATTGTTTATGTGGATGGCTATAATTTCTATTATGGCTTACGTAATGGTGGTACAAGATGGAAACGCCTCTACTGGCTTGACATCGTAAAGTTTTTTGAGCGCATGATGTTACCAGACCAAGAATTAGTAGAAGTAAACTACTATTCCGCCCGCCCTATTGATGATCAGCGGGCTGCGGACAATCAAGACAAGTTTTTCAAGGCTAATTTGTTGAATCCACGGTTCAAATTACATCTGGGACGATATAAGAAAAAGAAATTCAAATGTCAGAACTGTGGATTCAAGAACAAGACTTACGAAGAAGAAGAGTCTGACGTGAGAGTTGCCACGGGTATGCTTGTAGATGTGTATTCAAAACGTTGCGATATCACTATCGTCGTTTCTGCTGATAGTGACATGATACCTTCTGTTGAGATTATCAAACATGCTGTTCCTGAACATCCTGTTCATATATTTGTTCCACCTACTCAGAAGTCTTTTGCGCTTGCTGGCAAGTGTGATCATGTGGTCTGGTTGGAACATTATCGAGCAAGATTCGTTCAGTCGATGCTGCCAGACGAAGTAACGCTTGCGAATGGACATATTATTCGCTGGCCGGAAAATTGGAAATAGAGCCGGGGACAGGAACGCTGTGTAAAAAAGAAGAGGATGTGTCAAAATAGGCACATCCTCTTCATATAAATCTTTGTATAACCTTAAACCTTCATCTTATGAAACGACAACCGTCATCTCAACGGAGTTTTATTACAGATATTACTTGACGAGCCTCACCTCGTAAATCTCGCCGATCTGACGGTGGGGCTTCGCCACGAACTTCACCCGTACTTGCTGCTTATCCTTCAGTGCCTCCTCAGGAACGGGGTAAGTCTCGTACTTGAATTCTGAGATACGGTATTTGCCCGTGTTGTTCACGGAGGTCACGAGGATGTCGTCAACAAAGATGTCGAACTCGTGACTCTTCCACTCGCCCACGCCCCAGTATTTCAGTCGCAGGCTGAGGCTGGTCTGTCCGTCTGTCTTCATCAGATAGCTGAAGTAGTGGCCGTCGTTGGCATCACGATAGAACACATCGTTGGAGTTGCCCACAAACGACTCGTCGGTCTCCATGAAGTGGTCTGATTCGGGCTGCTGCTCACCGGGCTGCACCTTATCCACCGTACGGTCTTCCAACTCCTGACGCTCCTTCTCCTGCTTGGCCAGATTGTCGAGATAGCCCTGATAGTTGTCCTCCGAGAGGGCGAGCCAGTACATCATATAGCGGCTGTCGTGGAGCTCGAAGAATGGCATCAGTTCATTACGAATCTCGTTGACCATCTTGGTAGAGAGCGTGAAATGTAACGGCTTGCCTGCTACGGGCTGGAGCTGATTGGCGATGTCCTCGATATTATTATTAATAAGGATAGGCGCCTGGTCGGTGGGAAGCTTCTTACCCACAGCCAACTGTCCGAAGCGGCTGTCATCGGCAATCAGCATGGCAAGGTCTTCCGTACCTGTCTTCATGGCCAGCATCACAGGACCGTGCATCAGGGCGATATACTGCGGCAGGTTAGGCAGATACTTCACGTAGTTATACATCGGGAAGTTGATCTCCACCACATCGCCCTTCTTCCACTGACGGTCGATGGCGACATACGACGAGGGTCCGGTGATGATGCTTACAGGCTGTCCGTTCACCTTCACAGAGAACTGTCCGGGCTTTACCCAACCGGGATAACGGACTTGCAAGGCAAACTGTCCCTTGCCCTGGGTGATGGTGATCTTACTGGTTTCGCTGTAGGGGAAGGTGGTCTCCTGACGGAGTGAGATACCCTTCTCCTTCCAATTCAGTTCCGAAGCCACGAAGAGGTTCACAAAGAGGGCATCATGCACTTTTGTATAAATGAACTGCCCATACTTGCCGTGATTCTCCATACCCGTACCTACGCAGCACCACATGGCCTCGTTGGGGGCTGAGTAGTTGCGGTAGTGACGCGGACGGGCCGAGGTAAAGTAGACATAGCCGCCGTGCTCCGGATGCTGGGAAGAGAGGATATGGTTGAACGTCGCCAGTTCGTAGAAGTCGGCAAAGCGTGCTTCGGGATTGCGGCGGTGCAGCTCCTCAGAGAGTTTCAGCATGTTGTTCGTGTTACACGTCTCCGGACCGTCGATGTCGTTGACGAAGTCCTTGCAGGCATCCTTGCTGGGGAAATGCTCACGACGGCTGTTGCCACCGAAGGCCAGCGAGCGCTCGCCAGTGACGATGTCCCAGAAGTAGGCGCTGGCGGTGTGGTATGCCTCGTCGCCGGAGAGTTCTGCGATGCGCTCAAATCCCACCACCTTCGGCACCTGGGTATTGGCGTGCATATTGTCGAGACAGTCCTGTCGCTGTGAGAGCGGATTCAGCAGCCGACGGTGCGAGAAGCGCTTGGCCACATCGAGGTATTTCTTGTCGCCCGTGATGGCATAGGCATCGGCCAGCACCTCGTTCATGCCACCGTGCTCCGTATCGAGCACACGCTCCATCTGCTTGTCGGAAAGTCCTGCCGTGAGGTCGATGGCCCAGTCGCAGAAGCCGAGAAAGAGCTGTTTGGCCTGTTCGTTGCCACAGTACACCCACGCATCGCGCAGGCCTGCGTACATCTTATGTATATTATAGAACGGCACCCACGAGCCATAATAGGCCCCGAAGTCGCCCTTCTTGAAGTTGCCCCATACGCGGTAGCTGCCAGGCACACCGCCCACATAGCCCTTGCCCCATTCCGAGTGGTTCTTGGCGTTGGCATCGGCACAGGCCTGCAGTTCGCTGATGAAATACTCCATGCGCTGGCGGCACTCCTCGCTGCCCGTAGCAGCATTGATGGCCAACGCAGTCAGATAGTGGCCGCCCACATGTCCGTCAAGACCGTCCCAGTTGGGATAGCTCTTGCCCTTGGGCGTCAGTCCGGCTTCTTTCAGATAAGGCGCCAGCAGACGGTCGCAGTCATACTGCAAAAGTGTCTTGATGTTCAGGTCGCGGGCCTTCTTCATCGGGCCGTCGAGTAGGGTGACGTCACCAAGTGGAAACTCGTCGGCATAGAGCCGATCCTGTGCCTGGATGCTACTGACACAGAGCAGCAGCATCAGTGCGAAAAACAATCTGAGATAGGGGGTGTTTCTTTTGTGCATGATGATGATAGATTTATAATTTTGGCACAAAAGTACAAATAATTGCTGAGATACCCAAGCGATTTGGGAAATTATTGCACTTTCCGCGTACTTTCCCTCACTTCCAGGCGTGCATTGGCGATGACGTGACACACCTCATCATTGCCGTTGATCTGATCCTGCAACAGCTGGAAGGCTTTCAAGCCAAGCTCTTTCACGTTCTGTTTCACGAACGTCATACGGGGGGTCGCCAACTCCGACACCCAGTCGCTCATGAATCCGATGATCGATACGTCCTCAGGCACACGGAGGCCTTTACTGTTGACAGCCTGAATCGACGAGGTCGTCAACAAACCGTGTGCGGCAATGATGGCATCGGGCGGTTCCGGCAGGCTCAGCAGTTCCAGGGTGTCAGACAAGCCAGAGTTGAAACTGATGTTGTTACACATTACCAACTCCTTGCTGACCGCCAGGCCACGCTCATGTAGGGCCTCGATATAGCCGTGCTTGCGGTCGACAGTCTGCTTCAGCTGGTTCGGTCCCCCTAAGAAGGCAATGCGACGGGCACCGCCGTCGATAAGATGAAGCGTTGCCTGACGGGCGAGCAACTCATCATTGATGACAACGGACGAAACGTCGATGTCTGCAATCCTGTCGAACAATACCAGTGGTATACGGTTCCGTTTCAGCCGTTCCAGATGCGAGAAGTCCGTCGTCTCCTGCGATAGACAGAGGATGATGCCCTCCACGTGCATGCTCTCCAGATGCTCCAAACACTCCACCTCACTGTCAAAACTGTCGTCAGAGTCCATGATGATACACAGTAGTCCCGCCTTTCTGGCCTCAGACTCCACCCGCTTCACAAAATGGGCATAAGGATTATACGACACATCGGGCACCACAATACCGATGGTACGCGTCGTGTCGAAACGAAGACTGACAGCAAAAGGGTTCGGACGGTAGCACTGCTCATGGGCCAATTGCTCAATCTTCTGCCTGAGGGCAGAGCTCACGCCTCCTTGTCCTTTTAGCGCCCGGGATACCGTCGATACATTGATTCCGAGGATCTTGGCGATGTCGCGCTGTGATACACGTTTCTTCACTTCTGGTGATGAATTTGCTTATTTCGTGCAAAATTAGTGGATTCTACTTAGATAGAACGGATTCACTTTGTGAAATATTACGCAACGCGTTGCGTAATGAGTCATAAAAAGGAGGAACCACCTACTTTCTCAAGCAAGTGGTTCCTCATAAGATCTATATATTGAATTTTTGTGTTGTTTTTGTGTTGTTAGTGCAAAGTAACAGCATTTTTGCCGAATACGCAACACTTTGCCGCAAAAAATACTCGCAACGCATTGCGCATTTCAAATAAAATCCTTACCTTTGCAGCAGAAAGCAGAAAGATGACAGAAATGTTAAGACAGGAGATCAATTTCGATAAGTTTGTACGCGGCCTGATAGGGGTCGTCATCGTCGTCGGCATCATCATGCTGCTCAGTAGGCTGAGGGGTGTGCTCACGCCATTCTTCTTAGCGTGGCTCATCGCCTATATCCTCTTCCCGATGGTCAGGTTCTTCCAGTACCGCTGTCACATGAAGTACCGCTTCCTCGGCATCATCTGCACCTTCATCGTCGTGGGTGCCATACTGATGGGCCTCTTCTTCCTCGTCGTACCGCCGATGTTCAAGGAGAGCATCCATGTCAAGAACCTGTTGGCCGACTATCTCTCCCAGTCTGAAACGCTCAGCAACATCCCCAGCGTCATCCAGAGTTTCCTGCGTGATCACTTCACCATCGACGAGATCAAGGGCATTGTCACCCAGGAGGGCTTCATCGAGGGCTTCAAGGAGGCGATACCCAAGGTATGGGATGTCATCGTACAGTCGTTCAGCGTCGTGACCAGCATCGTGTCGATGACGATGATGGTGCTCTATACCCTCTTCATCCTGCTCGACTACGAGAAGATCAGCGGCGGCTGGCCCAATCTGCTGCCTGAGAGCTACCGTCCCTTTGCCGTCCAGCTGATGGGCGACGTAGAGGAAGGCATGAACAAGTACTTCCGCGGCCAGGCCCTTGTCGCCCTCTGCGTGGGCATCCTCTTCTGCATCGGCTTCATTATCATTGACTTCCCCATGGCCATCGGCCTCGGACTGTTCATCGGCCTCCTGAACATGGTACCTTATCTGCAGCTGGTGGGCTTCATACCCACCATCCTCCTGGCCATTGTCAAGGCTGCCGATACGGGCGAGAGCTTCTGGATCATCCTTTTCTCGGCACTTGTCGTTTTTGCGGTGGTGCAGCTGATACAGGACTCGTTTCTCACGCCGAAGATCATGGGCCGTGTGACGGGTCTCAACTCGGCCATCATCCTCCTGTCGCTGTCGATATGGGGCTCGCTGTTAGGCGTGTTGGGCATGATCCTCGCCTTGCCGATGACCACGCTCATGCTCACTTACTACCAGCGTTACGTTATTCGGAAAGATACTCCCTGAGGGCTTCGACGAGAAGGTCGTTTTCCTCCGGACTGCGGGCTGTCACACGGAAGCAGTGGTTGTCGAGCCCCCTGAAGTTTGAGGCATCACGAACCAGGATGCCGTAGTGGTCTATGAGCCATTGCTTCAGGTCGTAGGTGTTGCTCCTGTCGATATTCACGAGCATGAAGTGCGCTGCCGTGTCCATCACTAACAGTCCCTGGATGGCCGAGAGGTTCTTCTTCAGGCGCTGGGCTTCTGCGAGATAGGCAGGCAGGTCGGGTATCATCTTCGGATCGTTCTCCAGCATGAATTTCCCTGCCTCGATGGCAATGGCGTTGACGGTCCAGGGCTGGCGTATCTGCCGCAGACGGTCGATGATGATGGGCGAGGCGAAAATGTAGCCTAAGCGCAGTCCGGGGATGCAGTAGGTCTTTGACAGCGAGTGTACAAGCATCACGTTGTAGCAGTCCGTCATGTCTTTCGGCTGTAACATCGGACTGAGCGTATAGTCCTTGTACGACTGGTCGATGACGTAGAGATACCTTGGATGCTTGCGTATGATGTGCCTGAGGAGCAAGGTGTTCACCACGTTGCCCGTGGGATTGTTGGGATTACAGAGCCAGTAGATGCGGTCTTCGGGCAGCACCTCGAGCTCGTCATCGGCATTGTACGACAACAGGTGGTTGTAGAGCTTACAGGCATCCTCGTATTCGGTGAAGGTGGGCTGCGGGATGATCGACGCCCATCCGCTGTAGAGCTGTGCGATGAGGTAGATGGCCTCAGTGGCACCGCTGGTCACCATGATGGTATTGTCGGCCACGCCCAGCTTCCTGGCCAGTATCTTCTCCAGCGAGGTGGGTTCCGGCTCCGGATAGTGGGCCACGATGCCGAAGCGGCCTGCCAGGTGTGCCTGCAGGCTGGAGAGGTCAGCTCCGTAATAGATGTTGGAGCTGAAGTCCGTCTTAATCTGTCCGCCATATCGGAAGGCGTCGTCACCGTGTCCGAATATCATAACCTCATTTACAATTTGATAATGTACGATGTACCATTTATTTTTTCACCCGGATTGTGAGCGTCTCCTTATCGAAGACAATATTCTGCCGCTCGATGAAACGTCCCAGGTCGCCGCTTGCCGCCAACGCCTGTGGCGATCCTATCGTCACAGGACTCCCGCCTGAATCCTTGTCTCCCTGTCTCCCTGTTTCCTGTTTGGACATTAGCCAGATAGTATCCGCCAGCTGCAGGGCCAGCTCCACGTCGTGGGTAGAGAGGAAGATGGTCTTCCCAGCCTCGCGGCTGATGCGCCGCAGCAACTGCAGCACCTCCACCTTGCTGGGGTAGTCGAGGAAGGCCGTGGGCTCGTCGAGGAAGATCACTGGCGTCTGCTGCGCCAGTGCCTTGGCGATCATTACCTTCTGGCGCTCACCGTCGCTGAGGGTATGCACAGGACGGTGGCAGAGGTCCGTGATGCCCACCATCTCTATCGCCTCGTCCACGATACGGAGGTCCTCATCCGTATAGGTGCCCCAGAATCCCGTATAGGGCGAGCGCCCCAACGATACCAGTTCGCGTACTGACATATTCTTGACATCGGGCTTTTCCGTCAGCACCACGCCAATCAGCTTGCTCAGCTCCTTGTCTGTTAGTGAGGAGATCTCCTTCCTTTTTTCTCCCTCCTCGTTCGTCGAAATAAAGATATCCCCTTTGATGGCAGGCTGGAAAGCAGAGAGCGTACGCAGCAACGTAGACTTACCCACGCCGTTGGCCCCCAGCAGACAGGTCAGCTCTCCGCTGCGTATGCTGCCGTTGATCCTCTCCGCCACCGTCTTGACGCTGTGCTTCGTCTGATAGCCGATGCAGAGATTCCTCAGTTGTATCGTCTCGTTATTCATCTTTTCGGTGCAAAGATAATCTTTTTTTTAGACAAAAGAACAAATGAAAGACATATTAACACACTAACATTATATTATTTGACAGAACTACAGAAATCTTTTAGACTTAAGTACATAACAAAAAAAGCATGTTAGTCTGTTATTATGTCTTAAAAACGTTACTATGTCAAAATAAATATGTACTTTTGTACCGCAATGAGAAATATTGAAGCAAAAATGGCCGCATTCACCGATGCCGGCCTATACGAACAAGACAGCCACATCGACTTTGAGGCTGAGGAACATGTTTACCTTTACGACGGCAGCCGCCAGCTGCTGCCCGTCAGTTCATTAATCGCCTTCTTCTTCAGGCCCTTCGACGCTCAGGCTCAGGCCTTGCGCCAGTGGGAGCGCTATCGCATTCCCGTCGAGGAGACGCTCGACAAGTGGGCACGCAATGGCCGCATGGCTGCCGAGGTGGGCACCTTCGTCCACGAACAGACCGAGAACTGGTTCCGCGACGGCACCTTCAACACCGTCTGCCCCTTCTGCTACAACGGTAAGACCGAACAGATTTCCGTTGAACACGAGAAGCAGCAGTTCCTCTGCTTCGTGCGCGACTACAACATCCACCCCTATCGTCAGGAGTGGCCCGTCTACGACCTCGATATGAACGTGGCCGGCACCATCGACATGATCTGCCGCAATGGCGACGGCACGTTCACTATCTACGACTGGAAGCGCAGCAAGAAGGTGGTCGATGCCCAGGGACAGCCCATCATCGAGGCCTTTGCGGGCAAGACAAGCATCAACGGCATTGCCTTGCCCGACACCTCCTATTATCACTACTGCCTGCAGCAGAACCTCTACCGCCACATGCTCGAGACGCACTACGGCATCCGCATCGCTGGCATGAACCTCGTGGTGCTCTGCCCTGACTATCCCACCTACTTCGTCGCCCCCGTGCCCCGTATGGACGCCATCATCCGTCAGATTGTCGCCATCTGCCGTGAGCGCGACTTAGGCCACCAGCTGTTGTAGCCGCCTATTAGAGGACTGGTCATTTCGTCTGGACCCACCAGAAGTCATCATTCTCTTTCCAATGGCCTTGGACGTAGGTGGTGAAATTACCCTGCGCATTGGCAATGCTGGTACGTTCGGGAACGATTGGGAAGCGGTCGTCAACCAGGATCTTACAGGCAGCCACGCCCTTAGTGGCAGTCAGAAGCATCCAAGTGCCGTCCTTCTCTACTTCTATGCGAAGATTAAGAAGTTGCTCGGGAGTTATGTACTCGCCATTAATCGTAAAGTCCTCAGGAGCATGTGAGTTCAAGCTTGGGCTGGTATTCCACATTTTATATAAACCAGTAGTGGCATCAGGGGTGTTGTCACCATAAATAGAGTGAACCTCTATACCGCCTACACCATTAGTGCTTCCAATCTTAAGAGGCAGTGTACCGCCGCAAGCCTGAAGTCTCAGAGTGGTCTTGCCTCCCTCATACTTCACAACATCGAATACAACATCGTTGAAGTCGAAGTCGCCATCTTCTGAAGCCGACAGGTCCTCTGCAATCACGCGATAGAGCGGGTTGCCACCCCTGAACCCTGGGCTACATGGGGTCTGAGGAATGTTGATACTGGGCTTGCCAGACTTGAAGCCTGCTGCATAAATATTGTTAGCTATGCTGAAACCGCCTTTTTCATAAATAAACGGCTGTGGGGTGTAAGAGCCGCTGCCATCGCTGTCCATTCCCTGAGCAAAATGTGTCTGTGCAGAAACGTATAAGTGTCCGCTATAGGTCACTGCACCATGACTGCTTATACTTGCGAGATATGGGTCTCTGGCAATATTCTTAGCCTGGAATACTGCATATTCACCTGAAGTGGGACCAAAGATTCCGAATCCATTCTCATCACCTCGTCCTGACTCAAGAATAGCTGTTTCCTCAACTACGAATACAGCTTTCGATCCCATTGTGATTACAAACGGACCTGAAACGGCACCTGTACTTGACCTTCCTCCATCAAAATACTTTGTCTGCACACCGCCACCAGCATCAATCTTAAATGCTCCTTTTTCTGATGAAATATTCATTGCAAAATCATTTTCCACCTCAAGGAAACAATTGTTGATCACATTCCAGCTTCCGCCTAAGTATGCATAGTCATGAGTCTTCCAATGGCCATTGTTTACCCAGCCTGAGTTATTGGAATTGATTTCAGTAGTGCCAGAAACAGTCCACATGTCATTGTTTTGCACAGCACCGGCATTCACTACAACAGCGGTAGAGTTAATGGTGCCATCATTGACGATTCTACTATTATTGCTTTCGGCATTTACACTTCCTGCTGTTACCGTACCTACATTATAAAGGAAACTAGACGAGTTAACTTCAAAACCAGAACAAGTAATTGTACCATGGTTATATACACGGGCACCGGAATTCGCTACTAACCCATTTTCGCCATTTGCTATTAGCTGGGCTCCAGGAGCGATGTATATATCAAATATGGCAGTAGCAGTAACAGTGTTATCGAATGTAACAGTGGCACCTTCTAATAAGTATAAGTCTGTATTAGTGTTTAAATCAAATGATACACCTGTGAAATCATATGTTCCAGCCTTGATGTAAAGTTTTGCATGTGCTTCTTCAGTGCCGCCAGAGATCTTTATAGGCTGGACTGCGTCGATATAGACCACGCCTCCATCGTTTATTTCTTCAGGATGCCAATATTGTGTACCTTTGCTTATCAAATATTCTTGATAAGAAGGTATATCCGTGAGATCTGGAGTGAATTTGCTGGCATCACAATCTGATGGGAAAGGGGGATCAAGAGTAGGCTGAATGTTGCCTTTGTACTGAGCATAAGTGCCCACAGCACGGGTAAAAGCACGCGTATTGGCTTTCTTGCTGCTGAAGCCCCAGTCTACATTAGGGCCAACCTTGCCAAAAGCTTTCTCAAAGGCAGCATTGTACCTATCGATTACGGTTGCTTCCTTTTGCTGCTTGACAACGCCCTCGTCATAGAGGTCACTCTTGGAGCAATTAGTGAGTGTGGCAACGAACACGAGAGCTGCGACACCTGTCATCATAAACTTCTTCATAATTCAAAAATTTAAATGGTTCTAAAATTGTTAATAATTTAGTTAGATAGATCCCTTCTATGAATCTCAAGTGCAAATATACGAAAATAAATAGAAATAGACGGCATTTTTGCAGTTAAATAAAGTTAATCGTACAACATTTGAGCAAAGAAATCAATCATTCAGTCGAGCGAAAGTCTTTCTTTGTGAGCGACTTAGGCTATCATCGTCCGTACCGTTTTGATGCCATTAAGATAGTCGTTTTTCTCCATACGCCATGGTTTTATTGAAGAATCTTGGCGGTTCGCTGAATAAATTTGTGCCGTCCGCTCATTGTTCGTACCTTTGCACCATCGAAACGCAGTTAGTTTTTTCATACATAGATTAGGTTATTGTTAGTTAATTGGTTAGTAATGGTATCGGGGTCGCAGTGATGCGGCCCCGATGCTT
>JAEEGF012179503.1_pt1 | contig 12142 bp, 10 predicted proteins | sample 9134171 | NCBI WGS metagenome assembly JAEEGF01 (sample SAMN16246542, study PRJNA631951) | gut metagenome | biome: gut microbiome; feature: rumen; material: AP-attached | host: Bos | place: Iran: Karaj | collected 2018-10 | reverse complement strand
GTCTATTGGTGTTTCCGACTGCAAACATAGTAACTGTTAACTGTTATGCAAACTGTAATCTGTAATCTGAAATGCACAATGATACATTTTCAGAATTATATAATATTAAAATATTATATAATTTATATATTGTACAGACAGTGTCTTGCCCTAACATCCCACTAAAAATGCCGCAAACCTCGATAAATAAAGGGCGCAAGACCAGTTGGAGGTTGTCGGAACCTCCCACTAACGTCCAACCTACCTCCCACTATGTTAGAGGTTAGTGAGAGGTCAGTTAGAGGTCAGCCCTACCTCCAACTGCCCGCAAACGCCCTATACATCGGCATTTCAGAAGAAAACAGTTGGAGGTTAGGGGTTTCATCACTAAAAAAAATAAAATGATTTGTTCTCTTTGCTCGATTAACACTGCATGAATCTTTCATCAGGGAGAGAGCCTTGCTACCGTTACCTGTATCGTGGATCTACTCACTCATCTTTTTTGTTGTTATTCTTCAGAATCTTAACAACCAATTCTATCTGCCTTTCAGGGTGCACTTCAGGATCAATTTTGTTGATACGGCACTCAAAGATGTTGCCCCATCCCATTTCAATAAAGTTGGAAATAGTCTCATTTTCTCCACGAGGAATATACCCTAGCAGATATTCATCATCCTTCTTCTTAAACACAACCATAACTGCATAAGGATCAAAGCGATTCTCCTTATCGCGTTCCAACTTCAGGATTGTTCCTACTTTCAAATCATCCCACACCTCATCTGCATCGTGGTACTTAGGCCAGCCAGATGACAATCCATAAAAAACAATTTCTTTGCAATCATAACGCTTCGTTTTTAGTTCAACTATCAATTTCTGTTGCAAAGATAAGTCTGCATTGTTTCAATTCGTGGAACAGTATTGAACTTTTCAAATGAAATCTTTAAATCCGTCATGATATACGGGATCAACCTTGGACCATATCTCATTGTTCGACATTATTCTTTCAATCGGAAATTCTCTGATGAAACCGTATGTGGAATTAATAAATACAAGCCATTCTTCGAATGATTGCTTATCGTAGTCCCACCTATCATCTCCACAATTATCGAGATGGAACTCGTCACAATACCATGCTTCATCTTTCCCTAAAGCCTTTGCTATATCATAAAATCCCTGTCTAACGAATAAAGGCGGAGTGAACAATTGATGATATCTGTATGCAGGACTTACATGCCAGTAGCCTTTCCTCAAGAACATCCTAAACATATGGTGAGTCTCACTATATACCTGATAGTCTCTACAATCCAATCCATACGGCTGATACTTATCTTCACCCTCTAAATGGAAATAGTCATTAAGAATCTGCGAGGCATGATTTAACTCAGCCTCAACAGCTTCTATGTTGTCAATATCATAGAAGTCATTCCTTATCAAGCCTTCAACACATACTCCCATAATAATGCAAAGACATCTATACTTCTAGCAACTCCCACTCCACCTTAACATTGTCACTAATACCCAAGTCATCTGGAGAGATATCTAAACTACTACTATCACAGGCCATTGCCTCAGAGTTAGAATGAATGTTACGTGCTTCTGAATAAATATGAATTTCCTGAGAACCATAATGTATATTAAGTACAGAACCCAGTTTACAACCAACTGCTTCAGCCATAATCTTAGCTTTCTCTCTTGCATCTGTAACAGCTCTTTCTATCATCTTTAACTGCGAAGGACGAGGATCTTGAACTGTATATCCAATACTAATCTGTGCCCCAGGTATGTATTTACCAACACCGCGTATTATTTTGTTCAGCAGAACGGTATCCATTCCCAAATCAATTTTAAAACGCTGGTTCAAATCAAAGCCATCTTTTATTTGCCCGATATAATGATCATCGTCATCATATTCGCTAATTGTATGATCGGTAATATCAAGTCGGATAGTCTTTGCGAGCTTGCCACTCTTATGATTATATTCAAGAACTTGAACCATCCATTTACTGTTTTCTTTAGCCTGTTGATAGGCATCTGCATATGTTTTAAATACACTTTCAATAATCACCTCCAGACGAGTAACGTCTGGTATGACATGAACACTTCCTTTGCCTGTAACAGCTATTGTTCTATTATTACTCATATTGACTATATATTTGTTTTCCTAATTGCCAAAGATACTGGTCCAACTCTTTTACTGTGAAATCTTCCAATCCATAATGTTTCTGAAAATCGTGTATTACTCGCATAAATTCAGGATACTTTTTCAGATCTGAAAGATTAAAATCGCTAAAATCATCCCTCTTCTGGAAATCCCATAGGAGTTTTTCAACATAGCTATCATAAATTGCATACTTTTCTGGCTGATGATGACTACAATATTTGGTAGCGAACGAATAGAAGTTGCGTTGTGACTTTGGCTTCCCTGTTTTACCCACCTTCACTTTCGCAATATCTTCTACAAGTGTATAATCACCTTGCTTTAACCGTTCATCAATATTAAGCGTCATTATGCGTTGCGCCACAGAATGAACATCAAAAATGTTTGTACTGTAGAAGTCATTCAATGTAGAACATTTTATAAGAATATCATTAAAGTCTCTATTTTCAGGACATAGTTCCTTAAATAGTTTCTTCAACGCCATCTCTTTGTTTTTCCCCACTTCATGTTCTGGTCCATCCCAACGTCTGAGATATTTGATTACATCATCAACTGTAGGGTTGTAATCATGGGCTATTTTAATTGATTTCATATGATTTTTACTTTTCTTCTGTAAACTTTCAATGATGAGTTTCATTTCCTTAGGAAGATAACTCAATGCTTTTTCTTTTATCCAAACAGGGATACCCCAGATAGCTTCAGCTATACTACCAACAATAGCCCCTAGCGTATCGGCATCTGCACCAAGACTGACAGCACGACGGATAGCACCTTCAAAGCCTCTACTCTGACTGATAATCCATAAAGCCACAGGCACAGTGCCTTGGCAAGTTTCGTCAAACTTGTTTTCAACATCTTTCTTGTGAATGTCGATACTGTAACCTGAATATTCCAAACATTCAGTAATCACAGTACTTACAACATCGTGTGCCTTCATCTTCAGTCTCCTTAGCTGAAGAGCCCTACAAATTGCAAACGCTACCGTTTGTGCGCCTTTGATACCCTCAGGGTGATTATGGGTACATTCAGCTGTTTGCTTAGCTGCATTAAGAACGGTATCCCTTCTGTGAAATGCCCATGCCACAGGGCTTACTCTCATAGCAGCCCCATTACCAAAACTACCATAGGGCTTTGGATTGTCACTTCTTACCCATTGTGCGAACCTTCCACCATATCCTCCCGTCGGACTAGGATACTTGCGACACCATTCATGGATATATTTGCCATAGTCATCAGAATGATGCAAGATGGCATCAGCAACAGCGATAGTACAGATTGTATCATCCGTAAAACCATTCTTGTCCGAGAACAGTTCGAAGTTGTAGTCATTCGTGGGATTAAACTCCCAGCGACTACCAACAATATCACCTATTATTGCTCCTAACATGATTTATTATTTGTCCTACTTCATGCTCACAGGGGACTGTCCCTTTGTGAGCACTTCTTACTTGACATAAAATTATAAGCTATAGAAGTAATCTTTGATTTTTTGAGCCATCAACAGACGCCTCTTTTCAAGGAAATTGTCATAGTCCTGATAATCCATATCTTTTAAATCTATTGGAATACAACTTGTCCGACAATTATTAATGAGTTCATCAGAGGAATTAATAGTTGTATACTTCGACTCTTGTCCACTCATACATGCATCATAAACTTCTTTCATATAGTTGTTGGGGGCTTTCATTCCTATAGCTATATTGATAGGTTTAGATAAGATAGCAAGATTTGCAACTTGGTTATATCTGACAACGGTATTAATGCCGGAGTTCTGCAAATATTTTCTTGGGAAGATATGATGGATATCTGCTGTTTCCAGTAAATCCCTTACTTTTGCGCCTGGACTTAAAAATGCATCGTCATTCATTTTGCATTGTGCAGCAAGATAGACAATGAAAGCTGGTGTAGTTGTGGAGGATGACTGAAGACTCTGAGGGACGGTTACTTCCCAGAATGTTTCTGCCAGATTTGCCATTACCTCATTGTAGTAACGAATAAAACCTCTGTCACTGATTGCTCTTAAATCCCTTTCCATCTGGGTCTCTGGTGATCCCACATATCTACCAGTCAACACAGACATCACATACCATCTTTGGACATAATGGAATACTTTTAGTTTCTCTATGCTACTATCATTACGTAATCTGATAAATAATGTATAGGCAAAGTCCAAAGCCATTCTTCCTTTAACAAGTCTTGGATATACGAAACCTGCCGATTTGATAGTATCAAAAAACTGTTTGAGAGTGTACTCATTACAGTAGTTCTTCACACCATCTGTAAACTTAATAAAAGTATCTTCCTGAATGGTTTCTTCAAAAGAACGTGTTTCAAAGTTCCGACCATGCAACAAATCTGTTAAATTTGCTAGTTTACCTCTGTCATACTTAGTCATAAAAGAAGTGCGAAGCACATCATCGAAGATTGGAGTAAAGATGTTAAACTGATAGTTTGCCATCCACTTGATCAGATTGTAATAGTCAGACTCTACAAATTCCTTATCTTGATTGATCTTTTTTATAAAATCATGATTCTTTGCCAGATGGCTACAATAGTCAATTGCTTTACGAAGCATATACCCTCCATATTTCTCGTCTGATGCAATAGTTGACATTACGAAGTCTGCCTGAGTAAGAGCTTTTCCTTGACTATTGATACGAATAAAAATCTCTGTAACATCATCAATCGATAAACCATCGTTTAGATGAATAATACCTATCGGACAGTTTTTGATATTAATAACATTCTGTATCAACGAACTTAGTTTGGGGCGTTCCATATCAGGATTGGCCTGACAGAAAGACTCAACAAATTCCCATGAATTGAATTCTGGCTTAAACAATTCTGCAATATCTGAAATCCATCGTTTATCTTTCAAGATGGCAGCACTCTGCACCTCGAATCGTTGTTCGTCATTTTGAGCAAAAGGATTGAAAGCAATCTTATAAACTCTTTCGTTGAAATCTTTATCCAATACCTTCATGCCCACAAGAGCCGTCATGATGGCAGTCACACGTTGCTGTCCATCAATCATAATCATTTTACCGCTCGTCAGATTTCCTTCCTTGTCTTTCATGTTTGGATTCTGCCAAACAATCAGATAACCCACAGGGAAGCCATTATAAAGAGAATCAATAAGGTCACGAATCTTCGATCCATCCCATACAAATGGTCTTTGGATTTCAGGAATAGAAATTTGACCATTATTGATATAACCTATGACGTTATCAATCGTCCTACTATCTACAGAAAATTGTGGCATATAATAGATTGTTTAAGTTCTATAATTGCAAATATACGAATTATTATCTAAAGAAGTAGATTATTGCTTTATTATTGTAAGCTTTTGATACATTTTGAATAGTTCCGCAACAATTAAAGACTCTTGGTCTTCTGTTATCTTAGAACTGAAACCGTATGCCTGCATAACGGCTCGATCATTATCCTTATGGGCTTTACGAAGTTCCGCAGGCATTGTCAATTCGTCGTAGAGGTCTGCAAGTGAACTATCTGGATATTTAGCACGGGCATCAAGTATAGCTTGTGCTGTCTGCTCTATCTTTGCCTTTTGTTCATCTGTTGGATTGGGCCAAGGGAAGTTGTTGTAAACAATATCCTTTGAGTAGCGATAATCGCTCTTTAGGCGACCACATACTGCTCGCATCCATGCCATGTGGATATTGCTTTCAAGTATACCAAAATGGTAAAGAGTCGCATCGGGAATGATCAGCACAAGGTTTGTAGGGATTGTCTCAGCTGTAAGGAATCCCATTGGTATATAACGGCGACGCTCAGATGATACGCTGGGGACTATGATATATGTTTCAGGATTGTTAGTTTCACGAAAAAGGTGTGGCGTGTCTGCAAGTTTCTGACGTCCAGCATCAGGCGATGCTAAACGATCTTGACGACACTGAGCTATTCGCTCCATTACATGAGGCATTTTACGTAGTTCCTTAGGCGAAACATTTTTAAGCCAAAGGCAATAGCGCTCTTTCTTATTTATAAACTCTGCCGACCCAAGCAATTTTTTAATATACGGTTTAGCAGTTGGCTCTCGTTTAATAAAATTATCGTAATCTTCAGACTCAATTATTAGATGCCCTCCATCTGCAGGTCGGTTACCTGTTGTCATTAAAGGAATATCTGAAATTGGTTCCTTTCTGCTTTCAACAAATACATCTGGTGCATCAATTAGATATGCATTGATGTTCTCAACTTCGTTTACTTTGCCATTTTCATAAATACACTTGGGAACATCGACTTTACTAAATCCTATAATAACGCAATGGACATGAGCCTTCTGAGAAGCCTCACTATCCCAACGGAATGTGCGATAAGCAAAATCAATATGGATGCCAAACAGGTCTTTAAGCGGCTTCCATATAGCAGCCACTTGTTCACCTTGTGTGATACTGTTTGTTGACACTAGGGCGGTGCGGGTGTCGGAATCCCTGTTCATTAATTGCGCAGCCTTATAATACCAACCAGCCACATAGTCTATCTTACCAGCCGTTTTAAATGATTTTCCATTTCTGTCGACAAACAATCTCAAAATATCATCTTTCTGTTCATCATTTTGCAAAGAATATCCCACAAACGGAGGATTACCCATGATGAAATCATAATGAACCTGATATCGTTGTATACTGGGTTTTACTTCACCATCAAAATGACTCGTCACAACATTTACTTCATCATATTCCACGACCGATTCACTGGCAATCATTGATTCTGGTTCTACGATTAAGTGAACATTCTTAGCATGAATGACGGGAATGTTCGATGGTTTCTCTATGACGTCCCAATCCATCCTCAAAGCGTTCCCTTCCCGAATATTCGTATATGACTTTAAAGGTAGGAAATCGATATCTTGTTTGATGATACGCTCTGTCTCTGCCAACATCTGTGCCTCACTGATCCAAAGGGCAGTAGTGGCTACAGTGACAGCGAAATCGTTGATCTCGATACCATAGAATTGCTGGATGCTGACCTTGATGGGATTCTTGAATTCTCCCATCATCGTCTGACCATGATAACGCTCACGGATGACCTCGTTCTCCAAGCGACGCAATGAAAGGTAAGTTTCTGTGAGGAAGTTACCTGAGCCACAAGCAGGGTCGAGGAATGTCAAAGAAGCCAGTTTGTCTTGATAAGCATCGAGTTTCTTCTGGCGCTGACGCTCTACCTTATCCTCCAAGATAGTATCGAGCTCAGTGCGTAAGTCATTGAGGAAAAGTGGGTCGATGACTTTGTGGATATTCTCTATCGAGGTATAGTGCATGCCACCACTACGACGTGTCTCCGGATTCAGTGTGCTTTCAAACACTGCTCCAAAGATGGTTGGTGATATCTCACTCCAGTCAAAGTCAAGGCTGGCATTCAGAAGCAAAGTCTGTCTTAGCTCATCTGTAAATTGAGGTATCTCTATATCCTCTTCGAAAAGCCCACCATTGGTATAAGGGAAGGCTTTCAGATCGTCTTTCAAATAGCGGCTTCGCTGGTCTGTTGGGGTCTTCAACACCTCAAAAAGCCGAATCAACGCATTACGCATGTCTTCCACATCATAATGCACCAGATAGTCATGAAACTGGTCGTGATTGAAGACGCCAGCATCCTCAGCATAAAGACAGAATACTATGCGGACACAAAGGATATTCAACCATCGAAGAGCCTCTGGGGAGTTGTCGTCGTATTGTTTTAACAACGCCTCGTATATCTTGACGACAATCTCACCTGCCTGCATCGACACTTTCATTTCCTTACGCAGATGCTCATTCTTAGCATCTACAAGGAATTGCAATCGATAGTATTCCTTTCCTAGATTCTCCAACAGGATCTGCTCTGGCTCACGATGAGGCTGTTCCATGTCATAAACAAGGAACTCGGCAAAGTTACATGTTACAATCCATCGGGGTCGCTCAGAGTATGGAAGTTCTGCCGAATAGCGTTTGGCTTGCTGGAAAGGGGTCTTCAGTGAACCGTCGCTTTGTCGGATAGGTGCACGCAAATCCTTACCCAGAGATTTCTGTTCAATGAGCACTTTCGTGGAGGGGATATGTCCATCGATGAAGTTTGTCTTGTCAACCTTCACTTGTTCCTCATAACGGATAAAGGTACTGGGGTTCTCTACTCCATATACCTCAGTCAGTAGCTCCGTCCAAAAGACTTGTGAGTCACCCTTTTCATATCCCCTGCCCTTCCATCGTTCTACAAACTCAGTAGCGGCAGCTGCCATTTGTTTATCTGTCTTCATCTGTGTAGTAATATTTTTGCAAAGATACAAAAAAAATTACATCGTTCCTCTTTGTTCCACATTATTTATTTAAAACAAGTCCCCTTCCACCATCTGATGCTCTTTCGTGAAGCGGATGGTGGTCCTGGGGGGATCATGTGGGGCTTCACATTTGGTGACAGGATCCTTAGGGGAATCATCGAACTTGGTGGTGACTTTCTCTGCGAGGTTGAAGAGCTTGGTCAGGAAGCGATCTACTATCTTATTCATCGTGTCATTGTTTTAGGGTTTTACTTTTCGACTGCAAAATTAATGAGAGGATGTCCCAAAAGTCAGGACACCCTCTGATTATTTTCAATAAAAAGTACACTCAGGGACTCAGTACCTGTCTCTCTTGGAAAACAATGATGATCGCAGGACACTTAAGGATTGGTACCTGTCTCATTTGGAAAACAATGATGATGGCTTGGGTCACATAAGCACCCTCCTAATTTGGGAGGGTGCCCTAAATGGATTAGGAGTACGTCTCTTGATCTCTTTTATTACAAGAAAGCTGGGTTTCTTGCTCTGCCAAGCGACTTCGTTGATGACTGAATGATTCATTGAGATGGAGGGAAACAGAATCTTTATTTAGTTTTTCTCTATCCTATTTAGTAGTTCCGATGCCATAATGTCGTGCAGCAGCGTAAAGGCAAACCATTTCTTTCCTAAATCCTTGAGAGATGCACCTATATGGTACACTTCATCATCAATCAGTACGAATCGGTCGTGTGACTTATTGAATGTCTTGATTTCTATAGGAGTGTATTGGACATTATGACGATTAAGGTCTAACTGTAACTGATGACTGATGTTTTGTGTGTAAATCGTTGCCGTTACATTGTCTGCTCTTTTGTCCAACAACGAAAGCACTGTGTCATCGACATAGTTGTCTATCAGTACGACAGACTTTTTTGCTTTCCTGACTAAATCAGAAGCAAAGCGGTAGGCATCGAATATCTGCCCATCGTAAAAGATTCCCTCAACTGGTGGCAAGGAAGTGCGGACGAAGAAATTTATCTTCTCTTCTGCTTCATACATCCGATGTTCTAATTGTTCAAATCGATTGTTGACGGCATAGCCATGCAATAAATACTCTTTAAGTATACCTGTTGCCCATCTACGAAAATCAGTACCACGTTTACTCTTTACCCGATATCCAACAGATATGATTACGTCCAAAGTGTAAAATGCTACAGGCTGCTTTACTCCATCAACACGCAAAAAATGCGTATTGATTTCTTTTAAGACTTCTCCTTCTGAAAAAACATTATTTATATGTTTTCGTACTGTTTTTTCATCGCGGTCGAATAATATTGCCATTTGATTAGCACTAAGCCAAACAGTCTCTCCATCCGTTCTCACTTCCAGCCGAATAGTTTCATCCGGTTGGTACATCACAATCTCACCAGTTAGGTCTTTTTCCTGCTTCATAACGATAATTAGTTAGTTAATTACTATTCTAATATGCAAAGATACGAATAAATGAGTAAAGTTCCAAATTTAATTTGAGAAATTTCGAACAAGAGTATTTTCAAGACTTCAGAGAAGACTAAAAAACACAAATAATTTGTAAAACACCAAAGGATTTGGAGGAAAAATGTGGGGGAAAGGTTTTAATGGTTAGCGGTTAGCGAGAGCCTGTTGAGGGGTAAAGAATACAAGAAGGGCGTGCCGTGTTGGGGGCACATCTATAAGTAATATCGGTTAAAAAGTGATTAGTTCCTCTGATTAATCAAATTAACCACCACTTTTACCATCACATCCTTTTCTTCTGTCTTGCTCTCTGCAATCATCAGCGTAAGGGCGACGAGGGTATTATCAGCCAAACGTTTTGAACCATCAGAGCGATAGAGAATGCCATTGTTATTCAGGAACCACAAGAATAGCGTGGCAGCAATGCGTTTGTTGCCATCACTAAAGGAGTGGTTCTTCGTTACCAGATATAGCAACATGGCTGCTTTCTCCTCCACACTGGGATAGAGTTCTTCACCTCCAAAGGTCTGATAGATCTGGCCAATACTGCTCTTGAAGGAGTCATCTTTCTCGTTACCAAAAAGAGTAGATCCTCCGAATTTCTCCCGTAAGCTATTAATTGCCTCTGTTGCATTCTCGTATGTAGCATGGAAAGGCTCTTGCTTAGTGGTCTTGTCGATAGTCAGTCGCTCGTAATCATAGTTATCAAGGGTGTCGAGGGCATAGGTGTAATCGACCACGACATTCAGTAACTCCTGTGTTTCTATTGTATCCGACAATTCCTGATGCTGTAGCGTACGCCCTATCACTTGAACCATCTGGCGTAGTTCGCCAATATGCTCCTTGCGGATACGTTCATTGATGGCATAACCTTTTAAGAGGTATTGCTTCAAGACTTTGTTGGCCCATTTCCTGAACATCACCCCTCGACTACTCTTTACACGATATCCAACAGATGTTACCATTTCCAGGTTGAAATACTCCTTGTCATGCGTCTGAGTTTTATCCTTCATAGCACCATGCTGAGTGGTAGTCGCAAATTTTGCGACTACCTCTTCGGAGCCGGCCAGTTCCTCTTTTAGCGCATTATTTATATGCTTGCTGATAGTTTTATAATCTCTGCCATACAATGTCGCCATTTGCTGGCGATCTAACCACAGCATTTCTCCTTCCATCCTAACATCAAGTTGAATGGAGTTGTTCTCGTCTTTGTAGATTACAATCTGATCTTTTTTCATACAACTTAATTCTTTTGCAAAGATACTTCTTTTTGTTAATATAGTATGCAAAAAACGAAAATGTTACATATTTGAAGGAAGTATTATAAAATTTCTCTGGCTATCCAGGCACAGGCCGTCTCAAAATCTATTGCTGCAAAGTTTCTCATTTGTCATTCTTATATTTATTCCACATGTGTTTGGAAATCTCTGCCACCTCATCACGAAACCATTCAGGCTCCAACACCTCAATATCGCTGCCCTGTGATAAAATCTCCTGCCGGAAATCGAAGGTAGGACGAAGTTTGACAGTGAAGATGCTGTATTCATCTGTCCGTTCAATCTCCCTTTGTGTCTGATGGAGCGTCAGACTGCGGAGGTAATTGGCCTGTCCGGCGGACACCTTGAACTTAACCGTCTCGACTTTGATATTTTGGTCTGCAATGATTCCAAAGCAATCTTCAAAGAACTCCTCTGGATTGAAGTTCTTGGGATATTTGAAGTTTTTATCGGTTAATCCCAACCATTTTACACGATCCAAAGAGTAGATCATTATCTTGTCATAGTAAGGACTACGGGCTACCAAATACCAACGCTGCTTGAAAGCTTTCAGACAATAGGGCTCCACCTCGAAAGTCTTGGCTTCATCGCGCGTATAGCTCTGATAGGTCATGCCAAGTACCAGGTTCTTCTTCAATGCCTCAAGGATGATAGGCAGATACTGCTCTCCGTCTGGGATTTCTTCAAACAACACCTTATCCTTGATACTCACGCTATCCATCATCAGATTGCTAACCGTCAGCGTATTGAAGAGCCAACTGCGCATCGAGCCACTTTTCAGTTCGTCTGCATTCTGGATGTAGTAGCGATACTGTCCGCCCTGTTCATTCTCAATGATGAGACCAAACATCTCTTCGACAGCAATGCGCCATTTATGGAATGTTCTGATAGAAAGGGCATCGCCCTCACTCATGTCGTTGTCCATCCAACGGCGGTTGATCTCTTCGAACGAGATCTTCTTTGCTTTATAGATGGTTT
>JAEEGF011140101.1_pt1 | contig 12143 bp, 9 predicted proteins | sample 9134171 | NCBI WGS metagenome assembly JAEEGF01 (sample SAMN16246542, study PRJNA631951) | gut metagenome | biome: gut microbiome; feature: rumen; material: AP-attached | host: Bos | place: Iran: Karaj | collected 2018-10 | reverse complement strand
ACCACTTGTGGACACTTGATACAATCCCCATCATAATATTGTACTGCCTGTGAACACTTAATCCAATCTCGCGGCAATGTGGTACTGCTGGTGTACAAATAGTACAATGACGCTGAAAGATCTGCTCTCACGATGCCGCGCCTTCGATTATGGAGAATAGAGCGAGAAAGGACTGACTTATATATACTCTGCCGAGGAAATGGTCAGGTTATTTCAGGGCAAGACAATTATATTATGCCATGACTTTGAATATCTTATCGCCAATTTTTACGACAGCAAGATTTCCATGCAGCAGACTGACGGATATACTGGCTTCGCCATCGCGCGAGATGCATTGACCAAGCATCAGCCCGTCGATTGCATAGACAGAGATCAGCTGGCCATCTTCTGCCCCTGCGACATGGATCACTCCATCCCGCACCCGGATTAGCACCGGACAAGCCGACATCTGGGCGAGGCCATCGCTCTCCAAGGCGACGATGTTCATGAAGTCCTTCCAAGGCGACACTTCTTTGTAGGCGTCGATTGAGCCTGCGGGCACATGAAGGGTTGCATATTCGATATCACAACCATCGAACGCCATTGTGTAGGCCAAAGGCACCCTTTCCGCCAGACAATAGACATCTGTCAGTGCCGAGCATCCGTAGAATGCCATATAAGGCAAAGTGGACAACGAGCTTCCGATGGTGAGGTCTGTCAAACTTGTGCATCGACTAAATGCGCCATCTTCCATCGTCCATACGCTGTTGGGAATGACGACGGCAGTAAGGTTGTTGCATCCACAGAATGCATCCATACGTATTGCCTTCACGCTATTGGGAATGGTGAGGGTGGCCAATTTGCTACAACCCTCAAACGCCGAACGCCCTATCTCTTTCACGCTCGCTGGGATGGGGACGGAGACCAGTTCAGTACACTCCCGAAATAGTTCTCTTTCGATTGATTCCAGGCCCTCAGGAAGGGTTGCAGTGGTGAGTTTGCTACAGTATTGGAAAGCCGAATTGCCGATTTTTTTCACGCTGTTGGGTATCGCTATGGAGGTTATACCTGTGCAGCCCAGAAAAGCGGATTCTCCGATGGAAGCCACACCGTCGGGTACTACAACCGAATCGAACCCCGTGCAGTTCTGGAATGCCGCGTTCCCAATTGCTCTCACACTAGCCGGGAGCGAAAGCGAGGCAAGACGATTACAACCAGCGAATGCATAATTGCCAATGGTGGTCAGGCTGTTTCCGAACTCCACCGACTCCAACTCTCTGCAAAGATAAAAGGCATAATCGCCTACCGAGGTCACTTTGCCGCCAAGATCTACCGTGGCCAACTTATCACATTCATTGAAGGCACCTTTCCCTATTTCCGTCACACTGCTTGGGATGGTAACAGAGGCAAGACCCGTACACTCGTTAAACACATAGTCGCCTATCGAGGTCAGGCCTTCGGCTAGGTCCACGGCGGCCAGGCAGTTGCACTTGTTGAAAGCATAGGCCCCGACCGATGTCACGTTGCTGGGGATAGCGAAGGAAGTCAGACTCGTACACTCCGAAAACACATAGTTGCCTATCGAGGTAACGCTGTTAGGAAGAGAAACAGAGGCCAAGGCAGTACAGCGTTGGAAGGCTTTTGCCCCTATCGTCTCTACGCTGCTGGGAATCGTGACGGAGGTCAGTCCTATACAGGCCGAGAAAACGGAGTTCTCTATCGTGGTGATACTATTGGGAATAGTGACGGACGTCAGACTCCAGCATCCACTGAAAGCACCACTTCCTATCGAGGTAATGCTTTCGGGAATGGTGATGGATGCCAAACTCCTACAGCCGCCAAAAGCGGCTCCTCCTATCGAGGTAACACTATTGGGGATGTCGATGGACAAAAGCCCGCTACAACTTGAAAATGCGAAATCGGCTATAGATTCTACGCTGTTGGGTATGATTATGGATGTTAGGCCAGTACAATACTGGAAAGCCGCCATCCTTATGGATGTCACGCTGTTAGGAATCGAGACGGAAGTCAACTCTGAGCAGAAGAGAAACGCGTTCTCTCCGATGGAGGTCACGCTGTACTCGACTCCGTCATACGTGACTGAGGCGGGAATTTCAATACTTCCGGAATAATTGTTTGGGCTACGTGCCACCTCCGCTGCCTTGGTCTTCGAAATCAGGTCATAATAGATGCCATCAATCTCCACAACATCTGCACTGGCAATATCATGTATGAGAATTAATAGAAATAAAAATACCAGTTGTTTCATCGTAGTAAGTGTTATTTTAGTTATACCAAATTGGATTTGTATAATGGTTTTGAAACTGACATTTTCGCCACATCATAAAAACAGAAGCTGCTTGCGGTAAGGTGAATACCGTTAGTGCTGTATTCTTTAAACGAAAAAGTACTGATTTTATTGTATGAAATAATAATTTTTTCAGTCATGAATCTTTCGTAATAAAACTCATGCAATGTCTCCATCGGCGTCAACCCAAACCGGATTCCCGTTGGCAACAGATTTCACCCAAATAGGCTTGTTTAATGTAGTGTCGAAGTACATCGCTCCAGCAGTTACATTTTGAGGCCTATCCTGAGTAATACCGCTTGTCAGTACGGAATTCCGAATCATGTAGTTACCCATTGCATAGATTATAATACTATCTCCATTTTGCATTGTTTTGAACGACGACGGAGCAAGGTTGTATCTTCCCACTTTCTTCCGTTAATCCATTCTCCAGTATCTGCAAAATGACCATTATGAGATACAGGAATTCTGACATACTTAATTTCACCAAAATGCACACCGGTTCTCTTTATTATAAAACGGCAACCGTCAATGGCATTTGCACTTTGTGCTATGTCATTATTGCTTATCAAGGAAAAGCGGACAAATTGTCCGGCTGTAACATTGATGGCATTATCATGACTACTTATACTTTCGCTTTGACCACTGTAAGACGCTGATAGGGAAAGATTCATTTTAACACCTATAGGAATTCCCCCATACTCGTCATTAATCATCCACATTTCATAAGTGTATGTTTCTTGTTCGGGAAACGTAGAGAAGCTCCCTGCTTCTTCAATAATCGCATATCCAATAGAATAAGTTGAGGGATCGATATGAGAGACAATCGTCTGATTTGTCATATAACGAGGGGTTCTGTTGTTTATCTCAATCCACCCTTCCCTAAAAGCGCAGTCGTAGGTTTCGTAATGGTTATTAGAGTAATAATAGCTGAATCTAAACCCGGTAGAAGGTCTAACTACCGCATCCATGTTTCGTGTAGGAACTGGTCCAAATGTCGTCACTTGCACATTCTTGTAGTATAAACGTGTCGCATTATTGCCGCAAAAGCGAACTTCTTCATAATCCCGATAGTAAGGCAAAGAGTTATGCAGACGGAAAACTACGCCTTCCAACAGAACTGTATGAAAACATTGCCTTGCAGTTCCGCTCCAATTATATTCGGAGATTATGATAGCCGGCTCATTCAAAGGCTTGTGAAAAAGACAATTATATATAGAAATGTTAGAATAATGAATTGTCAAGCTGCCTTTTTCATTATGATTGGATTGATACGTTACGTCACTACAGAAACGAATCAATCCATCCGCGTGGATGCAATTGCTTACTGTTAATCCGACTGTGGTATCGATACAAAGCCCGTAGTTTTTTTTGTTCAGAGAATCAACGGATTTGGAAAAGTCTCCACATTCGTTGATCAACTGGTTGATGACCATGCCGTCGCCATTACAACGCTTGCGTATGACGTATGGACATGCCAATTCTGTCAAGAAACTATAATTCGAACGTATATGGTCTATCTTTATGCCATCCAGATAACATACTTTCGTGCCACCACTTCCATCCGATGAGATTGTGGGAGGCGTATCAACTACGGGGCAGATATCATAACTTGCAATCTCTGAAATGGTCATCGGAGCAGCAAGAAGTACAAAGCCTAATTTACTCTTGTTTGCCTCAGAACAATTAAAGGTTACCCTAACTTGAAGATTCTTGATATAGGAGTCCTTTACCCACGGATATTCCATTTCAATTGCCTTAACAATGGGAACGGTAGATGCGGGATTCAAAGACATATTGACCACAAAGACATAGCGAAGATAGTCCGTGTTTACCGAGTATAACGGATAATTCTGAAATGTAGCAACAATGCCTGGTATGGAGTTATCCAAATATAGAGGGGCAAGCGTGGCTCCCTGACCATCTATGGATACTCCATACTTCAATACGAACCCTTTTGTAATCTGATAGTATTTCCCTGGTTGGAGCTTTATCACAGCATTCCTATATGGATTATTTCCATCTGGATTTTCAACATAGGTGTTTGCTGCTGTTACAGCTGCTTGAAAAGCATTAGTATAATCGGTTTCACCTTCATTATAGTACGTTTCGGGGTAGAAAACACCAGGTTCTACTGAATTTAAATTTATTACACTCATAGTATTTATGTATTAAAGTATAAGGATTAAAATTTCTTTGTAATTCATACTTTAGTAGAAGAGATCTTCTCTCTTGGGTACAAGAACATTTTTGAAGAGAAGAGAGGCTACTCTATAGTGTATTCACCATAGTATATAGTACCGTCCGCGCAAGTGAGGGTGATTTCGTAATCATCAGGTGCGGTAGAGACATAGAGACTGTCGGAGCCTCCGTTGGTGGCGTAGAAGGTGGCTTCGTAAACCGTCTCATCGGACAAACGGACAACCTCACAATCCACTGTTCCGAGGTCGGCAGAGAAGGTGAATGTCAGTTCACCATTCGAGTAGTAGCACTGAATGGGAACGGAGTCAGGATTTCGGTGGCCAGTTCCATTTGGATTTGTGCTAGGATACGGCTTTATTGGCACAGGATTAGATGATGACCCAAATGACACTGTAGGTTGAAAAAAGATGATGGTTGACAACATCAAAAAGAAAAACAAGGTTCTTTTCATAGTAACAATTTTTAAATGGTTTATAGTAATATCGTGCTGCAAAGTTAGTGATTATATTCTAAATCAATTAGGTCAAAACATAAAAGGATGCGTTCAAATGAACGCATCCTTTTAATTGGAAATCAGTAATTTATTGATAGTTCCTATATGTTTAACATTTCGAGCTTTTGGTACATCACTTTTCTGAATCCCCCAAATTTCGTTTTATCTTCTCCAAAGATTCCAAAATATCCTTTGCTTGTGGAACATCAGACTGCTTGAGCTTTTGCTTCAAACGCTTTTTTCGCGTATAGAGCGCCTCCATGTCATTTTTGTCAAACAAATATGCAATCGTCTCATACGAAAAGCCCATTAATATATAACGCAAGAAATTGACATCGGCATTTGTAAGTCGCAAATCTGTCATTTTTGCCTTGGTCATTGCACCATCGAAATAATTGTCAATGATCTGATCTATTTCTTCGATGGTCTTGTCATCTGAATACAATCGTTTAATCTCTTCATTAACGGCTTCAAATACCGTCTGTCTGAAATCTATTTTACCCTGTTTATTAAAGAATATAATGCCAAGCCTGTCGAAAATGCTAAACCTATCTACAAACAGCCTACTCAGTTTGCTCGTCATTCCCATAGACCGTGCAGTTTGCAATTTTAGCTGTAATGCTTCAATCTGTGATTCAAGAGCCCCCATAGTAGCCTCTTGATTCTCTACCAATACACTTTGCTCGACATATTTAACTATTGTCTCATCGAGTATCCGATTTCGTGACATAAATAATCGATAAAAATAGGAAAACAATAAGACAACCAACAATATGCATAATAAAGCAGCAAGGATAGACCAACGCTTGTATTGCGTATATCGGTATTCAACATACTCTCTCCGTTGTTGCTCGAAGTTGCGCTGATAGTCGGAAACAGATTTTGAGAAAATAGTAGTTACAACTTCATTCTCTTCTTTTATTCTTGCTCGATTAAACTCGATAGCTGAAGAGAGCTCCCCTTTCATCTCAGATATCCAGCTTAACTTCTCATAATAGAAAATTGTCTGTTCTGGTGTTATGATGGCTTCTTTGGCTCGTCTGATATAAATATCTGCACTATCTGATATCCCTTTCATCTGAAAAAGACAAGCCTTATTAAGCAGGTCAACAGGTTGTTCAATGGGAGATAATAAGTTTAGTAAACTGTCAGCTAATTGGTATTTTTCATTTGTTATGCATTGTTCTATATAAGATGTAAGACAACTTTGCACAATGGGATCGGTATCCTGAAGTGAATCAAGTACATTACGAAACCAATATTCTGCTGTGTCATAAACTAATCTGACAGAATACGTTCTCGCCATATCAGCTTTAGCTTGAAAAGCTTCACGTACATCTCCAGATTTCCGTGCATATTCCAGATTTTTCTGAGCATACATTATAGCATCTTTACTATAGGTGTCATGACTGATAGAAGCAAGATTACCATATATTAGACACAGATAATGATCATCGTCCAACTCCAAGGCAAGGCTTTCGGCTTGACGATAGGCGACGAAGGCGGCTCCATAATCCTTGGCATTGCGGAAGATGGCTCCATGATAGAAATGCGCCAGCATACGCTCCCGTTTGCTGCCATGTTGATCATAGTAACGGACAGCGCGGAGGATGAGGCTGTCGTTGGTGTCGTCAATCCAGTTCTTGTCGTGCGTCTGCGTCTTGAGCAGGGCATAGCGCGCCATCTGACGGTCTCCCTCGATGCGCACTGCACCTGCGTCAAGAAGGCTGTCGATGCGATTGAGTTCGAAGAGCGCAGAATCGGGATGCTGCACGACTACCTGTTCGATGCGGTCGAGCGAAGTACTGACCACAGGATTCCCTTGCTTGCAGGACACGAACAACTCTCCTACAATCATAGGAAGTATTACGGCTAAAACGTATTTCGATGAGTTGCTTTTCATGTAAATATAACGAACAAATCGGCTGCTTATTGTATAACCATGCATCATTTTTAAAACTTAAAACGAAGGTGCGGCACCCAACGATGCCGCGCCTTCGTTTTCAACGGATGGAGCGAGAAAGGACTGATTCTTTTATGATTCGATGTAGAAATGCAGCTCATTACTGCGAAACAACCTTCACCGCCTTATCACCGATTCTTACTATGGCGTTACTGCCTCGACGCAGACTTGTAGAGATGTCTGCTGTGCCGTTCTTACAGATGCCTTGGCCGAGATTCTGTCCATCCATGCCATAGACCGAAATCTGCTGACCGTCTTCCGCACCTGTGACAGTGATCATTCCATCTCGCATCTGAATCATTACTGGTCGGACAGGAATTTGGGCGAGGTCCGTCTGGATGCCTTCGGTCTTCGGCTCCGCCTCTATCCAACAGAGCGTGGCGTATGCTACGTCGGAGTTTTCATATCCAGACCTTGTGGCATATACGCTGATGTTATATGTCACCGTGAGCGACACCGTGGCTTCGTAATTCTTCCGAATATCGGTATCGGTGATCTCGCTGACGAAATCTACACCTTCCGTCTCGCTACAGAACGTTAGCTCGCCGTCTTGATAACCGATGGTGGGCGTGGCGCATTTGGGGGTGTCCGGCATTACCGGTGTGTCGCCTTCCGTTGCCACAATGCTCTTGAAGCTGCTCCAGGGCGCTTTTGCTTTGTAAGCATCGATGGAGGCTGCGGGGACATGCAGCGTGGCGTATTCGACGTAGGAGCCTTCGAATGCGCGGGTATCGGTCGAAGGCACGCTTTCGGCATAGCAATATACATCCGTCAGTTCGGGACATGAGGCAAAGGCCAGAAAGTTGATTCTTTGTATTCCTATACCTATCGTCACCGTGGTCAGGCCCGTGCAGTCAGAGAAAGCATTATCGCCGATGGAGGTCACACTGCTCGGGACGGTGATGGAGGTTAGGCTGGTGCAATTACAGAAAGCATTGTTGCCGATGGAGTTCACGCTGCCCGGGATGGTGACGGAGGCAAGGCCGGTGCAGTCACGGAAAGTACCTTGGCTAATCTCCGTGATGCTGGCGGGTAGCGCAACGAAGGTCAGGCCGATGCAATCATTGAAAGCATATTGGCCGATGGAGGTGATGCCTTCAGGGAGAGTGATGGAGGTCAAGGCGGTGCAGCCTCGGAAAGCAGAACGTCCGATGGTGGTCATGCTGATCGGGAAGGTGGCAGAGGTCAGGGCGGTGCAGCCTTGGAAAGCATAATCGTCGATGGAAATCACGCCGCTTGGGACGGTGACGGAGGTCAGCGAGATGCCGTTATAGAAGGCAAATTTGCCGATGGAGGCCACGCCTTCGGGAATTGCCAAGTCCGTGATTTCTGTATCATTGAGGTATAAATGACGGGCAATGGCCAAAGGATTGGAATGGGTGGAAGAAAAGCTTATCTTGCACCATGCTTCCATGTCTGAGATATGCACGGAGGCCAGCCCCGCACAGGCACTGAAGGCATCCGTGCCAATGGAGGTCACGCTGCTTGGAATGGTGACGGAGGTCAGGCTGGTGCACTCTTTGAAAGCAGAGCTGCCGATGGACGTCACGCCGTCGGGGATGTTGACGGAGGCCAGGTGGGTGCAACCATCGAAAGCCTCTTTGCCGATGGAGGTCACGCCGCTCGGGAGGGTGGCGGAGGTTAGGGCGTCGCAACCCTGGAAAACCTTATCGCCGATTGTGGTCACGCCTTCGGGGATGCTGACGGAGGCCAGGTGCCAGCATTCGCTGAAAGCGCCGCTGCCGATGGAGGTCACACCGTCGGGAATGTTGACGGAGCTCATGAGGCAATGATAGAAGGCATAACCGCCGATAGACGTCACGCCGTCGGGAATAGTGAACGTGCTCAGGCTGACGCAATTATAGAAGACATAATTGCCGATCGAGGTCACGCCATCGGGGATGTTGACGGAGGTCATGCGACAATCGTAGAAAGCGAAATCGCCGAGGGTGGTGACACTGCCCGGGATGGCGACGGAGGTAAGGGCGAAGCAGCCATAGAAAGCGGATTCGCCGATGGTGGTCACGCCATTCGGGATGGTGACGGAGGTCAGTCTGGTGCACTCTTTGAAAGCAGAGCTGCCGATGGACGTCACACTATATTCGACTCCGTCATACGTGACTGAGGCGGGAATGTCAATATTTCCCAAATAATAGTCCGGGCCACGTGTCACCTCCGCCGCCTTGGCCTTTGAAATCAGTTCATAATAGATGCCGTCGATCTCCACAACTTCAGCACTGGCGACAGCTGGTATGAGGGCTAATAGTAATGATGTTAAATGCTTCATAATGTAACGTTTTTGAAATGGGATATGTTATGGCTTTTTGGCATTGGTATTCAAATAACGTAAAACAGAAATGTTTATTGTGTGGGCGCCCAATAATTCATTCATTTTTACCCTTTTGTCATGTTTCACGCAATGTCTCCATTTGCATCAACCCAGACAGGGATTCATCGCCCTCCCGTCAGCAGACGGCAAAGCGACGGGAAGAGATGCCTGAGGGTGAGGTAAACGCCGAGGCAGAAGAGGGTGGTGAGCGTCGGGACGCACACGTAGAGCAGGAGCAGCGTAATGGTGCCCATGGGCAAGTGCAGCGCGGTGAAGAGCGCCTTGCCGATGTCGTCCATCACGAGGGTGTGGAGGGCGAAGACAAGGAAGCTGCCGCCGGAGAGCGAAGCCGCCGCTCCGCACCTGCCTCTCTCCGAAAGGCGTGCGGCGATGCAGACAACGGCGACGATGCCCACCAGTATGCCCGCCCTGTGGATGAGGATGCTGTATTCCCACCCCTTGGTCAGCGCGTCGGCAAAGGCTATGGGCAGATAGATGAGCACGACGGGCCAAGGCTTGCACGTTTCCTTCACTGGGCTGCCTCCACAAATGGCATGGTATGAGCCCCAGGAGAAGAAAAACGCGGCATCGAGCAGCATCGTGCCCCACCCCTCTCCCCACGTCGGGGACAACAGTGGACGAAGATACCAGACGGCGCCAAGAACAACGACAAGCCAACGCCCTGCTCGCCTGACTGACCACCAGATGACAGGGGCGAGCAGCACCATAACCATCAGATCCCTCACGTACCAAAGTGGGACGTCGGCGGGATAGGGAAGTTCGGAGACCATGCCGTCGTTCTCGGGTGTGACGAGGATGCCCTTGTTCCAGTAGTTGTCGAAGAAAGTGCGGAAGAGTCGTAGCGGCGTAAGCTGCACCTCCATCAGATGTGCACTGGGGAACACGGATAAGAAGAAGGGCAGACGATGGGAGAGCTGGACGAGCACGGCTATCACATTCCACAGCAAGTAGGGGACAAGGAGCGTGTTTGCGCGGGTGTGCAGCTTGCGGCGATAGGCATCGGTATCGAACGATCCCCCACGGAAGAACAGATAGCCCGAGATGATGTAGAACAACGGGACGGCGGTGCGCGGCAGCACGTCGCTGAAGAAGGCGGTGACCCAGCGGAACCATTCGGGTGCATCGAGCCCGTAGGTCACTCCATGCAGCGAGAAGCCGCGAACGCCCATGTTGTAGTGGATGAACACCACGAACACCGTCAGCGGGAGGCGCAGAAGGGTGATGGTCTGGGAGGTCAGGTTGTCTTTGTCTTCTTTCATGCTGCCTTTTCTGTCACGTTTAACGAGCTTGCGCATCATTTGACAATCACGCATTTCCTGCCGCCTCGGATCCGGATTCCCGTGTAGCCGTCCCCGACGGGGATGCCCCAGGCGTTGAGGACGGGACCCGGGGGGGCGGCGCTGTCGCACGGGGTCGAGTCGATGCCGGAATCACCGATTTCCTCCCTGATGCGGTCTGCCAACCACGGTTCGCGGCTCTCGAACCATGTGCGGGCGGCGGAGAGCAGCTCCCCAAGACCGATGTATTCGCCGCGCCACCGCAAGGCATCGAGACGCATCGACGCATCGACGGCCACGGCCTCCTCCGATGACACATATTCCTCGAGGTGCGAGGCCATGCCGTCGAAAACCCGGCGGCGAAGGGATGACCACAGGCCAAGGTACGCCTCGCGGAATGCCGGATCGCCGCTGGCGAAAAGCTGGCTGAAGTAGAAGCGCTCGTAGTGTACCTTCGCCCAGTCGTCCTGCATCAGCATGATGCCGTCAAAGTCCCACAGGACGGGCATCCGCACCTTCGATCCGAGCGTGTCACGGCGTGCCACGAAGAGGTTGGAGCCGTAGCTGTCCCACGTGCCCAGGATGTCGTGCGCCAGCAGCCAGCGCGCGAACGACTCCACGTCGATGCGCTCGGCATACTGCGGCCCGGCAAGTGACTCCTCCAATTGTGCCAGCTCCCGGGAGAGGAACGATACCTGCTCCTCGGTCACGTCGTCCGCGTCGGGGTACTTGAGCGTCCAGCCGAAGGGGTTCAAAGAGGACGGGATGTAGAAGTCCTCGCACCAGAAGTACGCGTCCGACTCGGCGATGTAGCCCGTCTTGCTGACGTTGATGCGGCAGCGGGTGTTGCGCTCGACAGGCTCGCAGAGCAGGTAGAGGCCGCGGTAGTCGCCGTTCATCACAAGGTTGACATAGCGGTGGTCTGGTGTCCACTCCATGCCGATGAGGCGGCTCGCCTCGAAGCCGATGGTCTGCAGCAGCTCGGGATCCTTCAGCAGCAGCCAGTCCTTGTCGGCATAACTCTCCTCGTCGCCGCGCAGCAGCAGGTCGGCGCTCCGCTCCAGCTTAACCTTGTAGGGCTTCTTCGGAGGCCAGGCGCTCGTGTTGCCGCGTATCCTGACGCGCATGCCGCTGGAGTCCTTCACATAGGGGCCGCTGTCGTAGAGCGTGTCCTCCCCGAGCGTGATGGTCAGCCGCCCAGGTACCTTCGTGGCGTTGCGCGTCCCGTAGCCCGCCATCCCCTCGGGATGATTGACGTACTCGCACGTCGGCTCCTCACCGCCAACCGTCTCTATCGCAACCACAGGGAGGCCCAGGGCTTGGATGGAATCATCAGAGAACATGGACTGCGCGGCACCAATTCCTACAGAATACGTCAGCAGAAGGGTCGAGAGAATACTATGAAAACACTTTCGGAACATAAAGAAGATTCCTAATACATATAATTATTATTTTTTAGCATCGGGCATTGGCTTTTCAGGGCGGCCTCGCACAAGATTGAAACACTTCAATAGAGATTGAATCTCTGGAGATGAAGAAGCAGCCTTCTGAAGCTTTCGTTTGATCTGCGA
>JAEEGF010342022.1_pt1 | contig 12143 bp, 10 predicted proteins | sample 9134171 | NCBI WGS metagenome assembly JAEEGF01 (sample SAMN16246542, study PRJNA631951) | gut metagenome | biome: gut microbiome; feature: rumen; material: AP-attached | host: Bos | place: Iran: Karaj | collected 2018-10 | reverse complement strand
GACCATCCGCGAGGCCGATCATATCATCGCCATCAGTGCCTGTACGAAGCGTGACATCATGGAATATGGCGAGGTGGATGAAAGTAAGATCAGCCTGATCTACCAGAGTTGCGCCCCGAAGTTCAAAAGCGCCTCAGCCGCCAAAGGCGGTGAGCGCTATATTCTCAGTGTGGGCTCCATCGAGGCACGTAAGAATATCTTGTTGGCGGTGAAAGCGCTACCCTATCTGCCTGAGGAGGTAAAACTGGTGATCGTGGGCAGACATACGCCCTATACCGACGAGGTGATTGCGTATGCGAAAAAGGAGGGACTGAGTCATCGCATCAGGATCATGCACGGGGTGAGCGACGAGGAACTGCCCAAACTCTATGCAGAGGCGGAGGCGTTTGTGTATCCCTCGCGCTATGAGGGTTTCGGCATCCCCATCATCGAGGCCATCAGCTGCGGGTTGCCTGTCGTAGCCTGTACAGGTTCGTGTCTGGAAGAGGCTGGCGGTCCCGACTCGTTGTATGTGGATCCCGACGATGCCCAGGCGATGGCACATGCCATCAGGCAGGTGCTGAGAGGGGCCGAGGGGCGTGAAAAGCGTATCGAGAACAGTCAACAGTATATCAAACGGTTTGCAGGCAACGATGTAGCAGGTCAGGTGGTAGAGCTATATCGCCAGCTGCTGTAATCAGATTTTCCATCTTACCTGTAGGTCAAGATCGGTGTCGGAGGCTTTCGCGGAGAGCGTCAGACGGCGACCGATGACGGCGCGTGCCAGGAGCCAGTAACGGAATCCCTCACCATAGAGTTGCATGACGGAATAGGTATAGAGGGGTGCGTTCTCATAGAGATAGACACGGCTGGCATAGTTGTCGGTATGGTAATAGCTGACACCGAGGTGGAGCGTGAGCCAACGGTGCTGGAAGGAGAAACGCTGGGTGGCTACCCTGCCCCAAGCCCGTTGGTCGTCAGGCAGATAACAGCCATCGAACTGTGAGAGCATGGAGAAGCCGCCTGTGCCCGTATATTCGGCACTCAGTCGGAAACGGTGCTGCGACTGTTGCAGTCGGTAACGGGCGAAGAAGTTCCATTTCCGATGCCGCCAGGTGGCTTGCACCAGATGATCCCAGGCATGAGAGGAGTGCGGCACACGGTATCTCGCCCAGGCATAATAGGCAAAGTCGGTATAGGCCATGAGTTGCAGAGAGGGCGAGGGTTTCCAAGTGAGACCGAGGTAGAGACCACTCTCGTTCTGCACACGTCCTCCCGAACTATAGCTCTGGGCATCGAGAGAGGCATAGCGGAAAGAATAAAACCGCTGCAGCGCCATCAGACTCCAGGCATCGCCCAGCAGCAGACTGGCACTGTTGACGGTGGCCAGATGACCTTGGCGGTCGATGGCTGTCTCACCATTCACTGACCATCGGGCACTGGCATAGCTGTAAGAGAGGCTGGTATTGAAGAAGTAGCGCCCTTGAGGATAATATTGCCGATACAACAAGGCGGTGTTGGGCTGCAGCCGTCGGGAGAGGTGGGCATAGACGGTGTTCAGACCCAGTTGCAGACCGCGGTAGGCATAAAGCAGACTACCACCCGTCTTCAGGGCTTCAAAGTTATGTTTCTTCGCCATCTCACCCTGTGTGCGATGATAGGCAGATGTGAGGATGGTAGAGATGGATCCATCCTTATTAAGTGTGGCATCCATCGGACGATAGGAGAAGAAGCCAGTGAGTGAGAGGTGCTGAGAGAGGCGCAAGGTGGCGGCAGCCCCTTGCAGATAGTTGTCGGTACGTGAAGCATGGGCCTTGAGGGTGGTCTGAGAGCGTCCGAGCATCTGAAGCATCGCCACCTTACCATAGTTCGTCTGCGTGTTCATGACCAAGCCCATCCCCATAGACACCCGATAATGACCAAGACACAACGACTCAAGTCGCCCCAAGCCCTGCAGTTGAAGATAAAACGAATAGTGATCATAGCCCCAGCGGTTGCGATCGGCAAAGAAGGGCTCGCCGGCATCGTTGGCCCCCACGAGTCCCAGCTTCACGTAGTCGCCATCGTTGAACTGATAGCGCAGCCAGTGGCGCAAGGGGGAACCCAGATAGTCGTCATCCTTTTTCTGGAAGGGTATGCGGGCTGTCGCCATCAGTTCATGATGTCCATCCCGGAGGATCTCCTTCAGACGAGGGAAAGAGGCCTTGGGTGCATCACCCACATAACAGACGCTCGTCAACAGCCTGCGACGCGCCTCGTCAAGCGAGCGGATCATCAGGAGTTCGCCCTTCGACTTCATCGGACCGTAGCGATACAGGTATTCCATGATCTCTTCGATCTGTTGGGCAGAGAGGAATGGCAGATCTTCGAGTTGGGAACGTGTGGCCGTGTTGAGGTCAAAGGGGTGCAGGGAGAGTTCGCAGAGCTGGTCATAGACATCCTCCCACATGGATGACTCGACATCCTCGGCGGTCATCACTTCGCGCAGATAGGTCTGCAATGATTCATCTTCCTGAGCACCTGCACCCAAGGAAACCACTAACAACAGTGACATGATTTGTGTTCTCATAAAACTATCATTTTTAAGTTTAACGCTGCAAAAGTAATCATAATTTCTGAAATAAATGCAAAAACCACCTGTTTTTTCAAGGCGTATTCAGAAAAACTACGTAATTTTGCAACCGATATGCGAAAGATGCTGTTGATGGTTCCCTTGCTCAGTGTGAGTCTGATGACTCAGGCCCAAGAGCAGAAGACTGCCGAACAAGTGTTGGCAGAGATGGACTCGCCTACCTTCGTGCCAACGGTGAAGGTGGGTAAGGTGCTCCATGAGGGTGACAGCATCCAGTATATGGAGATGAACAATGTGTATGTGTATCCGCAGCTGACCTTCAAGAACAAGAAACAGGCGCAGTCGTATATGCGTTTGGTGACGAACGTCAAGAAGGTGTTGCCCATCGCCAAGGAGGCCAGACAGATGCTGATAGAGACCACCGAGTTTCTGGATATGCTACCTGACGACAAGGCGAAAGCCGCCCACATCAAACGTGTGGAGGAAGACATCTTCCGTACCTATAAGCCGAAGATGAAGAAGCTGACCTATTCACAGGGTAAACTACTCATCAAACTCATCGACCGCGAGTGCCACTCTTCATCCTACGATATGATCAAGGCCTTTATGGGTCCGATCAGAGCTGGTTTCTGGCAGGTGTTTGCCTGGGGCTTCGGTGCGTCGCTGAAGAAGGAATACGACCCCACAGGCACCGACCGACTGACAGAACGGGTGGTCTTGATGGTTGAAGCCGGACAGATATAAGACCTCTCGACTTCGCTCGAGGTGACTGCCCTTTTTTCTGTCATCTCGACCGTCCCTTTTCTGTCATCTCGACCAACGTGGAGAAATCTCGCTACGGCTATATATAAACAAAAAGGCCTCCCCAACGGGAAGCCTTTTCTTTGGTTTGTATCAATTAGATTACTCATCATCATCATCATCATCATCGTCTTCGAGCCAGAAGGTCTCCCATGACGAATCGTTGCACGGATTAATTTCTGGATCCACTTCAGTCGTGTTGACGTCCAGCCACTTTGACCAGCCTGTAGCGGCCTCGAAAGCAGAAGCCTTATAGTTGGCAACATATTTCTTATAGGTACTTTCGTCTTTTGCGTAGATGGAGATACCAAGTGAGAACTCGTTCTCCCCCTCGCTGTTCACAGGTGCTACATAGTAGCCATCAGCCGAAATGCGGTTAACGCCGTTAAAGCGATAGACGGTGGCTGCAGCGTAGGCTTTCTTCATGTCGGCGGCGATGGTTTGCGCCTGGGTTTTCAACTGAGTATCGGTCAAGTTGGCAGCAACCTGGTTGGCAAAGTCGAGCAGGTCAGCATAGGTACAATCTTTCTCGAAGAGGTAAACCTTGCTGGTTGCTGTGTTGATGTCAGCCTCAGCGGTAGCGTAGTTGCTTTCCAACAGGGCAGCCAGAGCCTTCACCTGTGTGTTGATATCGGCCAGTTTATCAGAACGCCAGCATCCGAAGTCGCAGTTCTCGTTATGCGTGACGCTGGGATCGTCATCGTCTTCAACATTTAAGAAGTCGGAATTTACACTTTCTATTGCCTTATGCTGCTTCTCGATGGCTGCCTCGAAGTTGTCGGGAGATGCGTTAATGGCATTGATGAGACCGAGGATGTGCAGGTTGTTGATACGAGCGACATGTGCACTGGCAAACTGATAATCACAGTAGGGAGCCAACTCGGTAAGTACCTCGAGTTGTCCCATCAGACAGCCGTACCAGTAGATGGCCTTCACGTTGCCTGTCTCCTTGAGGGCTGCAGCAATGGTCTTGCTAGAGAGGCCAGTGCCGTTGTGGTTGTCATCATAGGCAATGCTGCGTGTACTTGCACCCTCCTGGTCGAGATCGAAACCGCCACCATGGTTCATTGGCATGAGGATGTAGTTCTCGGCAGGAGCCGTCCGCTTTGCCCACTTGATGTAGTCAACCAGCGTGGACTGCTTGTAGAGTTCTACCTCGGAAGCGTTCTTATAGAAGTACTTACTGCGGAAGCCAGCTAAGGTTGTGTCGACATCCTTGGTGAGTTCATAGCGGTAGGTCTTGCCAAACTCGCCTAAGAAATCCGCCTCGGTCACTTTAGGCGAATACGCCTTGATGCCCGATATGTCCTTCGACATAGAATACATGACGGTAACGCGTACCTGGTTGTTGCTCACATTGAGAGCCTTGGCAATGTCATCGATGGCGTAGTCCATCTGGGGATCGATATTCTTACCGCCACAGCCGTAGATCATGATGGTGTACTTAGCATTCTGTCCATCAGTGCCTGGGGTTCCGTTGTCTTCATTGGTACAGGCAGTCAGCGTTATAGCGAAACCGCACACAAATAGTAACAATCTGAAAAAATGATTCATTTTTCTCTCCATAATTAATAAAGTTGTTTTATATGTGAATTAAAAAGATTAATAAAATGTGAGTGCAAAGATAAGAAACATTTCTGAAACTTGCAAGTTTTGATCTTTATTTTTTCAAGAAATCCGCCATTTTTGTTTTAAGGTCATTTCATTCATCCAGAGATTGAGATAGAGGAAGCTCGCAGCGGAGTACCCCCTGTCATTTCGAGCGGAGTCGAGATGACAAAAAAGGGGCATCCAATCGGATGCCTCGCTTATTTCTCTGAGAAGAGGACCTGGATGACGGTCTGTCCGACCGCCTGAAGAGTGGACTTATCGATATGCTCCATCGTATCGTTGACGGTGTGCCACGTAGGACCGAAGTTGCTCTGCTCGCAATCAGGATAGTGAGGGATGATGTCGATGCAGGGGATCTTGGCGACCTTGTTTACTGGGATATGGTCGTCGGTGATATAGCCACCCGTCTGCATAGGGAAGCGACTGCCGTAGCCTACCACCTGAGCAGCCTGCCATACCTTATCGACGATACCTGCTGCATGCTGCATGGACATACCCTCCTTGTAGAACTGGGCACCCTCGCCTCCTACCATATCGAGCAGGATACCAAAACGGTAGAGTTTGGCCTGGCGTTTAGGACACTGTTCTGCCCAGTATCGGGCACCCAAAGCCCATGAGTCACCTCTGTCGGCCACATCGCTCCACTGGGGCACACCCCAGTCTTCAGCATCGAAGCACACGAAATCGACACCGATCTGCAGACTGTCGTTCTGTAGCAGTCGGGCAATCTCGAGCATCACTGCCACCCCACTCGCCCCATCATTGGCAGCCAAGACGGGTTTCTTCCAGTTGGCTTCGTCAGGGTCGTTATCCGCCCAAGGCCGACTGTCCCAGTGGGCACAGAGCAGTAGGCGCGCTGTCTGTTCCGGCAGATAGCTGGCGATGATGTTCATACTCTTCAGAGGCGTACCGTCATAGCCTTTGAGGGTAGCTTCCTGACGAGTCACGGTCATACCATACTGCTGGAACTTGTTCACGATCCAGTTGCCACAGGCATCATGAGCCGCACTATTCATGGTACGGGGACCAAAATCGCACTGCTGCTGACAGAACTGATAGGCACTGTCGGCAATAAACATCGGTCCTACGGGTTTCAAGGACGCATCTGTTTCTGAGGTCTGTTTGCGCAGGCCACAGGCCACCAAAGAAGAGGCGATGCAGGCCATACAGACCAGTTTCTCAAAATATCTCATACTACTTTTTACTGTTTTGTACCTGAGCCATCACGCGCAGGAAGTTGCCACCCCAGATTTTCTGGATGTCCTGTTCGCTATAGCGACGGGCCAGCAACTGACGGGTGAAGTTGATCAGTTCGGAGGAGTCGGCCAACCCACGCACGCCACCGTCACCGTCAAAGTCGGTGCCGAGTCCCACATGGTCGATGCCCATCACGTCGATAGCATGGTCGAGATGAGCCATCACGTCGAGGATCGTGGCCTCACCGTCTTTCTTAAGGAAACCGTGATAGATGGTGGTCTGAGCCACACCACCCTTGGCTGCCAACGCCCGCATCTGATCGTCGGTGAGGTTACGGGGATGATCGCAGAGGGCACGACTGCTGCTGTGGCTGCACACGATGGGCTGACTGCTGATGTCGAGGGCGTCGTAGAAACTCTTCTCGCCTCCATGACTGAGATCGACAAGGATACCCAGACGGTTCATCTCGCGGATGACCTGTTCACCGAAGGCACTCACACCGTTGTGGGTATTATTTCCACGGGCAGAGTCGCAGATATCGTTGTCGCCGTTATGGCAAAGGGTGACATACACCACACCCCGATCGGCAAAGTGCTGCAGGTTCTCAAGTTTCCCCTCAAGTGCCAGACCGTTCTCAATACCCAGCATGATACTCTTCAGTCCCTGGTGCTTATGCATCCAGAGGTCGTTGGGGGTACGGGCAATCGCGATATAGTCTTTATTCTGACGGACGATCTCCTCAATCTTATCGAAGATCAGGTCGGCATAGGCTTTAGGCCCTGATACATCGAAGCTCACGTTATCGGTAAACGTCTCCCCAGCCTTGGGCTGTGGCAGATAAGCCACCATGATCGTCGCATCCTGACGACCTTCAGTCATTTTCTGCAGATCAACAAGTATCTTGGGATCGCGCTGGTCAAAATGGATACCCTGAGGGAAAAACATCGGCGTGTCGCAATGGGTGTCGAGTGTCAGGATACGGTCATGCGTCTGATGGGCCTGACGATAGGCAGAGGCCTCACCCACCAACCACTGGAACAAGGGAAGTCCGGTCTCTAAGCACTCGGGATGCCACTGCACACCAAGGATCGACTTAAACGCGGTACTCTCTATCGCCTCGATGATGCCATCAGCTGCCTTTGCCACCACACGGAACTGATTGCCAGCTGCCTTCACGGCCTGATGATGGAAGGAGTTGACTGCTATCCGCTCATGATTATATAACTGCGCCAGTATCGAGTCGTGCGCGATGGTCACGCTATGCGTGGGCTCTGAACGATCAGCATTCTGCGAATGTTTCACAGTGCCCTTGTCGCTGATGTCCTGATCAACCTCTCCACCAAGGGCGATGGCAAGCGTCTGGATACCTCGGCAGATACCCAGCATCGGTATCTGACGGTTGTAGGCCAGACGGGTGATCAACAGCTCCGGCAGGTCGCGCTCTTTGTTGATACCGCCCAACTTCACAGAAGGCTCCTCACCCGTCCATAAAGGGTTGAAGTCGCCTCCACCACTGAGAATCAGTCCGTCGATACGCGACAGGGTGTTCACGATGGTGTCGGTATCAGCCACAGGAGGGATAATCACCGGTACACCACCAGCAGCCACCACGGATTGATAGTAGCCCTGTCCGAGTTTGCAGGTCAGATCCTCATAGTTGCCTGTGATGCCGATGACAGGCTGACGGTCGGTCTCTGGGAAACGTGCATAGACAGCATCAAGATGCTGTTGCAAGTCAAAGGTATGGCTCATTTCTTTTCCTCTTCTTCAATGGTGATCGGTATCTCACGCTTCAGACTCTGCTCCAGTGAGATCAGGGTCTCAGTAGCCGTCACACCAGGGATGCCCTGCAGCTTACCATTCAACAGGTCCATCAGCTGTTCGTTATCACGCGCATAGAGTTTCACCAGCATCGTGTAGGGGCCTGTCGTGAAATGACACTCCACCACCTCTGGGATATGCTTCAGGCGCTCCACCACATCCTTATACATCGAACCCTTCTCAAGGGTGATGCCTACATAGGTACAGGTGGAATAGCCCAGACTCTTCGGGTTGACATCGAAACCGCTACCAGTGATGACATCGGCATCGATAAGGTGTTGCACACGCTGATGGATGGCAGCACGTGACACATTACACTCGGCTGCGACATCCTTAAAGGGGATTCGGGCATTCTTTGACAGGATGCTCAGAATCTTCTTGTCTAAGAGATCAATTTTTTCCATTGTTCATTCATTATGTTACATTTTGAAAGCAAAAGTAACGAATTTAATCGAACAATGCAACTTTTTTTAGAAAAAAAACAAAAAAGTGTGCCACTTTCGTGACACACTTACTTAATTCTTGACAATACCGACCAATTCTACGTCGAAAATCAGGGCACTGAAAGGTTTAATCTCTCCGGCACTTCGTTCGCCATAAGCCAGATAGTAGGGAATGTACAACTGCCATTTCGAACCTACAGGCATCATGGTGAGCGCTTCCGTCCAACCCTTGATCACCTGGGCGGGAGTAAACTCTGCAGGTTTATCACCATGTTTTGATGAAGCGTCGAACACGGTACCGTCGATCAGACGACCCTCGTAGTTCACCTGTACCTTCTGATTACTTAAGGGCACCTCGCCATCACCTTTCACCAGCACCTTATACTGCAGGCCGCTGGGCAACACGATCACACTGTCATTCTTGGCATTCTCCTTCAGGAATTTCTCACCAGCATCACGGTTCGGACCATAAAGCTTATTCTCCTTAGCCAGCTTATCGGCAGCACGTTTCTCAGTGAACAGCTTCTCGGCAGCAGCGTAAGTGAAAACGGTAGAGTCACCCTCAATGGCATCGATAAAGCCCTTGCAGAGCAGATCGCCTATGATAGAGTCAGGAGAGTCCTTAAACTCCTCGGTGATACCAGGCAGCATACGCTCATTGACCTGACGGGCGATATCAAGACCGATCATATAAGCCTTCTGCTTCGGATCGTCCGCACTACGAACACCCTCACGCAGACCACGGGCGAAATCGGCCATCAGGGTCGTGTCCATCTTCTGCTGAAGCAGATAAGTCACCAAACCATTGGTGAGTGCCACACCAGCTGCATAGCTCAAAGAGTCAGAGCTGTTGTTCAACACAACGGGCTGAGCTGGAAACACCACCTCCTTATTCTTTTTCTTGATCGCCTCAACGGGTGAAAAAGAAGCACTCACCACGAGGGCGAGTGCCAATAATATTGTCTTCTTCATTATCTCTTAGTGTTTGCTTCCACCAGTTCAATCTTGAAGATCAGTGCAGAGAAAGGCTTGATGTCGCCCTGCTCACGCTCACCATAAGCCTGATCCTGAGGGATGTAAACCTCCCAGACAGAACCTGCAGGCATGTGGCAGAGAGCCTCTGTCCAACCTTTGATTACCTGATTAGCACGGAAGATAGCAGGCTCACCGCGCTTGTAAGAGCTGTCGAACACGGTACCATCGATCAGACGACCCTCATAGTTCACCTTCACGAGTGAAGTGTCAGCAGGAATCGCACCTGTACCCTCGGTGAGCACCTTGTACTGGATGCCGTTATCGAGCGTCTTCACACCCTCTTTCTTGGCATTCTCCTTCAGGAACTTCTCACCAGCCTCCTTATTGGGGCCATAAGTCTTCATCATCTCGCGAGCCTTGATCTCACGCATCTTGCTCTGGGCAATCAGCTGAGCCTGATCCATTGTCATCAGCGTCTTCTTACCAGTTGTTGCACCGATGAAGGCAGCCATGAAGTTCTTCATTGAAATAGACTTTGTAGAGTCTTCACCAAACACCTCACGGTTGATACCCTTGACCATACGGGTAGAGATCTGCTGACCAATCTGGATACCAGCATAGTAAGCAGCCTTCTTGGAATTCTCACCAGCGTTCACACCCTCGTTCAAACCTTTGATGAACTCGCTCATATAAGCGGTGTCCACACCTAAGCTGTTGACGAGATAATCCTTCAGACCCTGAGTCTGAGCCATACCAAGCGCATAACTCATGGTGTCAACATCAGTCTTCAGATTGGCTTTTGGAGCCGAGTTACCACATGCAGTAAAGCCTGCAACAACGATAGCCATTACGGCTACAAACATTAATTTCTTCATTTCTTATAATTACCTTTATTACTTATACTACTTGAATCAACTCAACATCGAAAATCAGTGCTGCAAACGGAGGAATCTGCGCACCTGCGCCACCTGCACCGTAACCCAGACGGTAAGGGATGAAGAAGCGGTACTTAGCACCCTCCTGCATCAGCTGCAGACCTTCGGTCCAACCAGCGATCACCTGCTGCAAAGGGAATGTGGCAGGCTCACCACGCTGGTAACTGCTGTCGAACACAGTTCCGTCGATCAGCGTACCCTCATAATGGCACATCACGGTGTCCTTAGCAGAAGGCTTCTTACCGTTACCTTCCTTCAGCACCTGATACTGCAGACCACTGGGCAGTGTCACCACACCATCCTTCTTGGCGTTCTCAGCCAGATATTTCTCACCGGCCTCCTTGTGCACCTTGCCCTGCTCGGCGCGCTCAGCCTGAATTTTCTCGTTCTGCTTGGCGAAATACTCCTGAACAATCGTCTGAGCCTCACGGTGACTCACCTTCAACTCCTGACCCTCCAGCACATCCTTGATAGCCTGTGCAAAGTCGTCGGCACTGATGTTCTCAGCACCCATCTGGGCAAGCTGCTGACCGATTCCCAGGCCCAAAGCATAGCTTAATTTATCCATTCTTTCTTTATATTAATAATGTGTAACTTCTAAAATCGGGCGCAAAGTTACAACAAATAAGTGAAAACTGAAGTGTGAAAAGTGAAAAATTTGCTGCCGCCTTACTTTTTTTTATTTTTTTAATCCTTTAATTCTGCTAATCTTTGTTTTTATCTTTATCTTTGCAGAGGAATTAATGACTTGATGCTTATGAAAAAGATTGTTGTATTAACAGGTGCAGGCATGTCGGTGGAGAGTGGACTGAAGACTTTCCGCGATGCCGACGGCCTCTGGGAGAACTATCCCGTGTCGAAAGTGGCCACCCACGAAGGTTGGTTGGCTGACCCGACGCTCGTGACCAATTTCTATAATATGCTCCGCAAGAAATGCTGGGGTGTGAAACCCAACGAAGGCCATCGGCTGGTGGCTAAGCTGGAAGAGAAGTACGACGTGACGGTTGTCACGCAGAATGTGGATAACCTCCACGAGATGGCTGGTTCGTCGAAGGTCATCCACCTGCATGGTGAACTGATGAAGGTCTGCTCCAGCCGTGATGTCGATGACCCACGCTATCAGCAGACACTCACCCCCGACAACTGCGAGGTGGAGCCTGGCACCAAGGCTGGCGACGGTTCACTGCTCCGTCCGTTCATCGTCTTCTTCGGAGAGGCGGTGCCCAACATATCCGTGGCAGCGGAAGAAGTACAGGAAGCTGACATCTTGGTGATCATCGGCACCTCATTGGTGGTCTATCCGGCTGCAGGCCTGTTGCACTATGCCCGTCCTGACGTACCCGTCTATCTGATTGACCCGAATCCCGTCAATGCCGGCAGTCGTGTGAAGCAGATCCAGAAGGGCGCCTCCGAAGGCATGAAGGAACTGAGTGAGATCCTGATGAAGTAAACGCCAGCAATAGTTTTTACAATCCGATGCTCAGAAATCGCGCGGAATTCACCAATGCTGAATTGGGACTCAAATACGCGAAATATGAGGTGTTTTGTAATCTGTTGACTGTCTGAGACTTATATAAATCACCATTTCGTGATGTTTCGAAAAGTAACTAAATGGAGTCAGTTTAGTTACTTTTTTTGCCCCATTTCACTATTAATTGCAGCACAATTTACTATTAAATGTAGCAATTATTCCCTCACGTGGGAATATTTTTTCGTAGGCCAAGCAGTAAAACCTCCCTCGTGTGGCAGTAAAAAACGCTACGAATCACGATTCCCCTTTTTCTTCATTCTCCAGAAGCGCCTTTGCAG
>JAEEGF011116960.1_pt1 | contig 12145 bp, 8 predicted proteins | sample 9134171 | NCBI WGS metagenome assembly JAEEGF01 (sample SAMN16246542, study PRJNA631951) | gut metagenome | biome: gut microbiome; feature: rumen; material: AP-attached | host: Bos | place: Iran: Karaj | collected 2018-10 | reverse complement strand
TCCCGATATGGAGAAGCTTTCTGCACGTATGGAGGAGTTGTACGGGTCAGGTGTTAATCCCACGGTCAGGAAGACGGGTGAGATACATTCCGTCGGCTTTGCCTCTTACTTCCCGGATGCGAAATATCTTCCCTCAGGTGAATCCGTAACCGGGGACGTAATATCGCTTACCTGTGAAATGCTTTTAAACCCGGTTACAAGAGGGGGTCTGCTTCTTCCCGACTATGTCGAACAGGAAAAAACTGTTCTCCTGGACCGTATTCGCAGCCGTATAAATGACAAGCGCACATACGCCGTATCCAGATGTATAGAAGAGATGTGCGCCTTTGAAGACTACGGTGTAAGCTCGATCGGTGAAGAGAAGCAGGCAGAGAGCATTTATTATACCAAACTGACCAAGCATTTCAGGAAGCTTCTCTCAGAGAGCCCGATAGAGATCTTCTTTGTGGGCTCGGAAGATCCCGATGAGATCGCTTGCCGCCTCTCGGAGTCTCTTTTCACTCTGCCGCGCGGAAACATAAACAACGATATCGGAACAGACGTGCGCATGAATTCCGTTGAGGAAGCTCCGAGATACACCGAAGAAGTTCTTGATGTCGGCCAGGGCAAGCTTTCAATAGGTTTCCGCCTCGGTGAGTGCATGGAGGATAGAAATGTTGCAGCTATCTCATTGTTCAACGCGATCTTCGGCGGAACCGTTACATCCAAGCTTTTCATGAACGTGAGAGAGAAGCTGTCGCTTGCCTATTATGCGAGTTCCTTTACGGATGTAGCCAAAGGGATTATGCTTGTCAACTCCGGCATAGACTCTTCCAACTATGAGAAAGCCAGGGACGAGATATTTGCCCAGCTCGAAGCCGTAAAAAGAGGAGAGATCTCCGACTATGAGTTCTCCGCTGCAAGAGCCGGGCTCAGTTCCTCGTACCGCATGGTCTCTGACAGTCCCCAGTCTCTTGAAGGATTTTATTTTCAGAGAATGCTTGAAGGCGAAGACATTTCACCAAACGACAGGATAGAAGACCTTATGAATGTCAGCAAAGACGATGTGGTGGAAGTGGCAAACAGTGTCGTATGTGACCAGATCTATTTCCTCAAAGGTACGGAGGGTTCGGATAATGAATAATATGGAGCTTAAAGAATATACCCGTATTGGCGAGAAGGTCTTTTCCGGAGTGCTTCCCAACGGTCTCAGGATTAAAGCTATAGAAAAGCCAGAGTTTGTGACGGGATATGCCGTTTTTGCGACCCGCTACGGCGGAGCCTGGAGGCGCTTCAGACTTGACGGAGAGCTTATTGATACACCGGCAGGCATCGCCCACTTTCTGGAGCACAAGATGTTCGATATGCCTGACGGGGAAAACGCACTGGAAGTACTCGCTGCAAACGGGGCAAATCCGAACGCTTTTACTGCTTCGGACGTCACCTGTTACTACTTTGAGAGCACAGAGTCTTTTGAAGAGAATCTGCGAATGCTTCTCAAATTTGTCTCTACTCCTTATTTCACGGATGAAACCGTTCAAAAGGAGCAGGGCATAATCGGGCAGGAGATCATGATGGGAGAAGACAATCCGGGAAACAGGATCTACTACAATTTTTTAAAGCTTCTCTACAGCTCACATCCCATCAGAGATGAGATCGCTGGTACTGTGGAATCGATTGCGGGTATCACAGCCAAAACTCTATATGATTGCCACCGGGTCTTTTATAACCCGGTCAATATGGTTTTGATAGTCGAGGGACCTGTAGAGGCGGAGAAAATATACAACATTGCTCTTGAAACGGTCACTGCAGAATGCGGCACAATGCCCGAAGCTGATTTCGGTCCTGAAGAAGGCACTGTTCCCCATAAAAGGTTCAGAGAAGAAACTATGGAAGTCGCTCTTCCCCAGTTTCTGTTCGGTTCAAAGATAAAACCGGAACAGGGAGATCTGTTGCTGAAACAGAAGCTTACCGCGACTCTGTCTCTCAATCTCCTGTTGGGCACCTCTTCCGGATTCTATAACGATCTGTACAAAAAGGGTCTGCTGAACCCCGGTTTCGGCTATGATACGGACTTCTCCTGCGATCTCGCAACGATATTTATTGAAGGTGAATCCAGAGACCCCTCGGCGGTATTTGAAAGATTCAGGGAAGCCGTAAAGCATGTTTGCGAAAACGGCATAGAGGAGAGCTATTTCAAACGAATGAAGAGAGCTCTGTACGGCAGTCTGATCAAGAGTCTGGAAGACTTTGAAGGAGTATGTCTCAGTCTTATGGACGGATTGTTTTCCGGATATGATCCGATGATATCCGTGCAGTGCCTTGATTCCGTAATGCTCGGGGACTGCCTGGATTTCATAAAAGAAAATCTCTCGGATGACAGGCTTGCCATGTCCGTTATAAATCCCGTAAAGAACGGAGATGCCGGAAATGCCTGATATCTTCTTTCTGCTTCTTTTCGATACGATACAGAGGGACTCCGTTATCAGCTTTCCGATGCTTGGGAATCTGACCATAGATCCTCCTGCTTATATTACAGTCTTCGGCAGGAATATATATCTCTACGGTATAGTCATAGGGATCGGGTTTCTCATTGCTATCCTCTTCTGCTCTGCAAACGCGAAGAAGTTTTCCCTCAAATCCGACAATGTCTACGACGTGATTCTTTTTATAATGCCGATCGGCATACTCGGAGCAAGAGCATATTTTGTCGCATTTCAGTGGGATTATTATTCCCTTCACCCGAATGAGCTCCTTGCTTTCTGGAACGGCGGCCTTGCGATATACGGCGGCATAATAGCGGGAGTGATAACTCTGCTCATTGTCTGCAAGGTCAAAAAGATCAAACCTTTCGCTATGCTCGATCTGATCATCATGGGCCTTCTGATAGGCCAGATCTTCGGGAGGTGGGGCAATTTCTTTAACCGCGAGGCCTTCGGAGCAGAGACCGGCATCTTCTGCCGCATGGGTCTTACAGACCCCTCAGGCAATACGATCTTTGTACATCCGACCTTTCTATATGAAAGTCTCTGGAATCTTTGCATCTTCATTTATTTGTGTGTGCTGCTCAAAAAGAACAGGAGAAAATACGACGGTCACTTTACCCTCCTGTATTTCCTTCTCTACGGGATAGGCAGGTTCTGGATAGAAGGTCTGAGGACAGACAGCCTTTATATCGGGCACACCGGTATCAGAGTCTCCCAACTGCTCGCTGCGATACTTGTCGTATTCTCTGCCGTAATGCTCATCATAAACAGGAAAAAATCATTTCCGCATGAAATGACAGACACAGCTGAAAAGGAGGCATGACCCGTGAAGCTTTACACCGTATTATTCAAAGGAAAAGAGATACCGGCCGCTGAAAAAGACGGAGCACTTTATGAAGTCACCGGTTTTAAGGACATGAACGAGCTGATAGATGGTTTTGCGCCCGGTTCTGGAGATTCTCTTTCGCTCGGGGCTGCCCTTTCGGGTTACACGCTGCTCTCCCCAATCGTGCATCCGAGACAGGATATCATGTGTCTCGGGATAAACTATTCCGATCACGCTGAAGAGGCGGGCAAGTTCTCGAAAGAAGCCTTCGGCGGTGAGCGCCCGTATACGATCTACTTTGCAAAACGCTGCAGCGAGGCTATAGGCACCGGTGCAGTGATACCCAGTTATCCCGGATACGTCGACAGCCTCGATTATGAGGTCGAGCTGGGAGTTGTTCTGGGAAATGATGCGAAAAACGTAAAACCTGCAGATGCACTCAAATATGTATTCGGTTATACCGTATTCAACGATATCAGCGCCAGAAATCTGCAGACGCGGCACAAACAGTGGTATGTAGGCAAGAGCCTTGACGGGTTTACGGCAATGGGACCCTGCATCGTAACGCCGGATGAGCTTGGAGATATATACGCTTTGGGCATTCGGTGCTATGTAAATGGAGAACTCAGGCAGAAGAGCATAACCTCCCGGATGATACAGACCATTGAAGGGGCGATCGCGGATCTGACGCAGGGCATTACGCTGAAGGCAGGAACGGTAATCGCAATGGGTACTCCATCCGGGGTCGGAATGGGAATGGATCCACCGACGTTCCTCAAACCCGGTGACGTCGTCCGATGTGGGATCGACGGCATCGGAGTTCTGGAAAATACAGTCGGATAATATAAAACCACCCTCCCAAGGGTGGTTTTAATTTGCTCTGATCAGTTTACCATAATTATTTTACGTAAATTTTTTTGATATCCCTGTTTATCCTTTTTTCTCCAGGATCACTATCCCGTATGCGGGAACGGTAAGCAGTGTCCTTTCTATTGAGGATCTCTCATCTGATGTGTTAAGCTGTTCAGATATCTCAGTATATTCAGCACTTTCGCCGTCGAGCTGGAATGTTTTTTCATTTTCCGACAGATTTATAACCGTAAGGATATTCCCGTACTTCTCTGATATTTTGTAGAAACCACAGGTTGTATCGCTGCATAGCGAAGCTTCTGCAGCAGTCCTTCCCCTTGCGATCTGCGGACATGCTCTTCTTATATGGACTGCCTGTTTATAATAGTTGAACACAGAGAGAGGATCCGTTTGCTGATCTTCCAGAGACGGGAACTTCATCTCAAACCTGTCCATTTCTTCCGGACCACTGCATAACCCGATGTATTCGGGGTCATCGCTCCAATACATGGGCGCCCGCTTATTCTCGTCTTTACCCGATCCCTTCATTCCCAGCTCTTCGCCATAGTATGTATAGCTGCATCCTCCCATCAGAAGATTCAGGGCTCCTGCTATCTTAGTCCTTGTGCCGTCGTCCCATGCATAATAACCTGCCGAACGTGCCATATCGTGATTCGTATAAAACGGCGCATTTATATAGTTTTCGTTATATGAAGCATAAAGCTTCTCCTCGGACTCCATAGCCGTTGCGTACAGAGATGCCGGTGCTGTCCCATTGACGACCCGCGCGATAATACCCTCAGCGCCTGAAAACTGAAAATCAAAGACAGAATCTATGCCGCTTTCATAATACAGCGCATAGGAAGCCTGATCCGCCCAAACTTCACCGACAAGATAGCATGAAGGATCGATCTCCTTTGCCTTAGCGTTCAGCCAGGTCAGAAATTCGATGGACTTCGTACTGTCTCCCGTATAGAAAGACGTGCAGGCATCGAGCCTGAAGCCCGAAACTCCGCGTTTCAGCCAGAAATCAAGTATTTCTTCCAGTTCATTTTTAACCCTGTCGCTCGAGAGATTCAGATCAGGCATTGAAGAGACAAATCTCGACTCATAGTACCAGGATGTCCCCTCTATGTTCGTATACCCGTCTTCCGGATCTCTTGAAAAATTATAGTATTCATAATAAGGATTATCATCTGAAGAAGGCTCAGCCCCCGGGGCGAGACTCTTCAGATAATTGCAGGCAGAAACAAACCACGGATGCTCAGATGAAGTGTGATTAACAGGAAGATCGAGAATAAGGTCGATTCCCCTTTTAGAACAATTTGAGACAAGGGAATCGAAATCCTCCATTGTTCCGTATTCAGGATCGATACCTGTATAATCCGTTACATCGTATTTGTGATAACTCGGGGACGGGAATACAGGAAGAGTCCATATCCTGTCAAAGCCCAGGCCCTTATCCCCTATGTAATCAAGTTTTGATTCAAGCCCTTTAAGATCTCCGATCCCGTCTCCGTTCGAGTCGCAGAAAGAATATACGAAAACCTGATAAGCAGTACGGTAGTCGTCATCGATCGATATAAGTGATGAAGACTCAGGCTGCGTATTCGCGCAGCCTGACAGTATAAGTGACAGTATTAATACTGAAAGAATGAGTTTCTTCATCCTTTTACGGCGCCGCCTGTCACACCTTCAACATAGTATTTCTGCAGTGACATGAACAGTACGGTTACAGGAATTGCGACAAGAATGCCTCCGGCGCAGAACCTGGTAAAGAAGCCCTGGTAATCGTTCGTCCAAACCCATCGTGTCATGGCCACAGCTACGTTGTAGCTGTTCTCGTAGCCAAAAGCCACGTAGGAGGCGAAGATGTAGTCGCACCAGGGAGCCATGAAGGCTACCAGCGCGGTGTAAATAATGATCGGCTTGGACATGGGGATGATCATCTTCCAAAGAATCTGCGCGCGGGTCGCGCCGTCGATGATGGCGGCCTCGTCCAGTGCTCTCGGGATCGTATCGAAATAGCCCTTACAGACGTAATAGCCCATACCGGAGCTCGCCACCGAGATGAGGATCAAGCCCGGGATGGCGCCGGCTTCGGTCAGGTGCAGGGCCTTGAGCAGGAAGTACAGGCATATCATCGTGAGGAATCCCGGGAACATGCCCAGCACCAGCCATATGTTCATCAGTGCCTTGCGTCCGTTAAAACGCATGCGGCTCAGCGCGTAGCTGACGCAGATGATCACAATGGTCTGCAGGATCGACACAAAGAGTGCGATGATCAGTGTGTTGCTGTACCATTTCAGGAATTTGCTGTTACCTCCGAAGAGGAACTGATAATTCTTCATAGACCATTCGTGCGGGACAAGATAACTGACCATGCCGCCACTCTCGCCGCGGAAGGACTGCAGCACAAGTCCGAAGAAGGGGAACAGCCATATGACGCTGATCAGTATGAGAACGATATAGCATATCGTGTTTACAATATGTTTCCTTCTTTTCATTATTGGAATCCCTCCTCATCTTTGACGGACGGCAGAACGTTGTACACGATCAGGGAGATCACCGCAGTGACGATGAAGACCATGATACCGATGACTGCCGCAATCTTGTAGTTGGAGTCGTTGATCGTCATTTTGTAGAGCCATGTGACCAGAAGGTCGGTCGCGCCGGCGTTGTTTGTCAGCTCCAAGCTCTTCGGGTTGCCCTGGTTCAGCAGGAATATGACGTTAAAATTATTGAGATTGCCGATGAACTGCGTGAGCAGGAAGGGGCCGGTGACAAAGAGCATATACGGCAGTGTGATCTTACGGAAAGACTGAAAAGCGTTGGCGCCGTCAATACGCGCGCTCTCGTAGAGCTCCGCAGGGATATTCATCAGAAGGCCGGTTACGATCAGCATCGTATATGGAATACCGATCCAGAGGTTGATAAGTATGATCAGCACTCGCGCGGTCGTTGCGTTCGCCCAGAAGTTGATTGGCGTGCTGATCCAGCCCCATCTCATCAGGAAGGCATTGACCAGGCCGTCCACTGCGAACATCTTGCCCACATACAGCAGAGACACGAACTGAGGCACAGCAATAGTGAGCACCAGAATCGTACGCCAGAGTTTTTTTAGCTTTATGCCTTTTTTGTTTATCAGTATTGCGACCGCCATTCCAAGAAAATATGTAAGGAAGGTTGCAAAGAAAGCCCAGAGCAAAGTCCAGCCAAGCACGTAAAAGAAAGTGCCGCCGAAGTTTCCTGTGCCTCCGATGCCGAACAGTTCTTTGAAGTTCTGCAGGCCGACCCATGTAAAGAGCTTGGAAGGCGGCTGGTGGGTAACATCATAATTTGTGAAGGCAATGCAGATCATGAAGATGATCGGCAACACCGTGAAAATGAAGATACCCAGAACAGGAAGTGCGAGCAGGGTCTTGTCAAAGTTCTTGTCTAACAGCGAACCCAGATCTTCCTTATTGCTTGGCAGCCGTTTTCCAACGGACAGAAGGTGTTCAGCGTCCCGGTTCTGCCGCAGGTTCAAACGCCACAGATAGATCAGCGCGAGCACGGCTACGATGACCAGAATGCCGTAGAGAAGAATGAAAAAGCTGTTATGCCCGTATACAGTAACGCGGCCTTCACGGTGCGTCTCGACAGTGCCCAGCGTCAGGATTTTTGTCAGATACTGCCAGCCGAAGCCGAAAATGAAATACAGCAGACCGCCCTGCAGCGCCAGCAATGACAAACCGCGCACGATCTGGCCACGGCAAAGCTGGCCGAAGCCCATGATGAGGAAGGAGAGTCTGGTCTTCCAATCTCCGTGGACAAAGGTCTGACCAATATCCTTCAGATCATTGCCCAGCCATTTTAAAAAGCCGGAATTCCCCCGTTTTTTTTCGTCCATATTATCTCCCCTTTACAAGCAAGGCAGGGCAACAATTATGCCCTGCCTCGATATTGTCAGTTATCAGCCTGCGTAGGAAATGCAGGTATCCTGGAAGTTCTGAAGAGCTTCCATCAGCGCGGCATCGTCAGCGGTGTCATATTTGCCGGCAATGATGTCGTCACCGAGTGCCTCTGAGAGGCTCCAGTATTCACCGGGGTACTGGCCCTGAGGCACAGTGAATGCGAGCTGAGCGCCGAGTGCAGCCAGAGCTTCGTCAGCCTGGACAGCGGGATCAGCCTTGGCAGCGATGTTGGAGGGGCCCCAGAAAACAACGTTGTAGCGGGCAAGCTGGACATCACCGCTGGAGAGGAAGAGGGCCAGGTCGTCGCAGAGAGCGAGCTTGGTCTCATCGGTCTGAGGCTTTACGCCCAGAAGTTTGAATCCTCCGAAGCCTCCAAGCTGAGTGGCAGTGCCGTTGATCTCAACAGTGGGGAGCTTTGCGCAGGCGTAGTTCTCACCGAAAAGTTCCTTGGCTGCATCAGCGTCCCAGGTACCGTCAATGATAGCGGCAGCGTTGGTGGCGTTAGAGACAGACGATCCGTTGACGAAAGCGGGAGACTTGTGCAGAGCAATCAGAGCTTTCAGAGCACCGAGACCTGCATCGGAAGCATAGTCGATATTGCATTTGGTGAAGGCACCGGAATCATCGGTGTCATAGGTCAGGGTGCAGCCGGCACCGAAGAAGAATGCGGGCATGTACCAGCCGCTGCGCAGGTCGTAGTAAAAGCTCTTGCCTGCTGCTTCGCAGTCTGCAATTATTCCTTCGAGTGTGGAAGGATCGCTTATGACGGACTTATCGTAGTAGAGGAAGTAACCGTTGTCGGAGGTCAGGGGGTAGGCGTAAACAGTGCCTGCCATTGTGGCTGCGGCGACGGAACCGGCGTCATTCTCGTCAGCGACGATAGCGGCGTTCTCGTCAGACAGAGGAATCAGCGCATCAGCGGCAACCAGACGGGCCAGCTGGTCCTGCGGGAAGCCGAAAATGTCAGCGCCTGCTTCGACATCCATCAGCATGTTGGAGGCGGCGTCACCCTCGCCGACGGGCTCGACGCTGACGGTGTAGCCGGCATATTCGGGATGGTCAGCCATAAAGCTGGCGACCTGCTCCTTAGTGAAGTCGACGACAGCCTCGGCGACCCAGATCTTCAGGGCGCCTGTTGCGGCGGGCTCTTCTGCAGGAGCGGCCTCCTGTGCAGGTGCGGCTTCCTGTGCAGGTGCTGCAGCCTGTCCGCAGGCTGCAAGTGCAAATACCATACAGAGAGCCAGGAGAAGTGCTAAATACTTTTTCATTTTGGTAGTCCTTTCTATTTTTTCCCGCTGTGCGGGTAATATACTGCTTCAAAAAATGCATGGCTCTGTCACCAAAGCTTAAATTAAGATTATATCAGAACCGACTGCATTGTCAACGAATCCGTCGGCAATACCGTCCGATTTCAGCAGTTTGAACAAATTCAGTTAAATATTTTTGTGCAATATGTCAGAAGAATTCCTGCATTTTTCGATATCTCAATTTACTATAAATCTTACTGTCACGCTCTCAAATCCCGGAGAAGAGATCTTTATTAAGCCCGCTCCCTTCTCCCCTGTTGTTCCGATATATACTCCCGTCATTCCGCCCTCTGCCGTAACAATATCCGGACCCAGAAGTCTGACCGATCCTTCTGCTTCGATCTTTAACGGAACCTGAGCGTAAGAAGCAGTGCAGCCGTTTTTGTCCTTTATTCTGATGCGTACGGCAGATGCGTCATATTTATCGCCTTCAGTGAGAGCGATGCAGCTCAGGTCCGTCTCGATGTGAAGTTCTGCGGAAGGACTTCTCGTAACGGAAGAAACAACTTTCCCGTCCTTTATCGCATCGAAACGCCATACGGCGCTCTGTCCTCCCCAGTCATTGACTCCCGCCTCAAAGGGCATCGGACCGTGCGGAAGAGCCTTGAAAGGAGTTTCCGATACTTCCCTGTCAAGAACCCCGTCCCTGTAGACAAGGACCTTCTCAGCATTTGTAAATAAATATACGGTCCCGACTTCCGTTGCGCTGTAGTCACCGATCGCCATCGGAGAGCCTATTTCCAGAACAGCACTTTCATCTCCCTGACTCGCGTAAAGGGCAGCCGCGGTTTTGGGGTTTCTGAACGCGTCCGTAACACCGTGGTAGCATATCCTGTCTCCGGAACCGAAGTCCCTGTGTGTCGCATAATCGAACATACACCAGCCGAAACATCCGGCATGCTCGTTATCGGCCATGGCATCGTTCAATACACAGGCATGTCTTATCGCCTGCTGCTGGCGCTTCAGCCACGGGTCAAAAGCTTTGGTTGGAAACATATGCCCGTTGTGCTCTGAGATAAGAAAACCTTTTGACATGTCGGGAGTAACATCATGCTTCTTCAAAACTCCGCCGTTTTTTCCGTTATGCGAAAAATCATTGAAAGTATAAACATCTTCCAGAAGACTCGATTTGGTAATATACCGGACTCCGCCCGTCTGTCTCGAAGGGTCGAGCTCACGCGCAAGTCTGTTTGTGCGTCTGTAAAACGCGTCATTGTCCTGGCTCTCATTGATCCTTACTCCCCAGAGGACGATAGAAGGATGATTTCTGTACTGTTCAATCATCTCGCGCACGTTTTCTACAGCCTGATCCTGCCAGCTCAGATCTCCGATATGCTGCCATCCGGGGATCTCGGTAAACACCGGCAGCCCCTCCCTGTCACACTCGTCAATAAAATACTGGCTTTGAGGATAATGTGAGGTCCTGACAGCCGTACATCCGAGTTCGTGCTTTAAGATATAAGCGTCCTGCCTCTGGAGTCTCTCCGGAGCCGCATAGCCTATATACGGATAGCACTGATGGCGGTTTAGTCCCCTCAGGAATAGCTTTTTCCCGTTCAAATAGAAACCGTCCGCCTTGAATTCGGCTCTTCTGAAGCCGAATCTCTCTGTTTTTTCATCCGTTTCCCCGTCCGTGAGCACGGCTTTGCAGGAATATATGTTCGGGTTATCGATATCCCACAACTTCGCGTTTTCAACCGGGATATCGAAGCACCTCTCATTTCCGGTGTACAGGCCGACCGTCTCCCCCTCCGGTGAAACTATCCGTACATCCAGACTGCCCCTCGTTTCTGAAGTCTTTACCCTGCAGTGAACGATCCCGTCATCGGAGGCGTATACGAAGAGGTCTTCAATGTGGTTTTCGGGCCTTACATCGAGCCACGCCTCCCTGTACAGTCCCCCGTATGTAAGATAATCGATCACAAAACCGAAGGGCGGAATGTCCTTGTTTTCCGTGCAGTCCAGCTTGACAGCGAGCTTGTTTCTGCTTCCGGTCTTCAGTTCTTCCGTAAGTTCTGTCCTGAAAGCGGTATATCCGCATCTGTGGCTGCCGAGCTCTTTCCCGTTCAAAAAAACGGTCGCGATATGCGCTGCTCCGTCGAGCTGAAGAAAGACTCTCTTTCCGGTCCAATCCGCAGGAGCATCGATTATCCTCCGGTATCCGCACACAGTCTCATAGTCCGAGGGAGAGCTGCAATGAAGCGGAAGCTCCTTAACGTTGTGCGGCAGCCTCACGCTTTCCGCTTCCGTTTCAAAGCGTGCAAATTCCTCGCTCCAGTTATAATCAAACTCCCAGCCGTTACATAAGCTTATCATGTTTTCTCCTTTTTCTGTCTGTCACCAGACCTTGAAATAAAATTAATAATAGCATCCATTTATCCAGTAGGCAATTATAATCATTTATTATTCTAATATAAAAAATATGCAATGCATTCAATGGAATATACCGGTTACTGCACCGATGACAGTGATGACAGCAGGGGCTGTCACACGTTTTTGCTGTCATGCTGTCATCTTCCTTGCGCCGCAAGGGTTTGAAGGGTGACAGCTGTTATTTTGAGCTGTCACCCGCTTCGAACTGTCATAAATACTGTTCCTCTGTGCTATGACAGGTCTTTCAGTTATGACAGGTAAAAAAAGCACCTGTCATGGTCAGATCCATTGGTATTACACGGTTTATGACAGGATGACAGGTTAAGCGTGATACTGCTCTTCTGATTATTAAGAATTACAGCTGTGACA
>JAEEGF010983145.1_pt1 | contig 12145 bp, 8 predicted proteins | sample 9134171 | NCBI WGS metagenome assembly JAEEGF01 (sample SAMN16246542, study PRJNA631951) | gut metagenome | biome: gut microbiome; feature: rumen; material: AP-attached | host: Bos | place: Iran: Karaj | collected 2018-10 | reverse complement strand
TTCTTGGATTGATTATCTCACTAACGGCTACAACGATAGAAGTGGTGAGAGGTCGCAACACCAATTACTTTGACTACCAAGATTCCACCCGCATGTTTTGGGAAGGCATCACTCCCTATACGGTTGAGTTTGCACAAGCACATAGTTTGTATTTCCTCTACCTCCCTGTGTTCTGCGTGCTCTATGCACCTATCTTCCTGTTACCTTGGTGGTTAGGTCCGTACGTATGGAACATCGGCAACTTCGTCTTGTTTTCGTTGGCAATATGGATGTTACCCAAGCCGTTAGCCCCCCATCGCACCAAGATATACCTTTTCCTCCTGTCTGTTCTTATGCAGAGCATTTTCTGCTATCAGTATAATACGATGGTATGCTATATCTTCATCTTTGCATTCATCCTGTTAGAAAAGAACAAACCGTTTTGGGCTGTACTGCTCATCATGATATCAGCCACAACCAAAATCTACGGTGCTGCCGAATTGGCCCTATTGTTCTGTTATCCCAAGACATTACGCAACTTCGGCTATGCTGCCCTTTGTGGAGCAGGGCTATTGTTGTTGCCTGCTATCAATCCTGCCTTCGACAGTTTTATTTCGCTTTATCAGGGAACTCTTGATATGATTAACACCCACCATTCTGCTGTTGACTATGTAGGACTGCTGTTTGCACGTGGACTGAAACCCCTCTTGCTGCCCAACTACAGACTTGTGCAGATGGGTGTCTTAGCCCTTTTAGCCTTCCTCTTTTTCTGGCGACACAAGCGCTGGCAGAACTTCGAGTTTCGCGTGCAGGCATTAGCCATCGTCATGGGATATATCATCCTCTTCAGTGATAGTCCTGAGACGCACACCTATATTATTCCACTCACCAGCTATGCGATGGTATTCTGGCTTCGCCCCAAACGTACCTGGCTGGATTGGACGCTGTTCTGGCTTTTGTTTATCAACTTTGGAATCCTTCCTACCGATGTGCTGTGTCCTGCATGGCTGCACGAATATATCCACCAAACCTTCTGGCTGGATGTCTATACTTATTTCATCTGCTGGCTACGCATCGTCTGGTGGGCAGTTGGACCGGATATGGCTGATGAAAGAAGTAAGAAGGTAGAGTTGAAAGTTCTGTTGCCTTTGTTGATGCTGTTGCTGCCGTTGGGAACACAGGCACAGTCAAAGTCGAACCTGCGCATATTAAAGGTAAAAGGCGTTACATATAAAATGCGACTTGTAGAAGGTGGTAGTTTTACGATGGGACCTCTACCTAATGACACCCTTGCCGACGAAGACGAGGTGCGCCATCAAGAAACAGTTGGCGACTATTACATCGGAGAGACAGAGGTGACGCAAGCCCTTTGGGAGGTTGTGATGGGCAAGAACCGAGCTAAACTGCGTGGTGCCGATATGCCGATGGAATATGTAACTTACGACATGTGTCAGACGTTTATCTCCAAACTTAATCAGCTGACAGGCAAGCAGTTCCGATTGCCAACAGAGGCTGAATGGGAATATGCTGCACGAGGAGGAAGGAAATCACGAGGCTATCTCTATGCTGGTAGCAACAACATCAAAGAAGTGGCCTATTCTCTTGAGAATGTTGACGATTACCAACATCGCCCAGTCGGACAGCTAAAGCCCAACGAATTAGGTCTTTACGATATGTCGGGCAATGTGTGGGAATGGTGCGTGGATTGGTATCGCCAGTCGCCTACGAGTAAGCCGTCAAGCAATTTCTACGTCATTCGTGGTGGTGCCTATGACTGCACACCCAGATATTGCAGAATCACCAATCGCTACATGTACGATGAGCGACGTCGATTCAAGCATGTGGGTTTCAGATTGGTGATGAATGTCAAATAGAGACTTACTGGTTCATATAGTCAGGAAACGTCAATGACCAACGGCTACCCTTCCATTTTTTCTGAAGAGTGGCAAAATCAGTCAGTTTCTTATACGAAAGACGTTTCTGAAGCCAAGGGCGTCTGATTTTGTCTTTTACAAAATTACCATAGAGTTCGAATTCTGAGAACCCTGCGTGGCTATTCCTGTCGTAGTTTGCTTTGATCGTCTCCACCCATTTATCGCCCCCTAAAGCCTGATATAAAGACGCTAACTGAGATTTGTCGAACAACATTTTGTGGTCGACATACGACAGGCTGTCCAAAGGCAGATTAGGCAACAAGCGATGGATGTTGTCATAATAGGGCAGGTGTTCCTCATAACTCATATAGAACACCGTCTTGCCTTCCTCTGTCAAGAACACATGAGGACGAATCAAAACATGATCGGCATCAATACACAGATAGTGCTGACAAGTACCTACCCTGCCACTTAATTTCACCAACTGCTGAAAAAGCCAACCACTACGATCGCGCACTTTACCCTCTGCATCAACGTATTGAATTTCCAGCTCTTTTGGCGAAAAACCGAAGATGCTGTTTTCATCAACAAACTTCAATTGATGGTCTTGGCAGAACTGGATAATCTGCTGTTGGGCTGGAGCTACAATATAGATTTCCTTGATGGGATGAGCCACACATTGACGAACACCCTCCAAACACAGAGGAAGGATATGCAAATCCTTGGCAATGATTGGTATCACCACATCAATCGGCTCAGAAGAAGGTTTCAGGGACGGGAACTTTCTCCACGAGAACAGACGATAACGTATTTTGCGTAATTGAGACATCAGTTTACAGAATAAGTTTGAACCAATAATCGAAAAGACGGAAACCCTCAAGAGCCATAGCCTTTGCATCAGCCGTATCCATACGATAGAGAGGTATGTCCCTATACATGGCAGCAACCAACGAGAAAGTGCTTGGAGGACCTATTACATAGTCACACTCTGAAAGCATAAAAAGATCTTCCGGGGCACTCCCTGCCAAACAATGAATATGGACATCAGGACATAAAGACTGATAGGACTCTTCACTCACCTGAGGGTCGTTAGTTGAAAGATAGACATGTATCTTTTTATCAGGATGAAGTTCCGCAAAGCGATTGATATAACTGGCATAGACAGCATCATCATAGCAATAGATGCCATCCTGCCACTGGGCATAGTCGCCACGTCGGATATGAACACCAAGACGAATATGTGAGATGTCTGATGTAAGATGTAAAATGTCTTCTGCCGCTTGCATTTTTGCCTTGACAGGCTCAGTATATTGGCTGTCTATCTGGAACAAATCACAGATTTCATCCCGATATTTCAAGAACAAATCATACCAACGGGCATACCAACCACTCACCACAATATGGCGATGGCGAAGCATTTTCTGTTCCAATGCCTTCATGTCGTATTCCGAATGCTTGAAACTGGCTGTCGGAAGTAATTTCAGGGCAGACATATATTTTGCCAACAAATACCAACCGAAGCCGGTTAAAGGCGTGTGACAAATCTTGAAGTATTGGTATTTGTAGCTGAATCGCATGGAAATCACCTTGCGACCATGTTCCCTACCCCAGGCATATACATGGGCATATTGCAACAGATTGTTGCACATCTGACTTTTGTCTCTTGCAAATATCATAGGGCTGCGTTAGTTATATCGAAATATTTTTTTAGTACCAAGACGGAAATCAGTTTCTCACGCTTCTCATCACGAAATTGACTGATATAATCGTGAGCATGCTGAATGATAGCCTCAGCCTCATCAGGATGCTCTATATAGTAGGTAAGACGTTCCTCTAAATCCGAGAAATCGGGCTTCACTTCAATATAGTGATAATTGGGAATGAGAGTTCCTTCCATAAACCAAGTTTCCTGTGTCAGGCACGGAGTTACGGCTATCGAGTTGGACGACATTATCCATTTTAGGTTACTGGCAACATCATTTCCCTCAAGAGACATGATGAACTTGAAATCCAAATGATCGCCAATGGTTAATTTTTCCCGCTGCCATTCAGGATGTTGCTCAGACCGATTCGTTGAAGCCGCATCCACCATGGAATGGCCATACCAACGATTCATGAAAACATCACGATTCTCCTTACGCGGGCCTAAATCACCACGAAAAATGGTCATATTCTTCTTGTCGCGCCAAGGCTTATTGTCGCGCACAAACAGGAAATGACGATTCTTGTCAAGGTTCAAGATGACAGAGTTCTCGTTATGCTCAACGATGGGACGATTCTTAACAATCGCTGGCTCTGGGGCCACATAAGGCTTGTCGCCCGCATCAAGAATCCAACGAAGGTCTTGACTGAAGTATCGGGCATATTCCATTGCGTCGAAATAATAGGTCTTTTGCCCGGTAACAGGCTGGTCTTGCAACATGATGGCCTTATCGCTCCACATCTGACGATTGAAGTTGCTTCCCTTATCCAACTTACAGTAATAATTAACCCGACGCATTATCTCCTCTTTGTCCTGGCGCTGATCCAGCTGACGAAGAATCCTGTTTAACTGCATCTGGGAGAATATCTTGGGGGTATATTCTCTCAGATAGCTTCGAATATAATACTTCAGATTACTATTCTTGCCACTATGCAGCATATAATGAATTTTCTTCTTGTCCATCGCTATCGGAAATAGTAGAGTAAATGTTTGTACAACCGCTTATAGAACCATTTAAGCCGCTTTAAAGGACGAGGCTTGGTAGGAATCAATGTAGGCATAGAACCATCGGCAGAGCACTGACAGGCCAGACACGGATGACTCCAAAAATACTTTAAAAGTCCTTGATGGACTAATCTGTTATGAAGACAGTCGCTGGTCGTATCTGACTTATTACTCTTAACGTACTCCATGATTACGTTTGCTGCATACTTATTCAAATAGTAACAACCTGCATAACGGTCTCTGGACGCAGGATAAAGAATCTGTCCACGCTTACGCTGACTTCGTGGAACCAATAACAAACTGCTCTCCTCGTAATTGGCAATAAAAGGCAATTGGGCGTATTGGGCTGCATATTCATCCATACTTTTCAAAAACAAAGCCTTGAATGTCGGATAAAGAAGCAGGTCGTCTTCTATTATCAGTGCTCCCTCCAGATCATGGTCTAATATAAATTGGGTAGCCAGCAGATGTTTATAAGCACAAGAGGTTCGTGGAAACTGCCCATACATCGTTTCTGGTTTTCCATCTTTAAGGAAGTATCGGTCTAATATTTCAGGCGTCAAGTCTGACACATCACCCTCCAATACATAGTGGTAAGGCCATCCCAGTTCGTCAAGCTGCTTTTGCATGAAAGCTTCACGCTCTATCTGCCCACGAACATGAATGACGATCACTTGTATCTCTCCCATAGTTGCACACAATTTTGCTTAATGATTATCAATTACAAAAGTACAAAGAAATATCGAAATGAACAATTTTTAATTATAAAAATCACTTTTTTTTTTGTAGTTTACTATTGTTTAATTATCTTTGTAACCTAAAAACAACCTTACGTCAAGATGATTCCAAAGAAAATCCATTACTGCTGGCTGAGCAACGACCCGTTTCCTCCCAAAATAAGGAAATGCATGGATACATGGCAGAAAACACATCCTGACTATGAAATCATCAGGTGGAGCACCAAGAATTTTGACATCAATTCCGTACCTTATGTCAAGGAGGCGTACGAAGCCCGTAAATGGGCTTTTGCTGCTGACTACATCAGGATGTATACGCTTTACACGGAGGGTGGTATCTATTTGGATTCTGATGTCATATTGCTAAAGAGATTTGATGATTTCCTCGACAACTCGTTCTTTTCGAGTATGGAGTATCACCCTATCCAAATAGAGAAATGTGGTTCAATGCAATACATTGATGCTGACGGTCATCGCACAGCTGATGTCTTCATACAGGGTATTCAGATTCAGGCGGCTGTCATGGGAGCAGAAAAAGGCAGCCCCTTTGTGAAAGAAGTACTTGACTGGTATGAAGGCAAGCACTTTGTAAAGGAAGACGGCACCCTCCGGACTGATATTCTCTCACCCTATATCTATGCAAGGGTGGCTGAAACCAAGGGCTTTGTCTATAAGGACATAGACCAACAATTGCCTGACAGAATACACATCTATCCATCAGAGATCTTTGCAGGCAACAAGCACGAAGTGACAAAAGAAAGTTATGCCATTCATCTGTGTGCTCACTCTTGGCATTTAACCCCATGGGAGAAAATACGTCGTTTCTTGGGAATAAGTAAAAAACACAAGCAGAGCCATGAGTTATAACAAAGAACGATACAGGGCACTGAAAATGGTAGCATACTATATGCTGCTTTCCGTTTGGTATCTGCTGTCTTTGCTTCCCTTATGGGTACACTATCTGTTAAGCGATCTGCTTTATCTCATCGTGTATAAAATCTTCGGCTATAGGAAAGCGGTTGTCAAGAGTAACTTGGCTACCTCATTCCCAGAGAAATCGAAAGACGAGTTATTGAAGATAGAGAGAGGGTTCTACCATTTCCTGGGCGACTATCTGGCAGAAAGCGTGAAACTGATGACCATCAGCAAGAAGAACTTGAAAAAAAGATTGGTGTTCAAAGGTACTGAGGTGGTCAACGAAATAGTGGAGAGTGGACAGTCGTGTGCCGTCTATTTAGGTCACTACTGCAACTGGGAATGGATCACATCCCTGCCCCTTTGGGTGACTCCCGAAGCCCACTGCGGACAGATTTACCACCCGTTGGAGAATCTGGTGACAGACCTTGTGTTCTTAAGACTTCGCCAACGCATGGGAGCTGAGTGCATTGCTATGCAGGACACCTTACGTAAAGTGTTGGAATACAAAAACAAGAAACAGCCCATAGTGATTGGCTACATCAGCGACCAGAAGCCTTTCTGGAATAACATTCACCACTGGGTGGATTTCCTGCATCACGATACCCCTGTGCTGACAGGTACTGAACGAATAGCCAGAAGGATGAACCACGCTGTGTTCTATATGGATGTCCGCCGCATACGTCGAGGCTACTATGAGGCTGAGTTTAAGCTAATCACCCGTGAACCACAGACGATGAAGGAGTTTGAGTTGACAGACATTTACTATCAGCATCTGGAGCAAAGCATTCTGCGAGCTCCCGAATTCTGGCTGTGGAGCCATAAGCGATGGAGTCGTACGCGCGAGGAATTCAACAGGAATTACGAAGTCGTCAATGGCAAAGTAGTTCCTAAGGCTGCAAGCGATCCTGAGTCATCCTCTCCATGTACTGCTGAATGATGGCTTTCAGTTCACGCTCCATCAGCTGTTGATGGCTGATGGCTGATGGCTGATGTATGAGGTTTTGTTGCATCAAGGAGTCAGAAAGGGCATATAACGCTTTAGATTTCTGTCCGTCAAACTGCAACACATAGCCATGTTTCACATACTGGTAGATACCACTTAGATAATTGACAGCCCAAGTGTCTTCTGAAGGGGTATTCAGCAAATCGATACCAAAACCGAAATAAGGCTTCTGATAGCCAAGCATACCCAAAACGGTAGGCAGAATATCTATCTGCTGGGCTATTTTATCTATCATTTGTCCTTCTGGATGGCTGGGTTCATATATTATAATAGGTGAACAGAAACCTCCCAAATCAGTTTGATAGTAAGCATGATCACTCATATTGGTATGGTCACTGGTCAGCACGAAGATAGTGTTCTGGAACCAAGGTTGCTTGCTGGCTGTTTCAAAGAACTTGCCTATTGCCATATCGGTATAGCGGATGCACTTCTGTATTTCAAGTTTCCCTTCTGGGAATTGCTGCTTGTATTGCTCGGGAATGACGAAGGGATGGTGACTGGAAGCAGTAAAGACAGCCGTCATAAAAGGTTGCTTCATCTTACCCATCTCCTCGGCATAATACTGTAAGAATGGTTCATCCCAAACGGCCCAAGTGCCGTCAAAATCGTCGGTACCCTTGGCAGCCTCATATTCCGTCCGGCCAAAATAATGCTGGAAACCTGTCTTTTGGGCAAAAGCCTGAAAACCCATTGAGCCATTCTGGGCACCATGGAAGAAGGCTGTTTCATACCCTTCTTGTCCCAAGATACCTGCCAATCCCGTATAATCGTTCATGGAAGACGGAGTGAGGATAAACGGTTCGACGAACATCGGAATACTCGAGAGGATGCTGGGCATTCCGTCTATGCTCTTACGACCATTGCAGAAACTATACCGGAATGTCGTGCTCTTGCCGATAAGGGCATCTACATAAGGTGTATAGCCTTTGTATTTCCCCCCTTCTAAGTCTTTATTCAAGGCACCTATATACTCGCGTCCGAAACTCTCCACAATCAGCACCACCACATTTTTCTTCACCATCGATACGCTGTCGGTAGGAGTATGGATGGGAGTATATATAGAGGCTAACGTTTTTTCGTCACTAAAATAGTGGGGCACCACAAAAACATTCTTGCCGATGGAGCGAATCAGGGCAAAAGGGGTATTTAATGCCAAAGCCGCGTCAACAGGACGACTGGCATACTGATTTGCATTCGAGATAGTGATGGGACGAACGGCTGTTGTAAAGCCGCCTCGCATTCCCGCTACGCAGAAGGGTGCAAAAAGCAATAACGACAATAGGCAAGCAACATCGTAGCGCCACCACTTCGTAGCGTGGCTATTGATAGAGGGTCTCACATAGCAGCGCCAAAGGAGGAATACAACTAATGCTAAAAGCAATACCAGATACCAATGGTTTAAGAATTCCGTTCCTATGATACTGCCCAGATTACCTTCATTGGAGAATTCCTCGAAGACGGTAGTCGTTGTGCGACGCATGGTGTAACGGAAATAAACGGAGTCTGCCAGATTGATGGCAAAAGCAATGCTGTTTACAACGACAAACAACCATTGGCACACTTTATGGTATATCCTGTTCTCTTTCCAATGCAAGGGGAAAAGCATCATCACGACATAGAGCGCATTGGTATAGAGAATGGCTGATGTATCAAAAAGCAACCCTCCCTGGAAAATATCCCATGTATAGGAGAGATAATCCCTGTTTTCAACATAATACTCCAATCGGGCTATTTGGTAAACAAGGTAAACCAACAGCAAGTTCCATAGAACTGCCAACAAGGGGGAATAGATTTTATTCAATAACTGTCTCATCGTTTGTCGAGATCTTTTGAGGCTGCCTGTAAAACTGCTTTACCACGTTGTAAAAGAGACTGCGCATTTGGACCATGCGACGCAACCACACGATTGCTTATGAAGTCGAAAGTAACAAAACCCGTGCTGTCATATACCGAGATACCATCATCAAAGGTATTGATAGCGAAGGGCTGTGTATAGGTTTGGCTTAAAACGTCGCGGCTGAATGTAAAACTGTCATGATTGACACCCAACTGACCAAGTAGGGTAGCTGGCAAATCTGTCTGATTACAAACTGCTGCTATCTTTCGAGGTTCCTTGACAGCACCACCCAACCATATCATAGGAATCTGATTCTTCAATGGGTAGGCTTCTGTCAATTCACCATAAGGAATGCCGTGATCAGGTAAAAGAATGATGAGCGTATTTTTCCAAATAGGACTCTTCTTCATGTCGCGTATGAAATCGCCTACGCACTGGTCAAGATAGTAAAAGGCATTCAGTTTCTCGTCCTCAAAATGCTGAATAGGCACATCCCAAGGCTCGTGGCTGCTGAGGGTGGAATAGCCGATAAGGAAAGGCTGAGTGGCTGATGACGTCATAGAAAACAATGTCTTAAATGTGATATCATCACGCACTCCCCAACGTGCTGTTTGCTGTTCGGCTTTGCTGTAGTCCTTCATCCAATGCAGCGAACTGAACCCACCTGCTATTAAATAGCTGCGCATATTGGTGAAATTGATATCACCCCCATAAAGATAATAGGTATGATAACCTCGTTCCTCCTGTAATGACTTAGCCATATTGGATAATGAACGTGATTTGGCAGGCATCTTCATGACTGACATAGTGGGAAATGAAGGATAACCACTCCAAGTACACAATGTTCCACGATCAGTGCGCCATGTGTTACCATAGCAATTGGAGAAATAGATGCCTTCGCGCATGAACCGATTCAGATTTGGGGTGACATCTTTCCGACCTCCTACCTCAGTAAACACACTGCCACAACTTTCCAACAGAATAACAATGATATTGGGATGCTGAGTGGTCAGCAGCGTGTCTACTCCAATAGACAGCGTATTGTAATATTCACCAACCACACGCTGACTCTCCGCATCATCCATAAAATCATAGACGATATTAGTTGCCGTCCGCTCGAAAGAGGCGAAGAAGCTAAACATAGGATTGACTGCCGAATGATTCAGAAACTGGTTCTGCGAGTAATAAACCTGTCCGATATTCGTTGTCGACTCGCCTATTCCACCTCGGATTCCAATGACGATGAGAGGTATCAGCAGGAGTGCCACTACGGAGCCTATTAGCTTATGGCTGTTGGCTTTTAACTTCACGCCAAGGCTGAGAGGTGTCAATTTGTCGTAAAGCCAGTAAATAAAGAAACTGCAAGCGATGATGCTCAGCAAACGAACTAAAATATATCCAATGCTGACACTGGCCATTGCCTCTGTAGGCGTTTCCAGATAGGAAAGACACGAGGCGTCTAACTTAAATTGCCAGAACTCATAGAGGCTGGTATCAGCAACGAAGGCCAACGAGAGCAGAATGGCGGCAACAACATAATAGACACGGAATATCCATCTGGGAAGATGCAACCACAGTGATGCCACCACTAACAGGAAAGGGGCAGACAGCAGATAGAGCGACATACTGAGGTCTAATGACAGTCCGTGCTGTATGACTTGCCAATAATCGGAAAAGGTAATGATATGTCCCACACGATTGTAGAGCATAAAGACAACTTTGGCAACAACAAACAACAACACGGTCGCCAAATAAAACTTCAACAGATATATAACCTTCTCCTTCAATTCTTTTAGTCGTTTGGGAAATTAGTCGTTTGGTCGTTTGGGAAATTACCTTAATTCATCACAGGCTCTGCATATCGTTTAACTTCTTATAGTAGCCATCAATATCGAGCAGTTCATCATGAGTGCCACGCTCTACTATCTGTCCTTCGTGCAACACACAAATCTCGTCAGCATTCTTAATGGTAGAGAGACGGTGGGCAATGGCAACAGTGGTGCGCGTCTTCATCAGTCGCTCCAAAGCGTCTTGGACAAGGCGCTCACTCTCTGTATCGAGAGCTGAAGTGGCCTCGTCAAGAATCAAAATCGGAGGATTCTTCAAGATAGCTCGGGCTATGCTGACGCGCTGACGCTGACCACCAGAGAGGCGTCCGCCTCGATCTCCAATGTTTGTTTCGAACTGGTGCTCGCTCTGCATAATGAAATCATAGGCATTGGCTATCTTGGCAGCCTCAGCTATCTGTTCATCAGTAGCACTCTCGACACCAAAAGAGATGTTGTTGCGAAAGCTATCATTAAAGAGGATGGCCTCTTGGTTTACATTACCAATCAACTGTCGCAGATCTTGAATGCCCAAGTCCTTGACGTTAATACCATCGATGAGGACCTCTCCTTCCTGCACATCATAATAGCGAGGTATCAAATCGACCATTGTCGATTTACCCGAACCAGACTGGCCTACGATAGCAATGGTCTTTCCTTTAGGAATAATCAAATTGATATGGCGAAGTACCCAAGTCTCTCCATATCGGAAGGACACATCACGGAACTCTATCTGATGTTCGAAAGAAGCCAGATGCTTGGGTTGCTTTGGTTCCTTAATGGTATTCTCAGCCAACAGGATTTTGTCAATACGCTCCATTGACGCAAGTCCCTTTGGGATATTATAACCAGCTCTTGAGAACTCCTTCAAAGGATGGATAATCGAATATAGAATGACCATGTAATAAATGAACATTGGTCCTGTAAAAGCATGATAGTTAAGTACCAAGACACCGCCAAACCACAAGACGATTACCACCAATAACGTTCCTAAAAACTCACTGACAGGATGTCCTAACTGTATACGAAGATGAACACGAGTCAATTGATTCCGATAGGCCGAATTGATATTATCGAACTTATCCTTCATCTTTTCCTCAGCACAGAATGCTTTGATGATACGAAGACCTCCCAAGGTCTCTTCTATCACACTCATGGTATCACTCCATAACATCTGCGCCTTTACACTCTTTTGTTTCAAACTCTTACCCACCAATCCCATCAACCGAACCACAAGGGGAATGAGAATACATGTAAATAAAGT
>JAEEGF011996900.1_pt1 | contig 12146 bp, 11 predicted proteins | sample 9134171 | NCBI WGS metagenome assembly JAEEGF01 (sample SAMN16246542, study PRJNA631951) | gut metagenome | biome: gut microbiome; feature: rumen; material: AP-attached | host: Bos | place: Iran: Karaj | collected 2018-10 | reverse complement strand
CAGGCAACAAACAATGATAATATCAGTTTCTTCATAACGTTTATAAGTTCTATGGCGCAAAGATACACATTTTTTATTAATTTAGCGTGTAAATTACGAAATAATTCCTCAAACCTTGCTTATGGGTTGCTCATAGACCTCTCTAAGCGAAGTCTTTTCTATAATAAGTCAGTTAAGTTTTCCCCTATTTTCTTGCCGGTATCGGCAAAAAGTTGTATATTTGCAGCGTCAATTGGCATAAAAACTTGCCGATAGAGGTGAATTATGGAGTATATATCAGTTAGCAAGTTTGCAGAAAAGTATGGTATTTCTGAGCGTACGGCTCGAAATTACTGTGCTCAGGGGAAGATCGAAGGAGCTTTCCTGACAGGAAAAACATGGAATATTCCTTCAGATGCTGTTTTGCCCAAACGTGGTGAGAACAAGAAAAAGCCATCACCACTACTAAAGGCATTAAGAGAGCAAAAGGCATCGAAACTAAAGGGCGGTATTTATCATCGCACCCAGATAGACCTTACTTACAACTCTAATCATATAGAAGGTAGTAAACTGACCCACGATCAGACGCGATATATCTTTGAAACCAATACAATTGGGGTTACTGATGCAGCTATAAATGTAGACGACGTAGTAGAAACAGTGAACCACTTCCGTTGTATTGACTATATCATTGACCATGCAGAAGAAAAACTGACAGAGAATCTTATAAAGCATCTTCATCTGTTGCTAAAATCAGGAACATCTGATAGCCGTAAGGATTGGTTTGCCGTGGGCGATTATAAGCGATTACCCAATGAGGTAGGTGGTCAGGACACCTGTGCACCTGAGGATGTACATAAGCAACTGAAGGCTCTAATAGATGAATATAATCATAAAGGTAAGAAATCTTTCGAGGATATTCTTGACTTTCACGTATGCTTTGAACAGATTCATCCTTTCCAAGATGGTAATGGCCGAGTAGGTCGCTTGCTGATGTTTAAGGAGTGTTTGGCTAACAATATTGTTCCTTTTATCATCACAGACAATCTGAAAATGTTCTACTATAGAGGCCTGCGAGAATGGGGACACATTAATGGTTATCTGATAGATACTTGCCTAACAGCCCAGGATATGTACAAGGAACTGCTAAAGTATTTTAGATTAAAGCATTAATCATTTTTAATTCTCCGTTCTGTCAGACAGTTGAGCATATCGCTTATCCCCAATTCACGTTATCATAATAAGCCTTTCTCTCTTCGATGATATCGCTCGCACCTCACCTGCTTATCGCTCAAAGGCGACGAGCGATAAGCAGAAGAGCCACGAGGAGTTCACTCGCGGGCCACGAGCGATAAGCAAGCAAGGCACGAGCGATAACCTGGTTGTGTTCAGAACCTGGTACATGACACACGAAAAGTGGATTATTGGAACCGACCCGCGTTTTCACACAAAGTCCGTATATAGTGAGAGACGGCTTCTTCGTGAAGACTGACGAGAAGTGGGAGAAGGTGAGGTATGATGAGATTCTGTGGGTGAGAGCCTTCGAGAATGGGAGTGTCATGTTCCTAACCAACGAGAGAAGCCTGATGGTGAACCATCGGCTTTGGCGGATTGAGGAAATGTTGCAGGAGCACAAGAACTTCGTGCGCATCAACAGGTCGGAGATTGTCAATCTGGATTTCGTTGATGGCTTTGAGGGTAATTGCTACTATATCGGCAAGAATCCGCTCTATGCCACTGGCGATTACCGCCAGCGTATGGAAGGAGTCTTCGTCAAGGCAAAGCAGCAATGACGTAAAGATACGGAAAAGCCGCCCGGGAGCCTTCTCATGAGGACTCTCGGACGGCTTGGTCGTGCTTTGGTCACGGGATGCGAGTATCAGGACTTGCAGTCCGCAAAATCGCATTTCAAATGCTTATATTCACTGCGGTCGGATTCTTGCGTCCCTTCGGTAGCAAGCCAGCAGAGCTGGAGCGGCAAATCCTACCGAGCGGGGCACCTAAATTGCGCAGTATCTCTGCATTCAGTTGTATTGCGGTCATAACTTATTTATTTTATTCTGCTGCAAAGATACGATTAAGTGAGTAAAAAACCAAATTTTATGTGAGTTTTTTCGTTTCCCCCCCTCCAGACACGAAGAAACGGAAGCCGCTGACTTCCGTTTCTCTATTCTTATCTTTGGGGAACTGGCACCCATACCCAGGTGCCTGACCCCATGACTAACCGTCGGTGCCCTGCCCGAGGGCGAGAGGAAGGGGGGCGGCGTCCGCTTGCCGGGGCTTTCGGGCCGCCCTCCGTGGTTTGTCACTGGCCTCACGAAGTGTCAGACACCTTGTGAGCTCGGGATGTGAGGGTTACTCCCACATCACGCTGTGACATTGCCCTTACCGTCTGACCAGTCTGTGCCGTCAGACGGTGTTGTGCTTGCAAGAATCTGTGACATTTGTTCAAAGAACGATGTTTCTATCAGGAGCGGGGGCTTTACTGTGAAACGGTAAACCAAATACTATTAGAGTCTCCTGCTTCATCGCATTCGTATATTTCATCCCAAGCATCATTGACAATATCGACGTCGATACTACTGCCTTGTCCGCTTCTTCCATGGCTGTCAAACCACTTGTACGAACCACCTTCAAGTGCGTATATGCAGACGTAGCCGGGAGCATTGGCTCTTGTCTTTTCTGCATCGGCAGCAGCCTTTGCATCGGTCTGCGATACCGAGATGAAGTTTGCAGGAGCGTTTTCTGCCACAGACCAATCTACTTTGTTAAAACTGATGGCAGGTGCCTGCGTCTTCTTCACGTTGTACACCTTGCCGTCGAGCGTGGCGTTGTTGATGGTGAGCGCAGCCTTGTCGCCCATCTTCACCGTGGCGCCGCTGAGCGCGGTGCCGCTGGCTACGGGCAGGACAAACTTGGCTTTTACACCGTTGTCAGTAACGGTAGTAACGTTGGCAGTGCAGAGGTCTGTTGCGCCGTTTTTCACTACGGCAGAGAGCTCGGTGCCGGAAGTTGTGCCGTCGGCGAAGGTAATCTCGAAGTTGAGGAAGGCCGTCTGTTGGTTGAGTGTGAACGACTTCGAGCTGTAGTCCGAAGTGCCCGTCAGATTGCTGTATTTCTGTACGGCAGTGGCCACGTCGGCACAATAGGATGTGGGATAGTTCACCGTTACGGCTCCGGCTGCATCGACAGATACCTCGGTGCCAACGGTCTGCTGTGCGCTGACGAGCGTGGCGGTCAGCGAAAGGTTGCTGGCAGGAGTGCCAGAGCCTGAATAGGTCAGGTCGCCCGAGAAGGTGGCGCTAGCACTACCCGTACCCGACTGGATGTCGAGCACACCCTTGATGTTGGTGCCAGTGACATAGAGTTTGTCACCATCGGCGAAGTAGAGTGTCTTGTGGTAGTTCGTTGCATCCGACGGATCATCGGCAACGGTGGCACGGGTTGTGGCACCACCTTCACCGCCATTGACTGTTACGGTATAGGGAATGGTTTTTGCCGCGTTCTGCTGTACGGGCGATTCATTAGCGTTGTCATCGTTTGAACAGGCGGTCATCACGAGGGCGGCCGTCATCGACAGCGCAACCCAAAGAAAGCTATTCTTTTTCATTGTCGTTTCTGTTTTAAGGGTTCATTACTAAAGGTCTTCAGGATCGCTCATTGGGTTGAGGTCTCCATTGCCATTACTCCCAGCCAGCAGTTGCGGCTGTTGTTTTAACTCGAAGACCTGCATCGAGGGCTTCTCATAAAATTGCTTCTTTTTCATAAGCTGTATGTTTTTTAATTGTTTATAAATACTGATATTTTAAAATGATGAATTATCACTTTGTAGGAAATCGCCGTCATGGGGATAAAAAACACTTCGGCCTCCCTTGGTTCATTCCAAGAAAAGCCGTATATTAACGCGCGAATATGTGTATTTAAAGTATTGTACGCCAGTAGCGCTAATTGTGTGTGTGTGTGTGTGTTTATGCAAAATATCGAGACAACCAAATAATTTCGCCGCAATCTGCGTCGGGTTAACATTCTTTACGGTATGTCTGCAATCTTGTTGCATAATGTATTCTGCTTCTTTAATCCTAATACTAACCTGTTTATGCAGGGTGTTAATTTTGGTGTAAAGGTACTGAATAATAATCGATTTTATGTATTAAGCACTTATAATTTAATAAAAATTTGCAAATCGGATGGTCCCTAAGTACCTTTTACAACCAAAATCAACTTGTTCCAGAAAGTCAAAGAACACATTGCCCAAAGCGGCAGTAATTACTTACTGAAAGAGAAATATGCTTTGTCGAGTTTCTCGTCGTAACGGTTCTGTGCGTATGCTGGTCCATTATAGAGACGTGCAAATGCTTTCCAGTCCTTTTTCTGCAAGGCAGCAAGCATAGACTTGTTGCCACGGATGAAGCGCACGCTGAGCAGCAACTGCCGACATTCTGACTGGCACATGCTGCTGACAAAGCTCGCTACAGACGGCTCACCACAGGCAGCATGGTTGAAACCCATGATCTGGAACATGCCCCTATATAGTGCATAATAGTAAAGCCGTTGTAGTGAAGTCGGAAGCGTTTGAAGCTCCAGACAAGGAATCCATCAAACAGATCATCAACGACGTGATAGAAAAGCTGAGGACATAACCTTGTGGGCTATGTCCTCGTATAGCGGTCAGAAAGGTCCAGCTTGAATATTGCTATGAAAACAATTGTTTCGCGCCCTCTGACGACATTCTGACGGTGCAAAGATACAAACTTATTCTGAAGATTCCAAATTTTAGAGAAAGAAATTTCAAAAAATATAGATTTCACAATCCTTGTGAAGTTGCAACTCGAAACTAAGGAGTGCTGCTTATCGCTCGTCGGCTGTGTGGGTATCGCATGAGTAAAACGGCGTTTTACTACCAGAGAAACATTGTTTTACTACCAGAGAAACAGCCTTTCTCTCCAAGACGAACGATTATTCCCTGCCTGAGAATGTTTTGTTCCCAGCCTGAGAGCCTAACAGTCCCACACTGGGAATGAATTATTCCCTTTAAAGGGACTGATGGCGCTGATTAAAGAACGATTTAAGACAGATAAAGATACCTTATTAATGAATAACATGGGGTTATTAATGAAAAGTGCTCCATCCCTCACATCGATAGGCTGAAAAGCCCGTAAATAAAGGAATCTTCGCATTTTCATCCCTCCCGTCATCTCTCACTTCATCTCTCACAGATCCCTCCCGTCATCTCTCACATGGGCTTTTGCTTTGCAGTATCCAGATGTCTGCAACGTAGCTATTATGATGTGAGGGTTGATGTGAGGGTTGATGTGAGGGATCTGTGAGAGATGACGGGAGAGATCATTTTAGCTAAATCCTTATGTATAAATGGTTTAGAGGGGCTGATGTGAGGGATGAGGGATTTTCAAAAGCGGTGGCATTTCTGCTAAAGGAATGCCACCGCTTCGCTTATGTTGAGGTACCCGATTATTGTTTCAAGAGGTTCAGTTTCTGCTTGGGAGCAAGGGCGTTGGTAGTCTTCTCTGTGTATTCCGCAAGTTTCAGTTGGGCAGTAGCCTTGATGTCGCGACTTGAGGCGCCGATGTGGAAGGTATAGTTGCCTGCCTCTGTCAGCCATTGTGAACCAGCCTCGTCAAAGCTGGCCAGGTCGCGTACAGGAATCGTCATGGTCAGCGTCTGGCTTTCACCAGGTTTCAACTCGCGCGTCTTGGCGAAAGCCTTCAGTTCCTGTGCAGGTTTCTCCAATTTACCCTTGGGTGCCTGGACATAGACCTGAGCCACCTCCTTACCACTGACAGCACCTGTATTCTTAACAGTGATGCTTACCTCGACAGCGTCCTTACCCTTAGCCTTAACAACGGGTTTCGACATCTCGAAGGTGGTATAGCTGAGGCCATAGCCGAAGGGGTAGGCCACCTCGCGGTTGAAGGTGTCGAAGAAGCGATAGCCCACGTAGATGTCCTCCTCGTGGTTGGTGTAGTCGTAGCCAGCAACCTGACCTGTGTATCCTCTGGTTACCTCGTAGGTATAAAAGTCCATTGTGCCAGGATAACCCTTCGTGGAAGGATGGTCCGTAGCAGCAATAGGCCACGTCATGGTCAGTTTTCCAGAAGGATTCACCTTACCCGTTAGCAGGTCGGCAATTGAATTACCGCCTTCCATACCTGGCTGCCAAGCGCAGAGAATAGCATCAGGATAGCCGCTCCACGAGGCTGTCTCAATGACAGAACCAGAGTTGATGATCACCACCACGGGCTTGCCTGCTTGGTGGAACGCATTGCAGACGTCCTTGATGAGAGCCTGTTCCTCAGGAACGAGGTTGAACTCAGTAGCGATATCGCGGTCGATACCCTCACCAGCCTGACGACCAATGGTGATAATAGCAGCGTCGGCGCTAGCTACCTCCTTGTCGATAGCGATAGGAGAAATAGCGATTTCAGGATACTTCTGCTGTCCCATCATCTCTGTCTGGAACCACTTGGCAGGATGACGCTCTGCTTGGAATTTCACTTTTGCATAGTCAATATACTTACGATAGATATCGGTAAGCGTTTCAGACGATTTGATACCTGCATTTTTCAGGCCTTCGAGCATGTCGACCACGTAGGGTGGATGAACACAACCAGAACCCGTGCCACCGCTGAGGAAGTCGTAGGAGTTTTCGCCAAAGAGGGCGACGGTATAGCCTCTCCCCCCGCCCTCTCCAAGTAGAGAGGGAGCCTCGGAATCCCCCCTCTTTTTGGAGGGGGTTAGGGGGAGGCATCCATTATTCTTCAGCAGGACGATACCCTCGGCAGCACTCTGACGGGTGATGGCAGCATGGGCCTTGAAGTCAGGATTGTTAGAAGCGGGATACTGACGGAAGCTTGGTGTCTTGACGATATACTCCAGCATGCGACGCACGTTGCGGTCGACATCGGCTATGCTGAGTTTGCCATTCTTGACACCAGCAACAATCTCCTGAACCTGAGCAGGTTGACCTGGCTCCATGAGGTCGTTGCCAGCGTGTACCTCAGTAATTGTTGGCAGCCCATCGCGAATACCAATCCAGTCAGTCATCACGATACCCTTAAAGCCCCAGTCGTCGCGTAGTATCTTGGTCAGCAGGTCGTGGTTGCCCATCGAGAACTGGCCATTAATCTTATTGTACGAAGCCATAATGGTCCAAGGGTCACTCTCGCGGACGGCAATCTCAAAGCCACGCAGGTATATCTCACGTGCTGCACGCTGGCTGACACGTTCGTCGACGCTGGTACGATCGGTCTCCTGCGAGTTGACGGCAAAGTGCTTGGCAGATACGCCAACGCCCTCCTGCTGCACACCCTGAATATAGGCAGCAGCAATCTTACCCGTCAGCAGGGGATCTTCAGAATAGTACTCGAAATTACGACCACAGAGGGGATTGCGATGCAGGTTCATGCCAGGACCCAGAATGACGTCGCAACGGTATTCCTTGGTCTCATTACCAATAGCCTGACCGACTTTACCAACCAGTTCTGTGTTCCAAGTGGAAGCCAAACAAGAACCAATAGGGAAAGCAGTAGCATAATAGGTTTTGTCAGTACCTTTGCGAGTGGGGTCGATACGTACACCGGCAGGGCCGTCCGTCAGTACGGTAGCAGGAATTCCCAAACGGGGAATAGCAGGAGAGGTACCAGCAGCACCTGCAACCAAATCGGCCTCGCCACCGACTACTGCGCCAGCATTAAAGAAATTGTTAGCACCTCCCACAAGAAGTTTCGCCTTCTCTTCCAGGGTCATGGCCTTTATCACATCATCGATATTATTGGCCTTCAGTTTAATTTGTCCATTCATTGTTGTCATTGTCAACATTGCCAGTAGGGCAGTAGTCATTAATTTCTTCATAGAATAATTAATTAGAATATCTGCAAAGGTACGAATAAAAAGTGAAAAGTGAAGAGTGAAAAGTGAAGAGTTTTTGCTCCGAAACGTTAAGAAAATAAAAAAACTGCTATATATATAAGGTGTAACCAAAACTTTTGCATACTTTTGCAGCCCGTAAGTAGATTTGTGTCTTCTTTTCGTTAGAGTGGAAGTAAAAAAGAAACAATATAAATATGCAAAAGAACTTAGTGATTGTAGAGTCGCCTGCAAAGGCAAAGACCATCGAAAAATTTCTTGGCAAGGACTATAAGGTCATGTCGAGCTATGGACATATTCGCGACTTAAAGAAGAAAGAGATGAGTATCGATACCAACACGCTTCAACCAGAATATGAGATTCCTGAGGAGAAGATGAAGTTGGTAAAGGAACTGAAGCAGAATGCTGAGAAGGCCGATAAGGTATGGCTCGCATCCGATGAGGACCGTGAGGGAGAAGCCATCTCATGGCATCTGTGTGAGGTGTTGGGATTGGACGAGAAGAAGACCAATCGTATCGTATTCCACGAAATTACAAAACCCGCCATCCTTGAAGCTATCGAGCATCCTCGTCATTTGGATATGAATCTGGTCAATGCCCAGCAGGCCCGTCGTGTGCTCGACCGTTTGGTAGGCTTTAAGTTGTCACCCGTTTTGTGGCGCAAGGTAAAGCCCGCTCTCTCTGCTGGTCGTGTTCAAAGCGTGGCCGTTCGTCTGATAGTCGAGCGCGAACGTGAAATACAGTCGTTCCAGAGTGAGCCGTTCTATAGCGTGACGGGTATTTTTGCCATTACCAATGCTGATGGTTCTCAGACAGAGGTCAGAGCGACTTTGGCGCAGCGCCTGAAGACCCATGAAGAGGTGGAGCAGTTCTTGAAGAAGTGCATAGATGCTAAATATACAGTTGACAACGTCAGCAAGAAACCCATGAAGCGTATGCCAGCACCTCCTTTCACGACTTCCACCTTACAGCAGGAGGCCGCCCGTAAGTTGGGCTTTACGGTGTCGCAGACCATGATGGTGGCTCAACACTTGTACGAGCATGGACAGATTACCTATATGCGTACTGACTCTGTGAACCTTTCAAGTCTGTGTATCAATGCTGCCAAGGAGGAAATCAACAAACTCTATGGCGAAGAATACTCAAAGGTTCGCAAATATCACACCAGTTCAAAGGGCGCCCAGGAGGCTCACGAAGCCATCCGCCCGACCTATATGGACAAGCAGACCATTGAGGGAACTGTCCAGGAGCGCAAACTCTATGAGCTGATTTGGAAGCGTACCATTGCCAGTCAGATGGCTGATGCCGTTATGGAGCGTACCACTGTGAATATTTCCATCAGTGGTGCAGAAGAGCAGTTTGTGGCTCAGGGCGAGGTTGTGAAGTTTGACGGTTTCATCAAAGTCTATCGTGAGAGTTATGATGACGAAGACCAGCAGGAGGAAGAAAGCCACTTGCTGCCCCCATTGAAGAAAGGTATGGAACTGACGCGTCGTGAGATTCAGGCTACCGAGCGTTTCAGTCAGGCTCCCCAGCGCTATACGGAAGCTTCGCTGGTTCACAAGCTTGAGGAACTGGGTATCGGCCGTCCGTCAACTTATGCTCCCACCATCTCTACCATCCAGCAGCGTGAATATGTTCACAAGGGCGACCAGAAGGGCGAAGAGCGCAGCTATACGGTAGACATTCTGAAGGGTAAGGTCATTACCCAAAAGGAACGTAAGGAGATGGTTGGCTCTGACAAGGGTAAATTGCTGCCTACCGATATTGGTGTCGTCGTGAACGACTTCCTGATGAAGCACTTCACGGAGATAATGGACTATAACTTCACTGCCAAAGTCGAGCAGGATTTCGATAAGATTGCTGAGGGCGATGAGCAGTGGACTCAGATGATGAAGACCTTTTATCGTGACTTTGAACCTACGGTGGAGAATACGATGAATGATCGTCAGGAACGTAAGGCTGGTGAGCGTCTGTTGGGCAAGGATCCTAAGACTGGCAAGCCGGTATATGTTAAGATAGGCCGTTTTGGACCTGTCGTGCAGATTGGTACTGCCGAAGATGCCGAAAAGCCTCAGTTTGCCCAGCTGCCTGCTGACAAGAGCATGGAAACCATTACCATCGATGAGGCTTTGGAACTCTTTAAACTGCCTCGTACACTGGGCGACTTTGAGGGTTCAGCTGTCGTGATAGGCGCAGGCCGTTTTGGTCCCTACATTCTGCATCAGAGGAAATATACCTCAATGCCTAAGGATGCTGATCCTATGACTATTACGCTCGACGAGTCTATCCGCCTGATTCTGGAGAAGCGCCTGCAGGAAAGTCAGAAGCACATGAAGACATTCGAAGAGGATTCAAAGCTGGAGGTGCTGAATGGTCGTTATGGCCCTTATCTGGCATACGACGGCAAAAACTATCGTCTGCTTAAGTCACAGCAGGCTAAGGCTGCCGACCTGACCTACGACGAGTGTATGGCTATCATCGAAAAGCAGAAGAAATGAGGCGTATCATCCTTGTTGGTTACATGGGCTCAGGGAAGACCACTGTGGGCAAGGCTCTCTCCAAGGAGACGGGCATGATGTTCTACGACCTCGACTGGTATATTGAAAGCCGTATGCGCAAATCAGTGTCGCAGATCTTTGCTGAACGTGGCGAGGAAGGCTTTCGAAAGATAGAATATAACATGTTGCACGAGGTGGCTGAATTCGAGGATGTCATCATCAGCTGTGGTGGTGGCACGCCCTGCTTCTTCGATAATATGGACTATTTGAACCAGCAGGGTGATGTAATCTATCTGAAGGCAACACCTGAGACACTTTACAAGCATCTGCTGATGGCTAAGATTGAGCGTCCGTTGTTGAAAGGCAAGAGTGCTGAGGAGCTGATAGCCTATATCACAGAACACCTGAAGGAGCGCTCTCCGTTCTATGAGAAAGCTCGTCATATCTTAGATGTCAACGTGCTGGACGAATACGATAAAATCCAAGGCAGCGTAGCATCCCTGCGCGAAATGTTATCAATATAACCCATAAGTCTCATAAGTCCTATAAGCCCCATAGGCCCTATAGGCCTCATAAAAAAACAGAAAACAATGAAGAAATGGACCATCGATGACTCTAAGGAGTTGTACAACATCAACGGCTGGGGTACCAGCTATTTTGGCATCAACGAACAAGGAAATGTCTATGTGACGCCCTGTAAGGACAACACGCAGATTGATATCCGTGATGTGATGGATGAGTTGGCATTGCGCGATGTACAGTCGCCTGTGCTGCTGCGCTTCCCCGATATCCTCGACAATCGTATCGAGAAGACGTGGAGCTGCTTTAAGAAGGCTGCTGAGGAGTATGAATATAAGGCTGAGAACTATGTGGTGTTCCCCATTAAGGTCAACCAGATGCAGCCCGTGGTCGAAGAGATTATCTCACACGGACGCAAGTTCAATCTGGGTATTGAGGCCGGTTCTAAACCTGAGTTGCATGCCGTGATAGCCGTACAGTGCCAGAGCGATTCCATTATCATTTGTAATGGCTATAAGGACCAGTCATATATTGAGCTGGCCCTGTTGGCACAGAAGATGGGTAAGCGTATCTTCATTGTAGTGGAGAAGCTGAACGAACTGGAAATCATTGCCAAGGAAGCTAAGAAGTTGGGTGTTAAGCCCAATATCGGTATTCGTATCAAGTTGGCTTCCAGTGGAAGTGGCAAATGGGAAGAAAGTGGTGGCGATGCCTCGAAATTCGGACTGACCAGTGCCGAGTTGTTGGAAGCATTGGACATGTTGGATAAGAAGGATATGCGCGACTGCCTGCGCCTGATACACTTCCATATCGGTAGCCAGATAACGAAGATTCGTCGCATTCAGACGGCTCTGCGCGAGGCTTCTCAGTTCTATGTGCAGTTGCATAAGATGGGTTATAATGTTGACTTTGTGGATTGCGGTGGTGGACTGGGTGTTGACTACGATGGAACCCGTTCTCCTTCGAGTGAGAGTAGTGTCAACTATTCTATTCAGGAGTATGTCAACGACTGTATCTATACCTTCGTCGATGCTGCCAACCGTAACGAGATTCCCCATCCCAACTTGATAACGGAGAGTGGTCGTTCGCTGGCTGCCCACCATTCCGTCTTGGTAATTGACGTGCTGGAAACAGCTTCGCTGCCAGAGATGCCAGAGGAATTCGAGCCGGATGAGAACTCACATCAGCTGGTAAAGGATCTCTATGAGATATGGGATAACCTGTCGCCTCGTAATGTGTTGGAAGACTGGCACGATGCCGAAC
>JAEEGF011521301.1_pt1 | contig 12148 bp, 8 predicted proteins | sample 9134171 | NCBI WGS metagenome assembly JAEEGF01 (sample SAMN16246542, study PRJNA631951) | gut metagenome | biome: gut microbiome; feature: rumen; material: AP-attached | host: Bos | place: Iran: Karaj | collected 2018-10 | reverse complement strand
AAAGAGAGAAGCGGTGATGTTGTTAAGTCACTTTTCTTACATGTTGCTCACACCTGTAATCTTACATGTTCATACTGTTTTGCGGCTCAGGGTAAATATCATGGAGAAAGAGCTCTTATGAGCTTTGAAGTGGGTAAGAGGGCTCTTGATTTTCTTGTTGAGAATTCGGGTCACAGAACCAATCTTGAAGTGGATTTCTTTGGCGGTGAGCCTCTTATGAACTGGCAGGTTGTCAAAGACCTTGTAAAATATGCCCGTTCCATAGAAAAAGAGAAGCATAAGAATTTCAGATTCACACTTACCACCAACGGTATGCTGATTAATGATGATGTTATTGATTTTGCCAATAAGGAGATGAGCAATGTTGTTCTTTCCCTTGATGGAAGAAAGGAAATCAATGACAGACTCAGAGTTGATCACATGGGAAGAGGAAGTTATGATGTGATCGTTCCCAAGTTCAAGCAACTTGTGGAAGCCAGAGGCGGCAAGAATTATTACATGCGCGGTACTTTTACCCATGCCAATCCCGATTTTACCAATGATGTATTTCATATGGCAGATCTTGGATTCACTGAGCTCAGTATGGAGCCGGTTGTAAGTTCACCTGATGATCCTGCGGCTCTGACGGAAGAAGACATTGAGATTGTAAAGGATCAGTATGAGATCCTGGCTAAGGAAATGTTAAAGAGGGAGAAGGAAGGTAAGCCCATCACTTTTTATCATTACATGCTGGATCTTACGGAAGGTCCCTGTATATATAAGAGAATATCCGGCTGCGGTGTGGGAACGGAATATATGGCCGTTACACCTTGGGGAGATCTCTATCCCTGCCACCAATTTGTTGGTGATGAAAAATACAAGCTGGGTGATATCTGGAAAGGCGTGGAGAACGAGAAGCTAAGAGATGACTTCAGATGCTGTAATGCTTACGCAAGAGAAGAGTGCAGAGACTGCTGGGCTCAGTTATATTGTTCCGGCGGATGTGCGGCCAACGGCTATCATGCCACAGGCGATATCAAGGGAGTATACAAGCCGGGATGCGAACTCTTTAAGAAGAGAATTGAATGCGCTATTATGATGAGAGTAGCGGAAACAGAGATGTAATTTATTCCGGATTTTACGAGACCGTGCAATACGGTTCGGAGGTGAATATGAATACACCTATTGTTGATTATGTAAAAAAATATAATGAATCCGATAATGTAAGAGCACATATGCCGGGCCATAAAGGCGCGGCATATCTTGGTTTTGAAGGATATGACATTACCGAGATAAAGGGGGCTGATTCTCTCTATTTTGCCGACGGAATTATAGCCGAAAGCGAGGAAAATGCCGGCCGCCTTTTTGGAAGCGCGGGAACATATTATTCCACCGAGGGTAGCAGTCAGTGTATTAAGGCTATGCTCTTTTTAGCTCTTTCGGATTATGAGAATAGAGAAGGAAGAAGACCTTACATAGTTGCGGCCAGGAATGTTCATACTTCCTTTATCCATGCAGCGGCCTTGCTTGACCTTGATGTGAAATGGATATTTCCCGATGTGAAGGACATGAATATATGCTCATGTCTTTTCGATAAGATGACACTGTCGGATATCCTGGATAATGCAGCCTACCCGCCGGTGGGAGTGTATGTAACAAGTCCTGATTATCTGGGAAATGTTATGGACATTGAGGAACTGGCAGACATATGTCATGAACACGGAACAAAGCTTTTGGTTGATAATGCTCATGGCGCCTATCTGAGATTCCTTGATAAGTCGCTTTATCCCGATTATAGTCATCCGCTTGAAAAAGGGGCCGATATCTGTTGCGATTCCGCACATAAGACCCTTCCTGTGCTTACAGGAGGCGCTTATCTGCATATATCCGAAAGATGCCGTCATCTGAAAGACAAAGCAAAATATGCATTGTCGCTGTTCGGATCCACATCGCCGTCTTATCTTATATTGCAGTCGTTGGACCTCTGCAATGCCTATATTGACGGGGACTATAGGACGACGCTTAAGGAATTCTGTCATGAGATGGATGAATTTAAAGAACGTCTTAAGGAAAAGGGTTGGAGACTGATAAAATCCGATCCCATGAAGCTGACGATAAAAGCTCCCGACGGTTTAACGGGAAGTCTTCTTTTGGATAAACTGGAAGAATGTGCTGTCTCTTGTGAATATGCCGATGATGAATATCTTGTAATGATGTTGTCATGCTGTAACAGCAAAGAAGATATTAAAAAAGTGGAAGAAGCTCTGGATAAATGTGTGAGCGGAAAAATAAACTATTCTGAAGACCCTAACAGCATTAGTGATTATGAGGATGCATATCCTGCCATTGCTGCCATGAGCGTAAGAGAGGCGGTATTCGGTAATCATCAGAGGATAAAAGCCGAAGATGCGGTGGGAAGAATATGCGCGGCATCTCTTGTTGCATGCCCTCCGGCAATCCCCATTGCGGTTCCGGGAGAGATTATAAGTCCGGCATTTATCAAGCTGTTTAAAAGATATAATATCAGCCATGTTGATGTAATTTCTTAAGGAAAAGGTTGAAAGATATTATATTTATGCTATTATTTATGCATATTTATGCAAAAAAACAAAAAGGGAGTATATGAGTTATGAAAAAGAAGAATTCGCTGTTGTTGGCACTGGCGGTATTTCTTGTTGCCCTGGTAACCATTATCATCTGTGGTTTTAACGGTGTTGAATTCACCGGAACATTCTGGGCACTGGTACCTCCGCTTATTGCTATTGCACTGGCACTTATTACCAAGGAAGTATATTCTTCCCTCTTTATAGGAATAGTGCTCGGAGCGGTTATGGCAAGCGGTGGAACATTTACCGCAACCATGGACATGATCACTGTTGATGGACTCAGTACATCCGTAGCTGACAATGCGGGAATATTGATATTCCTTGTTATCCTTGGTGCGGTTGTTGCGATAGTCAACAAGTCAGGAGCATCAAGAGCCTTCGGAACATGGGCTGAGAAGAACATCAAGACAAGAACAGGAGCAATGCTTGCTACATTTGCTTTGGGAGTGCTCATCTTCATTGATGACTATTTCAACTGTCTTACAGTCGGTTCCGTTATGACACCTGTTACTGACAGTAAGAGGATAAGCAGAGTTAAGCTTGCATATCTCATTGATGCGACCGCAGCACCTATCTGTATGATAGCACCCATATCTTCATGGGCAGCTGCAGTATCGGGATGTGTTGAGAGTGAGAATTATTCCGGTATCGAATTGTTCGTCAGAGCTATTCCTTACAATTTTTATTCAATACTCACATTGGTATTCATTATCGCAATTGCACTTATGAAGTTCGATTACGGCAAAATGGCTGATTATGAGAAGAAGGCTGAGAATATAGGTGAACTCTTCAAGCTTGACCTTTCTGAGGATGAGGAAAGAAAACTTAAGGAAGACGGTCCTGTAGCTCCTCCAAAGGGTAAGCTTATTGACCTTATCATTCCTGTTGTATTACTTATAGCATTCTCTATATGGGGACTTCTTTACAACGGATATCAGGCGATTGGTGAAGGCTCTGTTATCGATGCATTTTCATCAACAGATGCATATGTCGGTCTTCCCTGGGGAAGTATCATTGCCCTTATTGTAATAATGATATATATGGTATGTCGTAAGATCATGACTTTTGAAGATGTAATGTCTTGTATTCCCAAGGGATTCATAGCTATGGTACCTGCCATTCTGATACTTACAATGGCTACATCCCTTAAGTCGATGACAAATACCCTGAACGCATCGGATTTTGTATTCAATGCAATGCAGAATGCAGGAGGTCTTCAGTGGCTGCTTCCCGCAATCGTGTTTGTGGTAGCATGTCTTGTGTCTTTTGCTACAGGTACATCATGGGGCACATTCGGAATCCTTATTCCGATCGTTTCGGCTATATTCCCTGAGACAAGTTCTCTGTTCTTCGTAGGCATCTCTGCATGTCTTGCAGGTGCTGTATGCGGAGATCATTGCTCACCTATATCCGATACGACCATCATGTCAAGTGCGGGAGCTCATTGCAATCACATAGCGCATGTTGAGACACAGCTTCCATACGCGCTTACTGTTGCGGCAATATCTTTCGTAACATACATTCTTGCAGGACTCTTCAATTTGGCGGGAATCACATGGTTATCCCTCCCTGTCGGAGCAGTACTTGTAATCGCAACATTGTTCGTAATTAAGAAAAAGGTTGCTGTTAATAACAAATAAGTATTCATTGAACTAAAGGCCGTTACAGGGTAACCTGTAGCGGCCTTTTCGTAATCTAGACATAAAAAAAGAAACGAGCAACCCGATTGAGCCATAAGGCTGTACACGACAAAAAACCCATTTCTTTAAAGAGATAATACTATGGAAAAGAAAAAAAGTCAAACAAGGACCACAGTCAACTGACTGTGGTCTTTGTTTTTGTCAGGATATTAGTTTATAATACTCTTTATGAAATACGATAAAGCATTGGAATATATTGAAGAATGTAATAAGCTTGGAAGCCGTCCGGGACTAGATTCCATAAGGGAACTGAGTAAGAGACTTGGCAATCCTCAGGATGATCTTAAGTTCATCCATGTGGCAGGTACCAACGGAAAGGGCTCTATACTTGCATATATATCCACAACGTTGTCTCTGGCGGGACTGAGAGTGGGACGTTATGTATCACCGACTATTGTTGATTACAGGGAACGCTTCCAGATAAACGGGAAGATGATATCCAAGGCAAAGTGTGGTGAATATATAGAAGTCGTTAAAGAGGCCTGTGATGAGATGGTGAAAGATTCGCTTCCTCATCCCACAGCATTTGAGATGGAGACAGCTTTAGCCTTCCGATATTTTAAGGATAATAACTGCGATATCATTCTTCTCGAAACAGGAATGGGCGGAAGACTGGATGCCACAAATATTGTGAAGACTACCGTAATGGAAGTCTTTGCCCATATAGATTATGATCATATGCAGTTTCTTGGTGAGACCCTTAAGGAAATTGCAACTGAAAAGGCCGGTATAATCAAGGATAATACCGTCGTTGTATCAGGGCCTCAGAGCAAAGAGGTTTTAGAAGTTCTTGAGGATAGTTGCAGAGAGAAAAATGCAAGATTTATCTATCTGGACAGACAGGAAGCGGACGGCTTTTCTTACAAGACCTCTCTGCAGGGAACAGTTCAGAAGGACAACGGAGCAGTTGCTGCAAAGGCTTTGAGAACTTTGGCTGATATGCCTGATATATGGCAGGGTAAAAAGCCTGTTATCTCTGAGGATTTGATTAAGAAGGGCCTTAAAGAGACTGTGTGGCCCGCACGTTTTCAGACAGTCAGAAAAAAGCCTTTATTCATAATAGACGGAGCTCACAATGTGGATGCTGCAAAGAGACTTCGGGAGACAGTAGACGAGCTCTACGGACAGGCAAGAAAGATATATATCGTCGGCATGTTCAGGGACAAGGAAGTCGAGGAAGTGCTGAAGATCATGGTTCCCGATGGAGACATGGTTCTTACCGTTGCAACACCCGGCAATCCCAGAGCTTTGGAATCTGTGAGACTGGCAGAGATAGTTGCAAAATACAATCCCCGGGTTACAAGTCTTGACAGTGTGGAAGAAGCGGTGGAGATGAGTACGCTGCTGTCGGATAAGGATACTGTGACGATTGCTTTCGGATCCTTGGCATATCTTGGCAGAATTATTGATATTATGGACGGTAAAGGTTCACATGGGATATAATGAATTGACTATTGTATATTTACGAGGGTAATAAAAATGGTAGATAAGGAAAAAGTTAAAAAGGCCGTTACGGAGATGCTTGAGGCAATAGGGGAAGATACTTCCAGAGAAGGTCTTGTGGAGACCCCTGATCGTATAGCCAGAATGTATGAAGAGATATTCGGCGGAATGACTGAAGACTGTCATGAGATTCTGAGCAAGAGATTCACGGTGGACAATAATGAGATGGTAGTGGAGAGAGACATTACTTTTTATTCAATGTGCGAACACCACCTTCTTCCTTTCTTCGGTAAGGCTCACGTGGCGTATGTGCCCAACGGTGAGGTGGTAGGCTTAAGCAAGCTTGCCAGAACTGTGGAAGTCTTTGCAAGAAGACCTCAGATACAGGAGAGAATGACGGCCCAGATAGCCGATGCAATAATGAAAGAACTGAAGCCTCAGGGAGTTATGGTTATGCTTGAGGCAGAGCATATGTGTATGACAATGAGGGGAATTAAGAAGCCGGGAAGTACTACTGTAACCGTTGCCACAAGAGGAGACTTCGTGGATAACGAGAAGCTGCAGAGTACATTCTACGGAAGAGTTAAGAACTTCAGGGTAGGACACTGACATGCGCATAGGGAATAAAGATTTCAGTGAGAAGAATCATACATATGTAATGGGAATTCTCAATGTTACAACGGATTCATTTTCTGACGGAGGCCAACTTACTGATTCAGATAATCATATCAGTGTGGAAAAAGCCATTGATAAAGTAGCCCGGATGATTGAAGAAGGTGCCGACATTATTGATGTAGGCGGCGAATCAACAAGACCGGGATATATCCAGATCAGTATTGAAGAAGAGACGGAGAGGGTAGTTCCTGTAATCAGAGCAATCAGAGAGAGATTCGATATACCCATATCTTTGGATACTTACAAATGGCAGGTTGCAAAGGAAGGAATCGCAGCAGGCGCACATCTGCTCAATGATATTCACGGACTGAGATATGACAATGGAGAGATGGCGGATCTTATCGCTAAGGCAGATATTCCTTGTTGCCTTATGTATAATGTTTGTCATTGCAGTACGCCCGGGGATGTAATTAATGATGTATCCGAGGGGCTTGCAGCATCTCTGCATATAGCGGAAAAAGCAGGAATTAAGGATGAGAATATTATTCTCGATCCCGGTGTCGGATTTGCGGGCGGTACAGACAAGGATCTTGCGATACTTAACAATCTGGACAGAATATCGAAGCTGGGTTATCCGCTTCTTGTGGGAGCCAGCAGAAAGTCTGTTATAGGCAATACGCTTTCCCTTCCGGTTAACGAGAGATTGTACGGAACTGTTGCCATAAGCACACTGGCTGCAACTAAGGGAGTAAGCTTTATAAGAGTTCACGATATAAGAGCCAATAAGGAAGCTGTTAGGATGACCGAGGCTATCCTCAGAGCTTAGGATGACGGCTGCGGCGGTCGCAATAGAAGAGGTATCATATGGATGAGATAAGAATTGAAGGGCTCAGATTTTTTGCCTATCACGGTGTGTACGAAAAAGAAAAGAGAAAGGGACAGGAATTCATAATCAATGCTGTTCTCTACACTGATACAAGGAAGGCAGGATTGAAGGATGACCTTAATCTCTCAACAGACTATTCAAAAGTGTGTGAGACCATTAAAAATGTAGTTACGGAGAATAATTACAATCTTATAGAGACTGTTGCCGAGAAGATTGCTGAGGCAGTACTGTCGGAGTATGGCAGCATAAAAGCAGTGGATGTGGAAGTATGCAAGCCTCAGGCACCTGTACACGAGACGTTTAAATCTATATCTGTGAAGATTCACAGAGCATGGCATGATGTATACATCTCATATGGTTCCAACATGGGTGACAGTATGAAGATCATTGATAACGCTTTTGAGAGTATTAAGAAGAATGAGCGTATCAGATTGATATCGGGATCCAAGAGGATTGTCACAAAACCATACGGCTATACCGATCAGGAAGACTTTATAAACGGAGCCTTCAGGATTGAGACTCTTTACGGACCGGAGGAACTGCTTGATTATCTGGGAAGCCTTGAACAGGATGCCGGAAGAGTAAGAGAGATCCATTGGGGGCCCAGAACTCTGGACCTTGATATCCTTCTTTATGATGATCTTGTGATGTCAACGGAAAGGCTTACCATACCTCATGTAGATATGCAGAACAGACAATTTGTTCTGGAACCTATGTGTGAGATAGCTCCCTGGTTAAGACATCCTCTTCTTGGCAAGACTATGACAGAGATGTTGAACAGCTTATAGCAGTATAATGCACATATTAAAGGGCTTCGATTATTCGAAGCCCTTGTTTTTTAAAGTTCAATATCTGTTGTGCCTTCTGTCAGTTCTTTGCGGATGATTGTATCTCGGTCTGTATATATTTCTAAGGATACAGGACCTTTGGCACCGCTCAGTTCTATCGTGACAGTGTTTCCGCTCTTAGTCGCAGTAGCGGTAAGAACAGTCTGTCCTGTAAGATTAGGAATCTGAACTTCTGCTTTTTGTCCGTCAATCGGCAGATAGTAGCGGAGAGTAAGATCCTTCGCATAATCATATTCCGGTGAATTATCACAGCCGCCTATCGGAAGCAGAGTGTTCTGAGGAACGAAGAGTGGAAGATTCATATAATCATAGATTTTGCTATAGAATCTGCCGCCTTCAAGAACGTCTCCATCCAGAATGTTCATCCATCTGCCTTCCGGAAGATAGAATTCACCTCTGCCTTCTTCATTGAAGACCGGTGCTACCAGTAAAGAGTCACCCAGCATGTATTGAAGATCAAGGTTCTTACAGCCTAAGTCCTTCGGATATTGGAAGAACATGGGACGCATAACCGGTGTACCTTTTTCATGACTGATGACAGCCATGCGATATATGTAGGGCATAAGTCTGCATTTCAGTTTTGTAAAATGTCTTACTACATCCACACTTTCTTCATCGAAGATCCAGGGTACCCTGTATGTGTCTGATCCGTGCAGTCTGCTCTGTGTGCTGAGAAGACCGAACTGTACCCATCGCTTGTAGAGGTCGGGTGTTGCAGTGGATTCGAAGCCGCTTATGTCATGACTCCAGAAACCAAATCCGCAGCTTGACAGAGACAGTCCTCCACGGAGGGATTCCGCCATTGAAGGGTAGTTGGCGAAGCAATCACCGCCCCAGTGGATAGGATATTGCTGAGAGCCTGCAGTAGCACTTCTGGCAAAGAGCACAGCGTTGCCTTTTCCTTTTACTTCTTCGATTGCCTTAAAGACTGTTTCCTGATAGAGCTTGGAGTAGAGGTTATGCATTCCTTCCGGATTGCTGCCGTCATAGTAGCTGACATCTGTGGGGATACGTTCACCAAAATCGGTTTTGATACAATCTATACCCATAGCAAGCAAATCCTTAACTTTTCCTGCGAACCATTCTCTGGCGTCAGGATTGGTGAAATCCATAACAGCCAGTCCCGGCTGCCAGTTGTCTACCTGCTTCACACCTTTTCCGTCTGCACGCATAAGGAAATATCCCTTTTTGCACAGTTCGTCAAATGTAGCTCCGTATTGGCTGACATATGGATTGATCCATGCGCAGAGCTTAAGTCCTTTGTCATGGTAGCGTTCTAACATGCCTTTCACATCGCCGAATTCATCCTTATCCCAGACGAAGTCGCACCACCTGAGTCCTTTAAGCCAATAGCAGTCAAAATGGAAGACGCTGAAGGGTAGATCGCGTTTTGCCATTCCGTCTATGAGCTTAGAAGTGATCTCTTCATTGTAGTTTGGTTTGAAGCTGGTGGAGAGCCAGAGTCCAAAACTCCATGCCGGTGGGAGAGCAGGACGTCCTGTAAGACCCGTATATACTTCCAGTATATCTGCAGGGGTCTCACCATAGATAAGGTGATAACGCAATTCCTCACCGCGAACACAGAAACTTACATATTCGACTTTTTCGCTGGCTACCTCAAATTCCACCGCACTTGTATGGTCTACGAATACGCCGTAACCCTCATTGGTAAGATAGAAAGGAATACTCTTGTAGCTTACCTGACTGGCAGTTCCGCCGTCCTCATTCCAGGTAGTGACGGTCTGTCCGTTTTTAACAAAGGGTGTGAATTTTTCTCCGAAACCGTACACTGTCTCCGTAGGTTTTAAAGAGAGTTCAGTCATCACGTATGCGTCATATTCCGATCTGAAATATTCCGAACCTGCCTTATAGGTCATGGGTTTTGAATCCCATCTCATGTAGCCTGTATTTCTGAAGCCGGAGGACGTAAGTATGCGCCCCCCTGCTTCAAAACTGTAGGAGAAATTCTTTCGATCCACTCGGACAGTAATATCACCGGCCTGCATAGTGGCAGTATCATCAGTGATGTCTACGTTCACCGGATCCGGATTTAAAGTCAGGGCGAACCTCGGCTCATGATCGTCGTAGGCTTTGTAGTGTGTTACGGTTACCGCAATGTCGTTGTGTCCGGCTGATACGAAGTCTATCTGAAGCACCGTCAGGTCCAGAGCATCCGCTCTGGAGAGAATAGGCCGCTCCGGCGCCAGAATGCGCATACCGTTTTCTATTCTTTGAACTTCAAAAGCCTGTGTGGCATAACTTGGCTTAACGCGTTCGCTGCGCAGCCAATATCCCTCTGTGAATTTCATGTCTTTCTCCTTTAGATATTACTTAGTTGCTTCCGTCAATAGCTGCCCACTGTTCCTCAATCTGAGCACATGCTTCATCCTTAGAGATTGAGCCTGCGATATATGACTGAAGGATCTGGCCGCATGTCTGATGCCAGCTGTCTGTACTGTAGCAGATTGCAAGAGCTCCGCTTCCCTTAGCGTCAGAGAGAGCTGCGCCCTGCTTGATGATTTCGAATTCTGATGGAGCATCTGTTACGATGGGAGGTACTACGCCTGCCACATCTGTGAACCATGACTTACCGTAGTCTGATGTATACCACCAGTTAACGAAATTAAGTGTTGCCTGTAAGTTTGCAGAGTCTTTGTTTACATGAAGCGCCTGGTCTGATCCTGAGATAACTTTTGTCTCAGCAGCATCAGCTGTTGTGGGATATCCTGCAAACCCAATCTGGATATCGGGATTGATAGAGAGTACGTCAGATTCTACCCATGCGCCCTGTCCAAGCATCATAGCAACTTCTTCGTTTGCGAATGCAGCTTCTTCTGCTGAGAGGTCTGTCTCAAGAGGCTTAGCATCGCCGTATTTCTTTGCAAGATCAAGGAATGCGAAATAGTTGTCATAGAGTTCGGGATAATCCGATACCTTTGCTTCGCCCTTCTCGAACTTTGTTACGAGGTCGGCTGTAGAGATTCCTGCACCGTCAGCAGCTGCGTTTACGAAGCTCTGGTATGTGTGCTTGAATACCCACCATTCTGCAAAACCTGTTGTAAAGGGCTTGAAGCCTGCAGCGCTTAACTTTTCGCAGGCATCAACCAGCTCTGCATCTGTCTCAGGGAACTTTGCGATACCGGCTGTTTCGAACATTGCTTTGTTATATACGATACCGAAGTAATTGCCCTTGATAGCAAAACCGTAGCATCCTGTGCCTCCGTTTGCTGTAGAAGACATTGAAGATGCAACAGCGGGATCCATTGTTGTCATTATAGGATCGTTGCTAAGGTCATATGAATACTCTAAGTAAGTGTCGATCTCTTTTCCGGATGTAGAAGAGAAGATATCGGGAACATCACCTGAGTTGAGCTTTGCCTTAAGCATAGTAGGATAGTCGTTCTGAGTGGTCTCGTAGTTGATAGTTACACCCGGTGCTACATTCTTATACTCTTCGATGAGTACGTTAATGGCATCAGCATATTCGGGAGAAGAGATGAACATATAGATTTCTCCTTCATCAGCGGATGCATCCACAGGAGCAGCCTCATTTTCTGCGGCAGCTGTATCTGCCTGTGCAGGAGCGGCGTCCCCCGCCGGAGCTTCTGCAGTCTGTCCACAGCCTGCTAAAAGTGTAACGGTCATGATGCAGCTAAGCGCTGCTGCTAATAACTTTCTTTTCATTTTTTTCCTCCTTTGTATAGAAAAGTTTATATACCTACCCCTTTACAGCGCCGGCTACTACACCTTCCACTATATATTTTTGTAACAGAATGAATATCAAAATGGAAGGCAAAACAGTCATAGCCATGGCGGCCATAGCATATTGCCATTTGGTGTTCATCTGTCCTACGAAGGTATAGGCGGCCAGAACCAGGGTTTTGGTCTTTTGGGAACTGTTTACCATGAGGAGAGGAAGCAGGAAGTCGTTCCAGATCCACATGACATCTAAGACAATTACGGTGAAGCATACCGGTTTCATCAGCGGAAAAATGATCGAGCTGTATGTTCTCCAGGTGGATGCACCGTCGATTTTGGCGCTTTCATCGATCTCATTGGGAATTGTCTTCA
>JAEEGF012019727.1_pt1 | contig 12149 bp, 9 predicted proteins | sample 9134171 | NCBI WGS metagenome assembly JAEEGF01 (sample SAMN16246542, study PRJNA631951) | gut metagenome | biome: gut microbiome; feature: rumen; material: AP-attached | host: Bos | place: Iran: Karaj | collected 2018-10 | reverse complement strand
GCATCATGGCCGTCCAGAAGCGGCACCAGCTTTGCGTAGTTGGAGCCCCTGATCAGCGGCATGTCGGCAAGGGATATGAAGAACGCCTCGTTGTCTTCTGTCTGCGCGACGCCCGTCTTTGCGGAAGTGAACTGGCCTTTCCTGTAATCCGGATTCTTCACCACAATCATCCCGAGCTTCGCGCCGGTCTTTCCGATGAAGTCCCTGCAGGGCTTGAGAGCCTTTTCGACGGAAAGCCGCCTGTAGCCGGTGACTACGACCAGGGTGCACTGCTCTCCGGTCCGGGCGGAATGCTTTTCAAGGAAGGAGAGGGCCTGCATGCAGCAGTGCGTGACCATGGGCATGCCGCAGAAGGGCAGAAGCATCTTGTTGTCCCTTCCCATTCTCGAGGATGTGCCTGCCGCAAGCATGATCACCGTCATTTCCGCCTCCGCCCTTTAGTTTGAAACTCCGTGTTTTCACCAAAAATGCTTTGTTTTTCATCTGATTGGTGAAATGTTCACTAAATTGCAAAAAGAACAACCATTTTTGGTGAAAAGATTCTTCCCAACTTTACCAGAAAAACCTTTTTCATCTATATTTTGAACCATGTGGGCCGTATTTATCAACTGTGGCGCAATCATCCTCGGGTCTCTGATCGGCATTCTCGTGGGAAAACACGTCAAGGACAGCTTCAAGGAGATTGTCTTCTCCTGCAGCGGCCTGGTGACCATCGTCATGGGAATCCAGATGGCTCTGGGGTCGACGAACTTCCTCGTCATGCTGATCGCCCTTCTTCTGGGCGGAGCCGTGGGCTACCTTCTGAAGATCGAGGACAGAATCTACAGCTTGGGGGAGAAACTGGGCAAGGCCACGCACAGCGAAGGCACACAGAACTTCGCCAAGGGCTTTCTGACGGCATCCGTTCTCTTCTGCTCCGGAGCCATGGCCGTGGTCGGGTCGATCCAGGCAGGAACCACAGGGGACATGACGACGATTCTCATCAAATCCGTCATGGACGGCTGCATGGCGGTGGTCTTCGCTTCCATCTACGGAATAGGGGTCATGTTCTCCTTCCTGTGCATCTTTGTCTATCAGGGATTCTTCACTCTCGCAGGCGGATGGCTTCAGCCCGTTCTGGGCGAGGTGGGCATCGCCGAGCTTTCGGCCGAGGGCGGAGTGCTTCTGCTTATGATAGGACTTGGCCTTCTGAAGATCAAAGAGTTCAAGACGGCGAATTTCATCCCGGCGCTTGTGTTCGCGCCGGTTCTGGCCATTCTGGTTTCAAAGATTCTGTAAAAACTCAGTGCTTGCGCGCATCCTCGAGGGATGTGTCTATGTCCGTGTTGAGGGGCACGGGGCAGCTTCCCGTATTCCAGATCTGGTTCGCATACTCGCGGATGGTCCTGTCTGAGGAGAACTTTCCGCTGGATGCCACGTTGAGGATCGCCTTGCGGTTGAAGGTTGCAAAGTCGTCGCGGTAGAGGTTCATGGCCTCCTGGTGGCGGTCTGCGTACATCCTGAGGTCGGCGAAGATGAAGTATCTGTCGCCGTGCTCGAAGATGTCCGAGAACAGCCGGTCGAACGCGTGGGGCTCTCCGATGTTGAAGAAGTTGGACCTGATCAGCTGGACGGCGGCGTTGATCTCATCGTCCTTGAGGATGAAGTCGTAGGGGTCGTAGCTTCCGCGCATGCGGGAGATCTGGTCCTCGGTGTGGCCGAAGATGAACACGTTCTCGTTTCCTGCTTCCTGCGCGATTTCCACGTTGGCTCCGTCGAGGGTTCCGATCGTCAGGGCTCCGTTGAGCATGAACTTCATGTTACCCGTTCCGGAGGCTTCCAGTCCGGCTGTGTAGATCTGCTCGCTCAGGTTCGTGGCGGGGATGATGTGCTCGGCCATGGTGACCCTGTAGTTGGGCATGAAGAAGACCTTGAGCTTCTTGTTGACCGTCTTGTCCGAATTGACCATTGCAGACAGGCAGTTGATGAACTTGATGGAAAGCTTCGCGTTCACGTAGCCCGGGGCGCTCTTTCCGCCGAAGAGGAACGTGGTGGGCGGGAAATTCTTCGCAAAGGCCTTGTCGTTCTTCAGCCTGAGGTAGATGAGGACGATGTCGAAGGCGTTCAGAAGCTGGCGCTTGTACTCGTGGATTCTCTTGACCTGGACGTCGAACATGGTGGACGGATCCAGGATGATGCCGCAGTCCTTCTTGAGGAATTCGGCTGCCCGGATCTTGTTGTCGGCCTTGATTTTCGCGAATTTCCCGGCAAACGAGGCATCGTCTGCAAACTTTCTGAGTCCGGCCAGCTTGTCGGCGTTGGTGATCCATTCCGTTCCGATGGCCTGCGAGATGAGGTCGGCAAGGGCGGGGTTGGAGGACAGCAGCCATCTTCTGGGGGTGATTCCGTTGGTCTTGTTCTGGAATTTCTCCGGATAGATGACGTTGAACTCCGGGAACATCTGGTTCTTCAGAAGATCGGTGTGAAGCTGCGCCACTCCGTTGACGGCGTGGCTTCCGACGATCGCAAGGTTTGCCATGCGCACGTTCTTGGGGTTTGATTCCTCGATGATGCTGACCTTGGAGATTGCGTTGCCGTCCATGGGGAAGTAGGCCACGGCCTTCTGGATGAAGCGGGCGTTGATCTCGTAGATGATCTGCATGTGTCTGGGAAGGATCTCCTGCATGAGGGGAACCGGCCACTTCTCAAGAGCTTCCGGCATGAGGGTGTGGTTGGTGTATCCCATGCACTGCTTCGTGATGTCCCAGGCCTCGTCCCAGCCCAGGTTCTCCTGGTCCACCAGGATCCTCATGAGCTCGGCGATGGCGATGGACGGATGTGTGTCGTTGAGCTGGATGGCTGCGAACTGGGGAAGATCCCTGAAGTTCCCGCTTGAGCGCTTGAACCTTCTCATGATGTCTGCCAGGGAGCAGGCCACGAAGAAGTACTGCTGCTTGAGCCTCAGGACCTTGCCCATGTACTGGGTGTCGTTGGGGTAGAGGACCTGGCTGATGTTCTCCGCCTTGACCTTGTCGCGCACGGCCTTGGTGTAGTCGCCTTCGTTGAACTCCTCGAAGCTGAATTCCTCAAGGGCCTTGGCGCTCCAGAGCCTGAGCGTGTTCACCGTCTTTCCGCCGTAGCCGATGATCGGCATGTCGTAGGCCATTCCCACGACCTTCTCGGTATCGACCCATTTCCAGTTGTCGCGGCCGTTCTCGTGGATCATCTCGACCCTGCCGCCGAAGTTCACGGTGTAGCGCAGGTCCGGTCTTGCGATTTCCCAGGGGTTGCCGTCGCGAAGCCAGTTGTCCGGCTGCTCGAGCTGGTAGCCGTTTCTGATCTCCTGGCGGAAGATTCCGTAGTTGTAGCGGATTCCGTAGCCGAAGGAGGGGATTTCAAGGGTTGCCATGGAATCGAGAAAGCATGCGGCAAGACGACCCAGGCCGCCGTTTCCCAAGCCTGCGTCGGGCTCCACATCCTCCAGGTCCCCGTAGTCGTAGCCCAGGTCGGACAGGGCTTTCTTGACCTCGTCGTAAAGGCCCATGTTGATGATGTTGTTCGTCATGGCCCTTCCCATGAGGAACTCGAGGGAGAGGTAGTAGACGCGCTTTGCCATGGCTTTCTGCTGGGTCTTTCTCGAGATGTCCCACTGGTGGATGATCCTGTCGCGGATTGCCAGCGCAAGGGCGTCGTAGCGGCCCTGCATGGTGGTGTGGAAGACGTCGGCATCCTGCGTGTATTTCAGGTGCTCGGCGAAATCCTTCTCGATGGCGGATGCGGTATATGATATTCTGGTGTTCTCTTTCCTGGGTTCTTTTGCTGCAGCCATGAAAAATCCTTGTTTTTCGAAAAAATAGTCTTCCGCTATTTCAGCAATCAAAATAAATTAGCGAAAGCAGTGCTTATTATAGCAGAAAAAATACTTGTTTTTCAATTATTGTGCGTCATGCACGCGCACGCGCTTGAAGCGCAAGCGCCGATTCCTTTAGAATGTTTCCGACCGAGGAGATGAAAAAATGAAGAGATTCGCTTCGCTTGTACTCGTTTTCGTTTTCGTTTGCACTGCCGTTTTCGCAGCAGGCTATGCAGAGACTGCCGCCAAGGCCGATCCCTCGTCCCTGACATACTGGACGGAGGAATCTGTTGCAAGAAAGGAAATCGTCGCATTCATGCAGGCTATAACAGACCCGGCAAGTCCGGATTTCATTCCGGTGGAGAACCGCATTGCAGTCTTCGATTTCGACGGAACCCTGTTCTGCGAGACCGATCCTGACTACTTCGACCACATGCTTCTTGCCTACCGGGTCCTGCAGGACGCTTCCTACAGGGAAAAAGCCAGCGATTTCGAGAAGGAAGTGGCGGAAAAGATCATGACCCTCAGTCAGACTTCCAATCCCGTAGGCGGACTTGACGTCGACCACGGCGTGGCTGTCGCCACTGCGTTCAAGGGAATGACTCCGGAGCAGTTCGATGCATATATCCAGGAATTCAAGAAGACTCCCATGAACAGCTATGAAGGCATGAACCGCGGGGACGGATACTATCTCCCCATGCTTCAGATCGTCGATTTCCTCAAGGCCAACGGCTTTCTTGTATACGTGGTAAGCGGAACCGACCGTTTCATCGTCAGAGGATCCGTGAACAATTCGCCGCTGGATCTTCCTCCCCGCCAGGTCATCGGTTCCGACGAGAGGACCATGGCAACGGGACAGGGTGACGAGGACGGCCTCAAATACACTTTCCAGAGCGGCGACGAAGTCGTTCTTGCCGGCGATTTCCAGATCAAGAACCTGAAGATGAACAAGGTTTCCGTAATTGTCCGTGAAATAGGGCAGCAGCCTGTTCTTTCCTTCGGAAACAGCACCGGCGATGCGGCTATGGCCAATTACGTGATCAACGACAACCCGTACCGCAGCCTTGCATTCATGCTGTGCTGCGACGACACCGGGCGCGAGAACGGAAATCCGGAGAAGGCCCAGGAAATGTACGGACTGTGCGAAACTTACGGCTGGATTCCAGTATCCATGAAAAACGACTGGACCACAATCTACGGAGATGGTGTAAAATACATCCACTGAAAAACAGAGGCGCATCAGCATGAAGGAAGTTTACATCACAGGACACCGCAATCCGGACATGGATACAGTGTGCTCGGCCTATGCCTATGCACAGCTCAAGAGGATTCTCGATCCGGAGCATGACTACAGACCGATCATTTGCGGGCATCTTTCGGAGAGCCTTTCCAAGCAGCTCGATACGATCGGCTTCACGCCGCAGCCCTACATGCGCGACGTCCACCCCAGAGTCAGCGATGTCATGCATCATCCCGATGTCGTCATCGATGCCGATTCGCCCATCTACAACCTGGTCAACGTCTACAGCATGAAGCAGCCGTCCGTCGTCCCCGTGACGGAGAACGGCGCCTTCTACGGACTTCTCAGCGTGGACGACATCACCAGATGGTTCCTCAAGGACAATTCCACCGCCGTTCCCGTCTATGATTTCTCCGTGAAGAACATAGCCTCCGTGCTTCCGGGCAAGGTAGTGCACATGGGCGAGTCCGAGAGGATTTCCGCAAGCCTGCTTGCAGGCGCCGCCGCCCTGGACGAGTTCAAGAGCTTCGTGCAGCCGGGAATGAGCAGCATAGTCGTCATGGGCGTGCGCCACGACCATATCGAATACGCCCTGAAGATGCAGGTTCCGGCAATCATCATCACGACATCGGCCGACCTTTCGGGCTATGATTTCTCGCAGTACAAGGGCCTTGTGTACGTGACCAGGCTGGGAACCGCAGAGACTCTGAGAAGGCTCCGCATGGCCGCCCCGGTGAAGAGCATCATGGGCCGCCAGGGCGAGAGGCTCCAGAAGACGGACCTGTTCGACGATGCCAAGGAAATGCTCACGGCATCCTCTCTCAGAGGACTGCCGGTGTTCGACGGAGAAGAGTGGGTAGGCTATGTCACAAGGCGGTGCTTCCTCGAAAAGCCCCAGTACAACGTGATCATGATGGACCACAACGAGGAGTCTCAGAGCATCAGGGGAATTGCCGAGGCCAACATCCTGGAGGTCATAGACCACCACAGGGTGGACGCCCCCAAGACGAACACTCCGATTCTCTTCGACGTCGAGCCCCTGGGAAGCACCTGCACCATCGTGCACCAGCTCTACCTGAGAAACGGCCTGATTCCCGACACGATGACTGCGAAGGTCCTGCTGACGGGAATAATCTGCGACACTCTGATTCTCAAGTCGCCTACGACCACATCGATAGACGTCACCAGCGCTGAGCAGCTTGCCTCCATGTGCGGAGTCAGGGATATCGCGGCATTCGGAAAGGAGCTTTTCAGCCACAGCGAATCCCTTGCTGCGCGCGAACCCGACAAGGTCATCAATTCCGATTTCAAGATCTACAGCCAGAACGGCGTGAAGATCGGAGTGGGACAGTGCGAGGTTCCGTTCCTGACGGACCTGAACGATTATTCGGGCAAGTACCTTGCCGCTCTGGATGCCATGGCCAAGGCCGGAGGCTTCGGCTGGGTAATGCTCATGGTAACCGACGTAATGAAGGGAAACAGCGTCCTTCTTTCCTCAGACAAGGCCAAGTATGAGAGAAAGCTCTCGTACGTAGCCCTGGGCGAGCACATCTACGACATGCCAGGCGTCCTTTCGAGGAAAAAGCAGCTGCTTCCCGAAATCCTTCACGCAGTAGGCTGACAGCCCGGGCATGCAGTTTTTTTCTCTATGAATTGAACCCGAACTTGTGTATGATTGACACAAGGGGTGAAACATGTCAAAGAAAATCTCAGTCATCATTCTGATCCTTGCACTCTGCCTGCCGGTCTTCGCAGCAGGGGGAGAAAGGAGCAACTACCAGAAAATCTACGGTGTGAACGATCCCGCCTACACCTACATCACCGACCTCTATGTCCTCGAAGGACTGGCAAGGCCTTCCACCACCGGCCCCTGGAGCGGGGCGGAGCTCAATGCGATGCTCTCCGTCTTCGACGGCGCGTCCCTTTCGGGTGTTTCGAAGACCCTGTACGATGCAGCTTCCGGAATTCTTTCTTCGGATGCCTCATCGCCTGTCTTCAAGGCGGCTCTTGAAGTCGACGAAGAGCTGTACATCAATACGAACAGCACAAGCGAGTATTTCCTCGGCCGCGACAACTGGGTCCGCGGCTGGGCGAACGAGAAGCCGTTCCTGAATTTCATCACAGAGGAGCATATCGGCGACAACTTCTACGGCTATTTCGACCTGTCCCTGGGCGTTGCAAAGGACTGGAAAAGCGGAGACAGCACCGAAAGGAAGTTCGGAGACAGCCTGCTCTGGTCGAACACTCCGTTCCTTCTTGCAAACGACATGAAGCAGCTGGACTTCAACATGCCGCTTCGCGCCTTCGTTTCCGCCGGAGGAGAGCACTGGTCGCTGCAGATCGGCCGCGACAGGCTCAGCTGGGGAAACGGAAGTACCGGCAACTTCATCATCGGAGACCACCTGAAGTACCACAACATGGCCCGCTTCACCGCCTATGACAGCAGCTTCAAGTACACCTTCCTGGTTTCCGCGTTCCCGCATCCGCAGATGTACTACACGGACAACGGGGATACGACAATGACTCTTGCCTTGAACGGCGCCAACCAGGTCGGAGGAGGCCAGAGCCAGTACATGAACGGAATCGCGGCCTTTATCGGCCACCGCCTTGAGTGGAAGATCATTCCCAGCCTGTCGTTCACGCTGACAGAGGGCGTCATGTACATGAGCAAGGACAACAAGATCGACCTGATTGCCTTTGCTCCGGCGTATCTCTACCATAACAACTACACCAGGAGCAACACGAACTCCATCCTGTCCCTCGAGGCCGACTGGACCTTCGCAAAGGGCTGGAACCTCTACGGCCAGATGGTCATAGACGAGTTCGTCCTGCCCGGCGAGCAGCATCCCAAGAGCGCGACCGCGGGCCACTGGGCGGAGCCCAACGGACTGGGCTATCTTGCAGGTCTGACCTACAAGACGGGCCTTGGAAGCGGTATCCTGAACGTCAATGCAGAAGGCGCGCTGACCGCTCCGTATCTGTATCTGCGCGACGGCGACGCACAGGCGGGCGAGGTTACCAGGGAACAGACCAAGGGCCGCTACGGAATCAACTACGTCGTGGCGGTTCGCGAGATGTCGGACTGTGGCGGAACGCAGAACTACAACCTCGACTTCCTGGGATACAAGTACGGCGGAGACGCACTTGTGGGCAACCTCAACGTCACATACGACGTTCCGGGCAAATGGAGCGCAGGAGCCAACCTGTTTGTGATGAAGCACGGAACCCATGACAAGTACACCGTCTGGACAAGGGTGGACAACGACACCTACATGAACAAGACCACGCCCACCACTGACCACCAGACTCCCAACTACAACGATCCCCAGGCGAACCTCAGGGATGCGGCCTCCACAACGGTCGTCGCCGGTCTTTTCGGCTCGTACAACCTCCCGTGGGGCTTCACCGCAGGCGGCCAGCTTGATTTCATCAGCATAAAGAATCCCGGAAACAGATCCTCCAACGCAGCCGTTTCCGATTTCCAGATCACGCTGCTTCTGTCCTACAGGCTGAACTGACATGCGCAGAGTCACGGCTGCACTTCTTTTTCTTTTCCTGACCGTCCTGCCGCTGTGCGCATACACGGCGGGAGGGAAGGTCTTCGTCCTTTCCGATCCCATATACTCCATGATGGACAGCCTTTTCGTCTCGTGCGGACATGCGCTGCCCTCGTCTTCGAGGCCGTGGACCGCATCCGAAGCGGCAAGTGAGCTTTCCAAACTGGACGGGGTGGCCCTCGATGCAGGCCAGGCCGAGCTCAGACGGCGGATAGAGGAAAGAATAGGGGAAGAGGACAGGGAGTACATCGCCGTTGCCGCGGAGTTCTCGCCGGAGATGTATATCCACACCAATCAGGATTATGCCACGGATGAGATGTGGAACTACTCCTTCAACGAGAGAAAGCCCTTCGCAACGCTCTCTCTGGAAGCGGGGCTGGGTCCGTTCTACACCTACTGCGAGATGGGCTACGGGTGGGGAAGGACCACGAACAGGGATGAAGACGAAGCGATATCCGACCTTGCCGCCGAGAACCACGGAGCCTGGTACGGAATCGGAGCCGTTGTTCCCGTCTCCGACGGGGACCTGAGGGTCGTCACGAAGTCCGATGTCTATTCAAGGACCTTCCTCTTCAATTTCCCGGCCATCACGCAGATAGAGATAGATGTGCCGCGCAGGACCTTCCTGACCTTCGGCTGGGAGAACGCCTCGCTGGGAATCTACAGGGGAAGAAAGAGCTGGGGAAGCTCGAAGATCGGGAACTTCATCTTCGACGGCCATGTGAGCACGCTGAACTACGCGACGCTGAAAGTTTTCGGAAAGAAGTTCTCCTTCGACTACACCTTCATGCTTCCTGCCCAGTGGTATTCGAATTCCCAGGGCTCCGAGCATCCGGCCGATTTCAGGCGCGTCTTCGCGGCGCACATGATAAGCGTGCAGATTCTGGACAACCTGAAGGTCTCTGCAAGCGAGAACGTGATGTACCGCTTCGATTTCCCGGACCTTGACATCCTCAATCCGGCATCGATCTACCACAACAACACGAATTCCGTGCTTCTGAACGCCATAGCGCACGTTGAGGCCGAGTACGTCCCGGCTCCCGGACTGAGGCTCTTCGCCCAGTTCTGCCTGGACCAGGCCACGGCACCCACGGAGGCCAATGACCAGGATGCCGCCTGGGGCCTTTCGGGAGGACTTTCCTGGGCCCGCGTGACGGATAAGGGCTTCTTCAACGCATCGGCCGAGGCTCTTTACACCACGCCGGCGCTGTATAGGCGCAATTACGTGGATTTCATAATCTGGACGAACAACAGCACCAACAGGCCGTATGTCAGATACCCGATGTTCACCTACATGGGCTTCCGCTACGGCGGGGATGCCGTTGCAGCCCGGGCCGATTTCTCCTATGACGCCTTTTCCGGAATAGGGGCCCATGCCTCCGCGCAGCTTTTCGTGCACGGGGACTTCGACATGCTGGTCTCCCACAATTCCGCCGGCGACAACACGGGATGCCCGGACAGGAGGCTCAGGACTCCGTCCGACCCGGCATACGCGTTCTATATAATAAATGCCGGGGTGGAGTACAGGACGACGCTCTGGAAGATGCCCGTGAGGGCGTTTGCGGACATCGCCTGGCTGAGCGGGATGAGGGGATGGCACGGCGAAGCCGGAAACGACCTGCAGATAAGTCTCGGAATCAGCGTAAATGCATCTTCCGATTGAAAAAGAAATCAGGTTATTGACAAACTTGTTTTCTTTTTGCTACCTTACATTCTGCACGTTTACGTGCCCGTACTATGCCCTTGTAGCTCAGTCGGTAGAGCACCACCATGGTAAGGTGGGGGTCAGCGGTTCAAATCCGCTCGGGGGCTTATTTGAAAACAACGGCTTTGGCCGCAAGGAGATAGAGATATGGCAGACAAGAAAAAAAGTCCTGTTGAGAAGATTGCCCTCCAGTGCACCGAGTGCAAGAGGAAGAACTACACAACGGAAAAGAACCGCCGTAACAATCCGAACAAGCTCGAACTGATGAAGTACTGCCCGTTCGAAAGAAAGCACACGCTGCATCGTGAGACAAAGGTAAAGTAAGCCGCAAGGCTTTCAGATAGAGGATTTATAGGCCAGTAGCTCCAACGGTTAGAGCACTGGTCTCCAAAACCGGGTGTTGGGGGTTCGAATCCCTCCTGGCCTGTAGAAACCTCTCTCAGGAGAATCAGATGAAGAAACTTTTCAGATATTTCAAGGAATGCCGTCTCGAGATGAAGAAGGTCGCATGGCCCAACCGCGCAAGCGTGTTCTCTTCGACCAAGATCGTCATCATCACGACAATCATCTCGGCACTTCTCCTCTGGCTCGTCGATCTGCTTCTTATGAGGCTCGTCACCCTCATTTTCTAAGGAAGACTGTCATGGCAAGAGGCTGGTACACCGTTCACACCTATTCGGGTTATGAGCAGAAGATCGAGAAACTCATCCGCAGGATGATGGAAACGGACGCGGATTTCGCATCCGTGTGTCTTGATGTGAAGGTTCCCTTCGAAACCGTCATCGAATCAAAGGACGGAGTGAAGAAGGAAGTCAAGCACAAGGTACTCCCCGGATACATTCTCGTCGAGCTCGACATGCCCGAAGACGATTCCTGGAAAGGCTACTGCTCGCAGATCAAGCGCATCCAGGGCGTGACCGGCTTTTTGACCGCGACCAGATCGGCAAAGCCGATTCCCCTGTCGAAGGAAGAGATGAACAACATCCTCCAGAAGACGGGCGAAATCAAGGCCGAGAAGGCATTCAGACCAAAGCAGAGTTTCAACGAGGGCGAGACCGTCAAGGTTACCGAAGGTCCGTTCTCGGGATTCTCCGGTGTCATCGAGGAAATCAACGCAGAGAAGGGACGTATCAGGGTTTCAGTGGAAATCTTCGGACGCCCGACTCCCGTGGAGATCGAGTTCTCCCAGGTCGAGAAGCTCTGATGATGCTGCCGTCCGGTACCGGATGTTGCCGGGCGGGAAGATAGACATACGTCCGTTTGCAATGTAAATACTCCTCTCCGGAGCAATCCGGAAAGGTGGGAGCCTGATCGTATGACAGGCGTTAATACCAGCGTGGAAGTCTGAACTATCCGCCAACCCAGGCAAGGCTTACCACGTAAGGAGAAAGATATGGCAAAGAAAAAGGTTACTGCAATAATCAAGTTGCAGTGTCCCGCACAGAAGGCCACACCGGCCCCTCCGATCGGCCCGGCACTCGGCCCTCATGGTGTAAGCGCACCTCAGTTTGTCCAGCAGTTCAACGAGAAAACAAGACAGTTTGAAGCAGGCTTGACAATCCCGGTAGTCATCACAGTCTATGCTGACAGATCATTCTCTTTCATTCTCAAGACTCCTCCCGCAGCCGTTCTGATCAAGAAGGCTCTCGGACTTGAGACTGCAAGCGGTGTTCCCAACAAGCAGAAGGTCGGCACTCTCTCACAGGCACAGCTTGAGGAGATTGCAAAGACAAAGATGCCCGATCTGAACGCAAATGACATCGAAGCTGCAAAGCGCATCATCGCCGGAACAGCAAGATCAATGGGCGTGGAGGT
>JAEEGF010897647.1_pt1 | contig 12149 bp, 8 predicted proteins | sample 9134171 | NCBI WGS metagenome assembly JAEEGF01 (sample SAMN16246542, study PRJNA631951) | gut metagenome | biome: gut microbiome; feature: rumen; material: AP-attached | host: Bos | place: Iran: Karaj | collected 2018-10 | reverse complement strand
ATGTCTTCGTCGATGGGTTTCAGGAAACGCATATCGTAGTGGGCCACGTTCAGACCTTCTATCGCTTTAGCCACATCGTTGCCGATAGGTCCGATACTCAGCACGGCGACATCCTTGCCGTCTTTCAACTTACGGCCTGTGCCGACCTTGATTTCCTCCAGCGGACAGCGCCAGTCTTTCAATACACCTCCGCCTCGCGGATAGCGTATCACGAAGGGTCCCTTGTCTGGCAATTGGGCCGTATACATCAGTCTTCGCAGTTCATGCTCGTCCATCGGCGATGAGATGGTGAGGTTGGGTATCGGACGCAGCGCAGCCAGGTCGAAAGCCCCGTGATGCGTTGCACCGTCTTCACCTACGAGTCCTGCTCTGTCGAAGCAAAATACCACGTGCAGGTTCAGCAGCGCCACATCGTGGATGATGTTGTCGAAGGCACGTTGGGCAAAGGCGCTATAGATATTACAGAAGGGTATAAGTCCGTCTTTCGCCATACCACCTGAGAAAGTGACGGCATGTCCCTCGGCAATACCCACATCAAAAGTGCGCTCTGGCAGTTCCTTCATCATGATGTTCATCGAACAGCCACTGGGCATGGCAGGTGTCACGCCCACAATCTTGGGGTTCTGTTTGGCGAGCTCCAGCAGGGTATGTCCGAAGACATCCTGATATTTCTGGGGCTTGTTGGGGTCTTTGTCCACGATGCGCTCACCCGTCTCTGGATCGAACTTGCCTGGGGCGTGCCACGTGGTTACGTCTTTTTCTGCAGGGGCATAGCCATGTCCCTTTTGCGTGTGCAGATGCAACAGCTTGGGACCTTTCATATCCTTCATCTGTCGGAGGATGCGCACCAGTTCTTTCACGTTATGTCCGTCGAAGGGACCGAAATAGCGGATATTCATACCTTCGAACACGTTCTGCTGGTGTGAGATGGCGCTCTTCAGGGCATTCGACAGACGGATGAGTCCTTTCCTGCGGTCGTCTTCGAGCATACCCTTACGATGCATCCATCGCGAGGCCTTGAACTTGATGGCGTTATAGGTCTCGTTGGTACTCAGGTTCAGCAGATACTGTTTCATACCACCTACAGAACGGTCGATCGACATGTTGTTGTCGTTGAGGATGATCAGCAGGTCGTTGGGTGACGATGAGACGTTGTTGAGTCCCTCGAATGCCAGTCCACCACTCATCGCTCCATCGCCGATGACGGCTACGACGTGTCGGCTGTCATTACCTTCCAACTTCGCGGCAACGGCCATACCTAGCGCAGCAGAGATAGAGTTCGACGCATGACCACAGGCAAAAGTGTCATATTCACTTTCCGTTGGCGAAGGGAAGGGCTTCAGACCTCCCAGTTTGCGGTTGGTACAGAATTTTTCGCGGCGTCCCGTCAGGATCTTGTGACCATAGGCCTGATGACCTACATCCCATACGATACGGTCCTCGGGGGTGTTGAAGACATAATGGAGTGCTACGGTGATTTCCACCACACCAAGACTGGATGCCAGATGACCTGGGTTTACGGCCACTTCCTGGACGATGTCTTGACGCAATTCCTGACAGAGCTGAGGCAGTTGGTCCACCTTCAGCTTTCTGAGATCTTCTGGATATTGTATTTGACTTAATAGTCTTAATTTCTCCTGTTCCACAGCATAAAAGTTGTATAAACTTTGCAAAGTTACACTTTTATTTTGAAAAGTTTGTCATTTTCGGTAAAAAATCGCTAATTTTGCCCCGTAAAATGATAAAAACAGCGAAAATGAGGTACGGAATCATCGGAGTAGGTGCCATTGGCGGCTTTTATGGTAGCAAGTTGGCATATAGCGGACAGGATGTCCATTTCCTGTCGCACAGTGATTATCAGTTTGTCAAGGAGCGTGGCATGCAGGTGGATTCCTGTGACGGTTCGTTCCATCTGGATCATGTCAATGTCTATCAGACGCCTGAGGATATGCCTCAGTGCGATGTCGTCATCGTAGGACTGAAGACGACCAACAATCATTTGTTGTCAGAACTACTGCCGCCATTGCTTCACGAACGTACTGTGGTCGTGCTCATTCAGAATGGTATTGGTGTGGAGGCCGATGTGCAGCAGATGTTCCCTGACGTCCAACTGATTGCTGGTCTCGCCTTCATCTGTTCTGCGAAGACTGAGCCAGGACGTGTCAATCATCAGTGTTATGGCAGTATCAACCTCGGCAACTATTCCTGCAAGGATGAACGTCTCTTCAGTGCCATCCTGAATGACTTTACAAATGCGGGTATTCAGGCGGGCTCTGTGCCCTACGAGGAAGCCCGTTGGAAGAAAGCCGTTTGGAATATGCCCTTCAACGGTATGACCGTAGCATTGAATACGCGTACAGACCTCTTGCTGAAACAGCCTGCTACGCGTCAGCTTATCCGCGACCTGATGATGGAGGTCATCGAGGCTGCTCACCATTTAGGTGTGACAGGCCTTGATGAGGCTTTTGCCGACAAGATGATACAGATGACGGACGAGATGACACCCTACAGCCCATCTATGAAACTTGACTTCGATTTCCATCGTCCTATGGAGATCTATTACCTCTATACGCGTCCTATACAGATAGCCCGAGAGGCAGGTTTCTCTATGCCGAAGCTGGAAATGCTCGAAGCCGAACTTCGTTTCCTGGCAGAAAAAGAAACATGCAATCAGTAAAATACTAAAAACAGATAACGTTATGAAGAAACTGACCAGTCTAATTGCTTTTGTGCTGTTGGTGATTGCCCTCGGCACCATGTCGTCATGCAGGCACAAATGTAACCGTATGCCTGTCGTTGAATTGTCCGACTCTGCCCAGGTGGATTCCACTTCCATGTATGACGAGGAATATGGCGACACCATTGACATTGTTGAGGAAGAGGCTGAGGCCGAGCCAGAGCCTGCGCCAGCACCTTCCAATACCTTCCAGAGTGCAGACGATGTGCTGAGCCGTCTGGCAGGCAAGACGTTCGTACACAGAGGGGGTATGGAGATCCGTGTCCGTGGTGGCAGGATGTCCTTCGACCATCAGGATGCAGGTTCCATCTCCGTCCTTCATTATAGCGCAAAAAATGCCCTCATCCGCTTCCGTGGTGGAATGTTCGGTGAGGGCCGTTATCGTGTACGTATCGTTGGTCGTTACCTCCAACTCATCGATGATGAAGAGGGCTTCGTCTTCGACCAACGATAGCCGTTAGATGACATGCAGTCCCAGGAAGACCATCAGGCCGTTCATCAGAATCCAGAAGATGGCGAACGGCATGGTCTTTCTCATGATGTCACCATCCTGACCTTCCATATCGCAGGCGGCAGTAGCGATGGCTATCGACTGTGGTGAGAGCAGTTTACCGCCCTCGGAACCTGCGCAGTTGGCAGCGGCGAGCCAATTGGTCTCGTTACCTGTGACACCAAAGAATGTGCCCTGATTCACCAGTCCGAGGTCGCTGGCGGCAGTGGCCTGCAACTTACCGAAGAGGATGTTGGCATTCGTGGCACTACCCGTGACGAAGGTGCCGATAGAGCCGATGAGTGGTGCGAAGAATGGGAAGGCTGCACCAGTGAGCAATACAAGTCCCTTGGCGATATCGTTGGTCATACCAGTATTGTTCATCAGCATGGCCATTGCCACGAGGCAGCAGATGGTCACCACCGTCTTCTGGAGATTGAGGGTGGTCTTGGCCAGCAGCGTCATCAGCTTGCCCAGACTCAGTCCCTGTATCATACCGCCGATGACAGCACCCAGGAAGATCATCAGACCCGCATTCGATAGCCAACCAAACTTAAAGGTGTTGCCAATGACGGGCAGATCGAACTTCGTCACTAAGGTCTGGTTCAGCAGTTCGTTGATAGGGGGAACGATTTTGCTTGAAATCAGGATGAAGAAAATGATGAGGCCATAGACGCTCCAGGCCTTGAGGGTCTTTGCCAGACCGAATTTCTTCTTCTCGACAATAACCTCGTCGGCAGGATTCTCGTCCTTGATGAAGAGTTTGTTGTAGATGAGCATCGCGATGATGGCGGCTACCGACCCCAGGATGGCGGGTGTCTCAGGACCAATGAAGTGGGCGCAGCAGAACTGTACGATGATAGAGCATGTACCCACGAAGAGGGCGATGGTGATGTTCTTCACAATCTTCGTGCGATCCGTCATCATCAGGATGAGGAACGGCGTGATGAAGAACATCAGCGAGAGCTGCAATATGATAAAGGTGGCTACCTCGCAGAGCTCCTCAGGCGTAGCCACACCACTGGCGGCAACCTGGTTGGCGAGCGTTGTGGCAGGCAGACCTACGGCGCCGAAACCTACTGCCACCGTATTGGCCACCAGACAGATGACGGCCGAGAACATCGGCTTGAAGCCCAGTCCGATGAGGATGGCGGCAGGAATAGCCACAGCCGTACCAAAGCCGGCCATACCTTCGAGCACACCGCCTAGACCCCACGTCAGCAGCAACACCAAAAGCCCCTTGTCAGAGGTCATCTGGATGAACTGCGTCTTGATGGTCTCGATCTCCTTCGTCTCGCAGAGGATGTTGTAGCTGAAGATGGCGCAGATGATAATCAGGATGATGGGGAAACACGCCTTCAGGAATCCCTCTACGACGGACCACAGTGTGATGCCATAGATGGAAACATCGGCAAACTTCTCAGGGATGATGCCCATGGAGGGTACCGCGAACAGGGCTAGGATGATAGTGACGACGAGTGTGATCATCGCACTCTTGTAGCCTGAAACCTTGAAGCCCATCATCAGGACAATGAGCAACAGAATGGGGATGGCAGATACTAATGCTGACATAGGTTTTGAGTTATGCGTGAATACTATATAAGTTTATTCGATGTTGGAATTTGTCGCAAATATACGAACTTTTCGCGAGAAATCCGCTTTATTTTAGTAAAAAAAACAAAAATCTGGAAAAATACTCCACTTCACACCCTTCGTTCTTCATTTTTTTTGTATATTTGCGCCATAATAATATACGTAATCATTCACTAAAACTAAAAGAGCCCTATGATGAATCAATTCTTGGCTGACCTCAGACAATTCCTTCCGTCAGAACGTATTTATACCGACGAGCTTCGTACCCTCGGATGGGGAACGGATGCCAGTTTCTATCGTCAGATCCCAAAGGCAGTCATCCGCAGCGATGGCGAGGAGGAGATCTCCAGGATCGTACAGTTGTGTAAGAAACATAAGCTGCCCTTTACCTTCCGTGCTGCAGGCACGTCGCTCTCTGGTCAGAGTTGTACGGACTCCGTACTCATCGTGGCGGGCAAGCATTGGGAAAAATTTACGCTTTCCCCTGATGGCGAAAGCATAAAACTCCAGCCTGGCATCGTGGGGGCTCGCGTGAATGAGATCCTGAAACCCTATGGTCGTGTGTTCCCACCTGATCCAGCCTCGATAGGTTCGGCGATGGTGGGTGGTATCGTCATCAACAATGCCTCAGGCATGAACTGTGGTGTCCATGCCAATAGCGACCGTATGATGATTTCGGCCAGAATTATCCTGACGGATGGAACAGTCTTGGATACAGGCGACGAAAAGAGTCGTGAGGCTTTCCGCAAGAGTCATCCTGAGTTCCTCAAGAAGATTGAGGACTTGCGCGATAAGGTACGAGCCGACAAGGAATTGGCCGATCGCATCGCCAGGAAATACAGCATCAAGAATGTGACGGGTCTGAACCTCCGTCCGCTCGTTGCCTACGATGATCCCTTTGATATCATAGCCCATTCGATGGTGGGCAGCGAGGGTACGTTGGCCTTCCTCTCTGAGGTGACGATGAAGACGCTCCACGACTACAAGTTCAAGGCTTCGGCGATGGTCTACTTCCTCACGATGAAAGAGAGTTGTGAGGCTGTGGTGGCCATGAAGAAGCTGAAGGCTGGCGACGAGGATCTGGAGATGAGTGCCGAGAACCTGATGGTGAAGTCGGCTGAGATGCTCGACTACATGTCGCTTAACAGTGTCGACGATCCCGTGTTCCTGCAATATAAGAAAGATGTGGATGCAGGCAAGATAGAAGGTGTGGAGCCTGGCGACTATCACAACCTGACGGCGATACTCACAGAGACCAAGGGCATCACCCACGAGCAACTCCTCGAGAAGATCGAGAAGATCAAGGCGTGTCTGGGACAGTTCCGTCTGTATATCCCTGCGGAGTTCACAGAGGATCCGAAGGTCTACGGCAAGTACTGGGCCATCCGTTCTGGCATCTTCCCCAGTGTGGGTGGTACGCGTCCTGTGGGCACCTCTTGTCTCATCGAGGATGTGGCCTTCCCCATCGAGACGTTGCCTGAGGCTACCGTCAAACTTCAGAAGATGATAGCCGATCACGGCTACAGCGATGCCTGTATCTACGGTCACGCGTTCGAGGGCAACTACCACTTTATCCTGAACCAGAGTTTTGCTGATGAGCATGAGGTGGCGCGTTATGCCGAGATGATGCGCGATGTGGCGAAGCTGGTGGTAGAAGGCTATGACGGCTCACTGAAGGCCGAGCACGGAACAGGTCGTAATATGGCGCCCTTCGTGAAATACGAGTGGGGTGAGAAGGCCTACGAGGCGATGAAGGAACTGAAGGCGATCTTCGATCCTGAAGGTCTGCTGAATCAGGGCGTCATCTTCAACGACGATCCTGACTGTTTCATCAAGTGCCTGAAACCACTGCCTGTACTCGACTTCGATTTCGACAGTGTCCCCGATGGCGGACACTATCTGATGGATCCTTCGCTCTCCACCGCTAAGGAGACCATCGAACAGGTGAAGCGTGCCAACAAGTGTATCGAGTGCGGCTTCTGTGAGGTCAACTGTATGTCGTGCGGATTGACGCTGTCTTCAAGAATGCGTATCGCCGTGCAGCGCGAGATCCGATATCTCACCAAGACTGGCGAGAACCCCGAGCGACTGGCTACGTTGAAGAAACAGTATAAGTACTACGGCGACCAGACCTGTGCGACGGACGGTCTCTGTTCTACCTCTTGTCCGATGAAGATCAATACGGGCGAGCTGACGCATCTGATCCGTCAGATGGATATGAACAATTCTACGCTGGGCTATCAGGTGGGCGAGTTCGCCGCCAACCACATGGCTGGCATCAAGAGCGGTCTGCGTGTTGTCCTCGATGTGGCGCATGCGGCCCACGTTACCCTCGGGCCTACGCTGATGACCACCGTCTGTCGTACGATGAATAAGATGGGTCTTCCGCTCTGGACCACCGCTATGCCCAAGAAGAAGCGCCAGCCGAAGCCGTCGGACTTGACGCAGTTTATCATCGAGAAGTCTATACCGCATAAGGAGGAAGAGCATTCTCCACTCAAAGTCGTCTATTTCCCCAGCTGTATCAACCAGACGATGGGTCAGTCGAAGCAAGGTGGCAAGATCCACGACCTCGTCGATGAAGTCATCCAGCTGATGGCGAAGGCGGGTTATGAGGTCATCTTCCCTAAGGGTATGGAGAAGATGTGCTGCGGACAGATCTGGGAGTCGAAGGGTATGCTCGACATCGCCGACCGTAAGAGTGCCGAACTCGAGGCAGCCCTCTGGGAGGCCTCAGAAAAGGGCAAGTACCCTGTGCTCTGTGCCCAGAGTCCGTGTCTGCATCGCATGAAGAAGGTCATGCATAAGATGAAGCTCTACGAGCCTGCGGAGTTTATCATGAAGTACCTCGTGCCTCGTCTCGACTTCCATCCTATCGACAAGCATATCGCCCTGCATATCACCTGTTCTACACGACAGATGGGCGTGGCCGACGATCTCATCGCCCTGGCGAAGATGTGTTCGACGAATGTCTATCTGCCTGAGGGCGTAGGCTGTTGCGGTTTCGCTGGCGATCGCGGCTTTACCTTCCCAGAACTGAACAAGTACGGTCTGAGAAAACTTCGTCCGCAGATTGAGGCGAATCACATTGAGGTGGGCTATTCTAATAGCCGCACCTGTGAGATCGGCTTGGAGACGAATACGGGGATACCTTATATGAGTATCGTGTATCTGGTGAATGAGTGTACGACGGCGCGTCAGGGTTGACAGAGCGCCGTACACACCCGATCCTGGAATCCTCTGCCGTCGGCATTCTTCATCACGCCCTGGTTGATGATGCAGAAGGCCAGCAGATGGTTGTTGGCCGCACGGCAATAGCCTGCCAGCGACGATACACCTGTCAGCGTGCCTGTCTTGGCGTGTACGTTTCCCTTCGTATAGGGTCCTTTCATACGTTTCTCCAACGTACCGTCCACACCTGCAACCGGCAGGGCAGGGTAGAGGTTCGAGTAGATCTCGGGAGTTCGGTAGGCATAGCGCAGCAGCATGACCAACAGTTCTGGACTGACGTAGTTGTAGAGCGATAGTCCGCTGCCGTCGGCAAACTTATAGTTGTCGGCATTCAGACCGAGTTTCTTCACGAGTTTCTTCACGTGTGTACGGGCGTTGGCGGCTGTAGCGTGCTTCACACCGCCTGAGGCGGCCACCTGGTACATCATCGACTCGGCGTAGAGGTTGTCGCTCTCCTTCAGCATCTTCGTCAGCACCTGGTCGATGGCGTGGAAACGCGATCCTACGGTGTAGGCACCGTTGGGCAACGGACCCTCTGCAAAGTTGTCGGCCACCACGATACCCTTCTTGCGGAGTTCCGCAGCAAACTGCTGGAGGAAGTCGGCGTTCTTCGAGATGAGCAGTGGCGAGAGGATGGGGTTGTCGTCATCCCAGCACCAGCCTTCACCCAGTCGCGACTCTTCTTTCATGGAATAGTCGGCGACGAGTCGGCCGCGTATCGTGTCGATGCCCATGCCGCGAACGCGCTCCACGAAGGCGTTCATGTCGTCGTTGTTGAACCTCGGATCCATACCGCCCACACAGTAGAGGTCGCCCTGCAGCACGTTGCCGATCAGCTGTCCTGTATAATATAAAGAGGTGCGGAACTGGTAGTTGCTGCCCAGACGGTCGAGGGCCGTGATGGCTGTGACGAGTTTCATCACTGAGGCAGGACGCATCGTCTGACGCTCACCATAGCGGAAGATGATGGTGTCGGCGGTGAGGTCCCAGACCATCAGTCCGAGTTGCGACCGCTTCAGCAGTGGCTCGTCGAGCAGCTTGTCGAGACGTGTGATGACATTCTCCGGCCAGGGGAGGGCCAATGAATCTGGAGAGAGGAGTGTGGAGTCTGGCGAGAGTGAATCGACAGGCTCCTGAAGGGCCACCTTGTAGTTGCCTACTTCCTGTGGCTCCGTCTGTGCCCGCAGCCCTGCTCCGAGACTCAAAAAGTATATAAAAAACAGTATTTTCTTCATAATCGCCCGCAAAAATACAAAATAATTATGAATTATGAATTATGAATTATGAATTATTTTGTATCTTTGCAGCAGATTTTTGATATAAGATATGGTTTACAAGTACGACTTTCTGGTAATTGGTGCTGGTGTGGCTGGCATGAGTTACGCGCTGAAGGTGGCCCGCGCCAAGAAGGGCCGTGTGTGTCTGATCTGTAAGACGGCCCTCGATGAGGCTAATACCTCCTTTGCGCAGGGTGGCGTCGCCAGCGTGACGAACCTTGAGGTAGACAACTTCGACAAGCACATCGAGGATACGATGATTGCGGGCGACTATATTTCCGACCGTAAGGCCGTAGAGCAGGTGGTGCGTCATGCCCCTGAGCAGATCAAGGAACTGGTGGAGTGGGGTGTGAACTTCGACAAGAAGGACGACGGCACCTTCGATCTGCATCGTGAGGGTGGACACTCTGAGTTCCGTATCCTGCACCATGCCGATGATACGGGTGCCGAGATCCAGCGTGGACTGGTGGAAGCCGTACGCAGTAATCCTGATATTGAGATCAAGGAGAACCATTTCGCCGTCGAGATCATCACCCAGCACCATCTGGGTGTCCGCGTCACGCGTCGTTCACCGAATATCCAGTGTTATGGTGCCTATGTGCTGAACCCAGTGACGGAGAAGGTGGATACTTACCTCTCGAAGGTGACGGTGATGTGTACGGGTGGCTGTGGTGCAGTCTATCTCACCACGTCGAACCCTGTCATTGCTACGGGCGACGGCATCGCGATGGTCTATCGTGCCAAGGGTACGGTGGCCGACATGGAGTTTGTGCAGTTCCACCCGACGGTGCTGCATAACCCCCGTGAGACGCATCCCGCCTACCTCATCACCGAGGCCATGCGCGGCTATGGCGGTATCCTGAAGCTGCCCAATGGCGAGGAGTTCATGCAGAAGTACGACGAGCGGCTGTCGCTGGCGCCTCGTGACATCGTAGCGCGTGCCATCGATAAGGAGATGAAGATCCACGGCATCGACCACGTCTGTCTCGATGTCACCCATAAGGATCCTGAGGAGACGCGCCATCATTTCCCCAACATCTACCAGAAGTGTCTCTCGATGGGTATCGACATCACCACCGACTATATCCCCGTCCGTCCAGCCGCCCACTATATGTGCGGCGGTATCAAGGTCGACCTGAACGGTCAGTCGTCCATCGAGCGGCTCTATGCCCTCGGCGAGTGCTCTTGCACTGGTCTGCATGGCGGCAACCGTCTGGCGTCGAACTCGCTCATCGAGGCTGTCGTCTATGCCGATACGGCGGCGAAGGACTCGCTGGCACATGTCGATCTCTATGATTTCAACGAGAAGGTGCCTGAATGGAACGACGAGGGAACGATGACCAACGAGGAGAAGGTGCTCATTACGCAGAGCGTGCGTGAGGTCAATCAGATCATGGCTAACTATGTGGGTATCGTGCGTTCTGACTTGCGACTGCATCGCGCCTGGGACCGTCTGGATATGCTCTATGAGGAGACGGAGCGTCTCTTCAAGCGTGTCAAGGCTTCGAAGGATATCTGTGAACTGCGCAATATGATCAATGTGGGCTACCTCATCACCCGTTGGGCCCTCGAGCGTAAGGAGTGCCGTGGACTCCACTACACCATCGACTACCCCGTCCACGCCTACGACAAGAAATAAAACAGAGGCCCCTCGCCAGTTGGCGAGAGGCTTTGTTTTTAGAAAGGGCCGTAGCCCATACAACTGGTCGTTGTAATCGCCGTCACAAATGCCGTGAGCGCAGCTACTATCATCTTCACCGCAATCTCAATTATCCGATTCTTCTTCATAGCAGAGTAATCATAATTATTAATCCTTAATTCTTAATTATTAATTCTTAATTACTCCAGAATCAGTTCTGGTCTCCCTCTTCGGCATCGCTGCCCGAGTTGATCACCAGCGTCGAGGCCTGTGCCGGCATCTGGAACGTACCCACGTACTCGCCATCGTTCTCAGTCAGACTGACGTTCGAACCGTTCAGCGTTGCCGTCGGGATCTGTCCCTCAGCGGGAGTCACTGCGATATACACATTCGCACCGCTCTCGAGTGAATCACCGCTGTTGATGGTTTCCTCACTGTCGTTCTTCACGGACGAAGTACCGCTACCACTCTTGGTGATCGTCAGCGCGAAGCTGGTTGCCTGATTCTGGTCGCCTTGGTTCTGGTTGCCGCTCTGCGAGCCACCTTCGTTTCCACTCTGGCTACCGCCATTGCCGCTCTGCGAACCACCGTTACCCGTGGTGCCGTCCTCCTCCTTCGGCAGGAGGCTGTCCACGTTGATGAACTCGGCCTGCTTCAGGAACTGTCGGCTTGAGATGTTCTGCTCCTGCTCCTGCTCAGGCAGGAAACGGATGTGCAGACCCTTCACGTCCTTCAGGATGTTAAACTTGTCCTTGCTCACAGCGCCGCCCTTGACGCACTCCAGCGTGGTGTAGAACGTTCCCAGTCCCTCGATCTTCACCTTCTTCGAGTTCAGCAGCATCTCCAGCAGACAACTGCGGAACTTCTCCATCACGCCGTACACGACGTCGGGGGTGTAAATCGAACCGTGCTCTGCGATGTGATTCGACAGCTTACGGGTGTTCATACTCTCCAGATACTTTACACGGCCGTACCACTTGCCGTAAGCAGCATTGTGCTCGTTCTGGTTCTGGTACACTTCATAGATAATCTTCGCCATACTTTAAAATGTTTTTCATAGCATTAGATTCATTCGGCCAGCTACATCGGGTGACCGACTCCCGCCTGTGTTGAACTGAGAACTTAGAATTGAAAACTGAGAACTATGATTACCTCTGCAGCGGTAGCAAATTCTTCACTCTT
>JAEEGF010017642.1_pt1 | contig 12149 bp, 5 predicted proteins | sample 9134171 | NCBI WGS metagenome assembly JAEEGF01 (sample SAMN16246542, study PRJNA631951) | gut metagenome | biome: gut microbiome; feature: rumen; material: AP-attached | host: Bos | place: Iran: Karaj | collected 2018-10 | reverse complement strand
GTCGATGCCCAAGTTATGCATGAGTTTTCTTGCTCTGCCGTTGACCTCGTCCTTAGACTTCGATCCTGCCTGGTAGCCCGGGAGGATGATGTTATCCATGATGCAAAGCTTCTTTAACATGTACATCTGCTGGAAGACGAAGCCCATCTTGTGAAGACGAAGACTTGTGAGCTGCTTCGTGTTCATACGGGCCATATCCTCGCCGTCGAAGATGACGTTTCCTGATGTCATCTTGTCCATGCCCGAGAGTGTGTAGAGTAGGGTGGATTTACCGGAACCCGAAGGTCCCATGATGGCCGTGAATTCGCCCTCGTTAAGCTTGAAGTCGATGTTCTGCAGCACGTTGTTGCTGTAGCCGTTTACGATATATGTTTTACAAAGTTCCCTAGATTCCAAAACTGTATTAGTCATTTCTGATCCTCCATAATTCGATAGAGTTTACTTTCTTCATTACAAATGCCGTGACTACGATGATGATCGCGATGAGTGCGAGCGGGAAGAGAATGTAGTAGTTAAGTACATTCGTAGTTGGCCTGAATCCCATGAGATTTCCCAGGTAGAAATAGATGACTCTCATGGCGGCATACATGACGGTCCTGACAGTAAGCAGTGAAAGCAGAGTCGATATGACAAGGATGATGAGAACCCTTAAAATCTGCCATGCCTTGATGCTGCCGATGCCGAATCCCGAACACTTGAGAAGCGCGATCTCGGGCACTTCGTCAAGGATGTTGACCGACAGGTAAAGTACGGTTACGAGCGCCATCATGAGGATAAGTATCGGAATGATGATGTGTATTAGATACCTGAACATAGGACCGTTGCCGCTGAGCTGGTATTCGACTTCTTCCTGTCTGTCTCTGACGCTTGCGTTGCCGAAGATATCCCTTAACTGCTGTATGTACATTGCCTTATCCTCATCGGGAGCGTAGATGGCACCTCCGCACTGGGCGACACGTGAATCTGCAACGCCCTCGAACGTAGGGCTCATTACGAACGTCATATATGCCTCTGCACTGTCATGCATTCCCGTGACAATAAAGTCCTCGGTAACGTGATCGTAGGAGATGCCGTCGTCGTTGTATTTGTTGTATTCGATAGAGACTGTATCTCCTATCTCGATGCCATTGATGTAAGCGTGATATGCGTCCACCTCAACTTCGTTAGGAAGCTCAGGCCAGATGCCTTCGTAGAGATTATGGTTATATCCTTCCGGAATGCTGAATCTCATGAGACAGTCATAGGTAGTGCCGTTGTGTGTCGCTCTGGGATCTTCAACGGCATACTGGAAATAGCGGATGTTAGCCGGTATTCCTGCATCTTCTATCTGCGCATTGATCATGTCATAAGCGCCTCTTAAATTGCCGCCTCTCTCTATGTACGTATCCATTACATCGTCGGGAAGTTCCAGTGCGAAATCGAAGTGCGGACGCTGCCAGTAATTCTCGATCCAGTAAGCTGTATTAGTCGTGTTGTTTGCCTCATACATAACGATGCAAAGAGAGATTCCGATCACGTATGCAACGATGAGAAATGAGTATCTTTTGATCTTCGTAATGATGTCTGTAAGAGCTAGGTAGAAGGGCAGGTTGATATTCTTGATCTTGTGGAGGAAGAATCCCGGAAGAGCCTTAAAGCGCTCACCTCTGTTCTCGCCTGCAATTACGTCCATGATACTGATCTTCTTCATTCTTCGAAGTGCTGTCGATACGAACAGGATGATGAGAATGAAGATCATTACGGATGCGGCTAATGCCACGGTTACTGTAGCTGTCGTATCAGGCTTAAGCTGTGCGAATGCCATGTACTTGATGTACATTCCAGCGAGGTGGATACCTCCTGCAAAACCTACTATTGTTCCTATGAGTGAAAGCGCAAGATACTTTGCCGCGAACAGCCAGTTGAATGACACGGATTCAACGCCCAATGCCTTAAGCATACCGAGCTCTTTCTCTTCGTTCTTGATGGCTGTCTTGATGGTGAACGTGACAGTCATGAATACCATGATTATGAGGAACAATGAGACTATCAGCATGATCGCGTTCATGGCGATAGTCGAATCCTCGTTCTGGTTAAACTCTCTTAAAGATGAATACATTACTACTTCGCCGAACTCATTCTTCATGCCGTTAAAGTCGGATGCTACGGCATTGATGTCGACGTTGGCTGCGCCCTCAATGAGATCTGCGTAATAAACATCTCTTACAAGCGGGCTCTCGTTAAGAAGTACCTGATACTCTTCGTCATTAAAGAATAATCTGAAATATCCGTTAAGAGTGGGGTCCTTGGTAAATGCACCGATGGTGAATTCATAGATGTTTCCCATCTGAGAGGAGACATAGACCTTATCTCCGATCTCAAGCCCGACGAGTGAGCGTATATATTGTGGAACTGCGATCGTTCCGTACGGAAGCTCGAAGAAGTTGCCGTCCATATCGGTGACCAGATCGTGCTCGGATGACAAGTCGAAGGCATAGTAGCGGCCGTTGACTATAGTGCTGTAGTCGTCTTCGTCTACGCCTTCGAAGTCAACTGCGTTCGGGTTGAAGACGATTGTCTGATTAAGTTCTACATCTACTATGTCGTCTCTGTTATAAAACCAGTCGATGATTTCTTCCCGGCGTTCTTCTGTTCCGTCGAGGTCTCTTTCTGCGACTATGAACAGATCTGCTGCATTGACCTTGTCTTCGGTAACCTTCGTTCCGAGCGTGTTCGCATACAGAAGTATCGCGCTTGCTACGGTGAGGACCGATGCGAAGCACATGAATATCAGTAAGATGACATTCAAGCCTTTCTTATCGGCAAGGTCTTTTCTTAACATTCTCCAGAACATCTATGCACTCCTTTTCCCATTGTCTGAATGCATGATAGCGGTGCAATTATTAAGAAATCTTTAAGTCGGTTCCGGGAGTATTGACCGGGGGCGTGGGGATGGTAATATATCTTCAATGTTCCTCGCGAGAACATATGGGATAGGAAAACATTAGGAATAAGGAATAGGAGAAAAGTTATGAAGTTTTTGGTTGGTGCGGTTGTGCCTGCCGGAATTCAGGCAACATTTTTGATACCCGCGATCTTGATCGCTATCGCAGTTATTCTGCTGATCATCATTATCGCAACGAGCTATGTAAAGGCTCCGCCGAACAAGGCATACATCATCACGGGTCTCAAGAAGAGACCTAAGATCTTGATCGGTAAAGCGGGTCTGAAGCTCCCGTTCCTTGAGAGAAAAGACGAGCTGCTCATCGAGCAGATCTCTATCGATATCAAGACGGGCGACTTCGTTCCTACAGCAGACTTCATCGGTGTTAACATCGACGCTGTAGCGAAGGTTCAGATCAGGACAGATGAAGAGGGCATCAAGCTCGCTATGAAGAACTTCCTCAACATGAGGAGTGAGCAGATCAATGCACAGCTTGTAGACTCTCTGCAGGGTAACATGCGTGAGATCATCGGTACCATTACACTTAAGGAGCTCTGCAATGACAGAAAGTCCTTCGGTGATCAGGTACAGGAGAAGGCTCAGGTAGACATGAACAATCTGGGTATCCAGATCATCTCCTGCAACATCCAGCATGTAGAAGATAAGAACGATCTTATTACAGCTCTTGGTCAGGACAACATGGCTACGATCCAGAAGACAGCATCCATTGCTAAGGCAAATGCTGAGAGGGACGTAGCAATCGCTCAGGCAGAGGCTGCCAAGGAAGCCAACGATGCGAAGGTTTCTTCTGAGACAGAGATTGCTATTAAGCAGAATGAACTGTCTATCAAGAGATCCGAGCTCCAGGTTATCCAGGATACAAAGCAGGCTGAAGCAGACGCTGCTTACAAGATCCAGGAGCAGGCTCAGAGAAAGTCTATCGAGGTAGCAAACTCCGAAGCTGATATTGCAAAGCAGGAGAAAGAGATCGAGCTGAAGATGAAGGAAGCTCAGGTACGCGAGCAGGCTCTCGACGCAGAGATCAAGAAGCAGGCCGACGCTGAGCGTTATCGTCAGCAGCAGATGGCAGAGGTCGAGCTGTTCAAGAGACAGAAAGAAGCTGAGGCTCGTAAGTATGAGCTTGCACAGCAGGCAGAGGCTAAGAAGATCCAGGCTGAAGCAGACCTTATCGCGATGCAGAAGGAAGCTGAAGGTATTCGTGCCAAGGGTGAAGCAGAAGCTGATGCAATCCGTGCAAAGGCAGAAGCTGAGGCCATCGGTATCGATAAGAAGGCTGAGGCAATGCAGAAGTACGGCGAAGCAGCCGTTATCGAGATGCTCTGTAAGATGTATCCTCTCGTAGCTGAGGCTATTGCAAAGCCTCTTGCAAACATCGATTCCATTACGATGTATGGCGAGGGCAACACAGCCAAGATGACAGAGGACATCACAAAGTCCTTCAAGCAGACGATCGACGGTATCGGCGACAGCCTCGGAATCGATCTTTCATCCGTAATCGGATCCTTCGCAGGCACAAAGCTTGCAGGTGCTCCGGGACTCGGACTGAAGGCAGAAACAAGCAACAATAACGCAGAGGGCTAACAAAAAACAAACTAAAGCACGTACCTCTTGAATAAGGGCCCTCATAAACACACACTGGCGGCAGATCGGAAACGGTCTGCCGCTCTTCTTTTGTATTGACACCTGTAGAACTGTTGTAGTAACCTATTATTGAACGTGTTCAATAATAGGTGTTAATTATGAAGAAAGACGAGAAACTACAGTTAACAAAAGACAAGCTTCTGGACGCGACCTTCGAGCTTATGGAGGCTTCCGAGGACCCGCTCGCGGTAACTTCGAGGCAGATCGCAGCGCAGGCTGACGTGAAGCCCGCCATGATCAACTACTGCTTCGGCTCCCGCGAGAACCTTATCTACCAGACTTTCCAGAACAGGTACTTAAACTTCCTGGGAAGCGCGGATGTGGAGCAGATTTTACACTCGGATCTGCCCCCGAGGGAGGTTCTGAAGAAGCTTCACTATGCTGTAGCCGAGTGCCTCGTGCTCAATCACAAGTTCACGCAGGCAGTGACGGCTTTTGTCCTATTTAAAAGGGATCTCGGGCAGGAATCTTTCAGTTTTAACTATGTTAAAAAGCATTTCGAGGGCAGAAAAACGGACGCGGAGTGCAAGCTCATCGCGTACGAGATGTCCACTATGATGCAGCTCATAATTTACAGGAAAGAAGACATCAAACGTGACTTCGGGATCGACCTCGATGACCCAGAGCAGCTTCGTCACTACATCGACATGAGGATCGACCTCTTACTTGGCTTATGATTTATCCGCTTAACAACATACCTGAAGACAAGCTTCGTTACGCAGGCGGCAAGGCGCGTTCCCTGTCGCATATGTTCACGCACACTAAGATCAGGATCCCCGAGGGCTATGTGCTTATTGCAGGGGAGACGGCCACTGGCTCTGACCTCGAGAAGCTTAGTAAGAGCTGTACCTACGCGGTGCGCTCCTCCGCGATAAGCGAAGACGGCGAGAATGCTTCCTATGCGGGGCAGTACGAGACAGTAACGGACGTGAAGTTCGAAGACATTCCTGAAGCCATAAAGACAGTGCAGGCCTCTGCTCGAAATGAGCGCGTACAGGCCTACGCAGACGGCACTGAGGGAGTTGCCGTTGTAATTCAGAGGTTCGTGAAGCCTGAATTTGCAGGCGTTGTGTTCACTTCGGATGTGATCACGGGCAAGGACGAGGAGCTTGTGGGAAACTACGTGCGCGGCGAGGGCGAGCAGCTCGTGTCGGGTGCGGCAAATGCCGAAGAATTCAGGATTAACGCGATAAAGTACGCTTATAGCGGCCCTGCGGAGTTTGCGCCTTATGCTAAGAAGCTCGGCAAGTACTGCCAGGAGATACGCAGGTTGTATGGGATGCCGATGGACATCGAGTGGGCGGTAAGCGGCGGTGTCGTTTACATCCTGCAGGCGCGCCCGATAACGACTTTAAGAAGGCTTGATCCAGAGACATATGAAGTTAACGGCACGAAGTCGGGCTATAAGCTTCTGACGAGGACGAATGTGGGCGAGATCTTTATGAAGCCGGTGTCGCCCATGACTTTCAGCGTTCTTGAGAAGATTAACGATATGCTCGGGCTGCCGGACTGGCTTGATAATATTAACGGTCAGGCGTACATGAACATCTCCGTGATGTGCTCGATTGCGGTTGCTTTCGGAAAGACGCGCGAGGAGGCATTCGAGGCGATGAAGGAGCTCGCGGGCAACGTTCCCGAGGGCATAGAGGTGCCGATCTCGCCGTTCGATAAGAAGGCTTTCTGGGGCAAGATGAAGGTGCTGTTCTTCCCGAAGGAGAAGTGCAAGCTCACCAAGAAGCAGAAGCGCGAGATGGTGCGCGACCTGCCGGATATCGCGAGGGCGAAGATAGAGCAGATACGCGCGGTTCAGAGCAACGAGGAGCTGCTGAGGCTTTGGGATAACGAGTTGCTTCCGCAGGCGAAGGATTGTTTTGCATCGATTCTGGGCGTGTGCGGGACGCAGATGGTGCCGCTGTTCGGAACGCGTAAGAAGATAGCGAAAGTCGCGGGTGAGCAGATGGCGGACCGCTTGTGCGGCGGGTGTTTGGGCGTGGTCGAGAGCATGAAGCCGATGCTTCTGATCGACGATGTTATCGCCGGCAGGCTTTCTAAAGAGGAATATGTGAAGATTTGCGGCCACAGAAGTCCTTCCGAGATGGAGCTGATGTCGCCGAGACCCTATGAGGATCCTTCGTTCCCGGATAACGTTATCGAGGAAAGAAGGGCGAGCGGCGTCGATATGTATGCGATGCTCGAGACCCAGAATAAGGCGTACGAGGAGGCTTTGGCCGAGTTTAAGGCGAAGTACCCGGGTAAGAGTAAGTGGATAGATAAGCAGGTGAAGGGCTTCGCGGGGGCGAATGCTTTTCGCGAGGAGATACGAAGCAAAGGTGTGTATATCTTCTGCGTTTTCAGGGAGTTCCTACTGCGTGCGGGGGTGCTGAACGGGCTCGGAGATGACGTGTTTATGTTCATGTGGGACGAGCTGTTCGAGAGCCTTCGTGCGGGGAAGATGCCGCTTGAGATGCTTCGAAGGAGGCGCGAGACCTATGAGGGATACCTTAAATACCCGAATTTCCCGAATATCGTGATGGGCAGATTCGAGCCGGATGAGTGGGTGAAGGACCCTGACAGGCGTGCGGACTACTATGTGCAGGACATGAAGGCACGTCCTGCTGCGGACGGTGATATTAAAGGCTTTGCGGGTGCTGCAGGCAAGGTTCGCGGACGCGTAGTCGTGATCGACAGTGTCGATAATATCGGGCTTATTAAGCAGGGTGACATCCTGGTGACGACGGCTACAAATATCGGCTGGACGCCCGCGTTCTCGAAGGTGTCGGCGATCGTGACGGATATCGGTGCGCCGCTGTCTCATGCGGCGATCGTGGCGCGTGAGTTCGGTATTCCCGCTGTTGTAGGGTGCGGAAACGCGACGATGCTGCTTAAGACGGGCGAGACGGTAGAGGTTGACGGCGCCGCGGGTGTTGTAAGGAAGGTGCACATGTGATACAAACAATTAGACCGTTTTACGGAGGTATCACATGAGTCCCGAGAGAATCAAAACAGTACGTAACCACATGATAATCGCAAGCATCCTGCTCCTTCTTATCGGAGTGGCGTTTATTGCTTGGCCGGACGAGGCGGCAAGGATCCTGGCACGTGCGACGGCTCTCATTATCATCGGTGTGAGTGTGTTCGAACTGATTCTGTTCTTTATCGGGAAACATAAGGGAATCGTTGATGTTCCTGCGATCATATCGGGCGTGCTGCTCGGTGCGCTGGGCATTTATCTGCTGATCCAGCCTGATACAATGCTCAATTTCTTCAATATCATCTTCGGAATCATTATCCTGATCATTGGTCTGGACCACCTGTTCCAGGCGATTTTCATCATCAGACACATAAGAAGCCTGTGGTGGGTGTCCCTTATCGTGGGCGTCGCTGCGATAGGTCTGGGTGTGCTGATCCTTGTAAATCCGTTCTCTGCGGTAAGGACAGCTATGGTAATCGTTGGTATCACGATGGTTGTCGAGGCTCTCGGAGGCTTTTGGAACCTGCCCGCGCTCAAGGCTAAGCCCGGTGCTGTAAGCAAGGATGCAAGCTCTGCAGGCTCTACAGGCAGCGCTGATGAGGACATTAACGCGTAACGACGTAACAATTTAGTCATCAATTTAACATTAATTTTATTTGACTACTCCTGACCCCGCGTCTATAGTGAAGTTAATAATAGATTAATGTGTCCTAGTGTCGAATTCTGTCTTCACGGGGCACACTCTAGGAGGGGACATGAGGGTTACGAAGAAAACATCTTCAATCGCCACAGCAAGACGCGCACGCCGCGGCTTTACTTTGGTCGAGCTCATCGTCGTCCTCACGATAATAGCTATCTTGGCTGCTATAGGTGTTGCTAGTGCTATCGGTTATATCGAGAAATCAAAGTTTGAGAAGAACGAGCAGTATGCGATTACTGCATATCAGACTGCTCAGACAGCAATCTCGCAGAAGGTCGAGAACGGCACAATAAACGCATGGGCTCGTGCACTTGCACAGGCAAATTCTCTCGATGTTAGCGGTCTTGATTCGCCTGATAAGTCTTCACATAAGACAATCGCGATCAGCCATTTCCCTACTTCAACGGATGATGAGGTTTATAAGCTTCTCTACAGCTATTACTACGATCAGACGGTATTCACCGGAACGATTACACTCGTTCTTGATATCACTGCAACAGGTCAGGGAGAAGGTTTAGAGCCCTACTATTCGGCTAATGTAGTTGCTGCATTCTATAGCTTGCAGAATACTGGTTCATCATGGGACGCATCATACATCCATACTCACGAAGGACGTACTCGTGAACCCGCTGAGTTTTGGAATGCTCTTCCGTGTACAGATTTTTCTTGCAGAAGGAATCAGACATATGTAGGTTTCTTTGATGGTACTGAGCTTTCAGTTATCGGACCTGCAGGAGTATCGCCGGTTATTCTTCCTATGTCCACTTTGCCTCAGACTCCAACAGAGCATGTGGTAGGACCTGCTGTAGATTCTGGTGTAGATACAACCGGTTACCTGTTTAACCTTCGTAATGGTGAGACCCTTGATATTACATGGGCGGTATTTGATGTCGGTAATAAGCCTGATACTAACAAGCCTCAGCACGGTGAGAACATTACCATAAATCTTTATGCAGATACTGTTGGTCAGTATCCTTCTGCAGCTGATGGCGGTGTTCGTAATCCGACGCCTCTTAAGACTTTTACAATCACTTCAAGCATGTTGCCTAATTTCAATAGTGCATCTGCGACGGTGACACATGAGTTTATTAACAACATGTATGAGGTTACAAGGTCTTCTTATCTGACAACTATAACCATTGGTGGTACCAAGTATCCTCTTACTATTACCAGAGTAGTGGGTGATACGCGTCGCGATTGTCCTGCGGCAGAAAACCCTGACATCTACTATTACACCTATACGATTTCTATAGATTGGATGTCGATTCGTTCCAAGGCTAATGATAAAAAAACTGCCTTGTTGGGCAACACTCCGATGAACATCTGTGCCACTATTCAGGGTTCAGCAACATATACCGATTATTCGAATGGTAATGCAGTTCATACTCGTACTATTCCTCAGACTTTTGCTGCTAGAGCAATGAACGATCCTGTTTATAGAACAGCAGTGAACAGACGTACTGCAAGTGATGATTTTTTAACATATTACTATCAGGTAGATATCAATACTGGTAATGGTGCTGCTAAGTACGATGATAAGGATGATAATACTGATCCCGATAATATAATCACCGGACGCTGTGTAGTTAATACATTGTTTGGTGATAAGGTTTATGTTACTGGAACGCAAGATCTTACTTATTCGAATTCTGTAGGTGGAACAGCAGTTTCCTATACAGATGATGATCAAACAACAATAGACTCTTGTCATGCTGTTATCACATCCTTCAGGCATTTGTATAACATTAGGCGATTGAGCAGTATTTCTGCCAGTATTGATTATCGTATTGTCAGTGATTTGAATTGGTATTATCACAATCGTTATGGGTCAAACGGTGCAGAAACAGATTTGTATGCCAGTGAGGTCGAGGTCTTTAACGATAGTGTTACGGGTCATTCTCCTTATGAAGGCAATAACTTAAGAGTAGTTTCATTCCCTGCACTTCATGAGCTTCGAGCTAATGAGACGTTGTCTGCATGGCGTAATTGTTCCATTAACAATGTCCAGATGAGAGTTGCATCGTTTGTTAGTACGAGTTCAATGACTGATTCTGATGTTGGATATGGTCTTATTTGTCGTAACAACGGAACAATCTACAACATTACTACTAACAATCTGAATCTTGTTCTTGCAAAGGTAAATGATGGTACGGTAGCGCTTACTAATGACTATAACAAGATAACAAGTGGCGATACTAAGACGATCAATAACAATACAACAACTCGTAACAACAATCCGAGACCGGTAGGCGGACTTATAGGTTTCAATACGGGTACAGTTGGTCTTCAGAATGAAACTGATTACAACACTATTATGATGAATAACTGTGTTGTTATGGCTGGTGAATACTGGAGTATACGTAATTATGACTGGGGCACTGGTGGCGTTATAGGAGCTAATGGCGGAGAATTGGCGGAGGGTGCAAACTTTGGCATTACGCCTTCCAATAACAGTCATACATATGGCGTTATCGGAGTGCGTGGTTCGTTTGTTGTTCTGGCTAAGAGTTATGTAGGCGGAATAATGGGAACCTGCTATGCTGATGTTGGTGCCAGACTTGTAGTTGATGGTTCTCGTGATACAACCGCGGAGTTTAGAAATCTTCCTGCAGAAACCAGAAACAATAATCAGTCGATGGCTTGTGTTGTTGTTGGTGCCAGAAGCGTTGGCGGCGCTATCGGCTTGGTTCAGGGTGTCGCTTTTGATTCATCTATTGTTCAAAGCCAGTTTGACCATATCGGATATAACGCTGAGAGCGGCATCAATTTTAACACTAACAATTTATCAAATAATGATTATCAGATTAGTATCAATCTTCCACAGAATGCTTTGGTATTGAGCATTGGCAGTATTGATGACTACCATGGTGTTGGCGGTGCGATTGGTACATTAAACAACTGTACCGGATCGTATATGAGCATATCCGTTAATAATGCCGGTAATGTTATTGCAAACGATACAAGCCATGCTACATATTGTGGCGGTGCAATCGGCTATGAGAACACTAGCCAGATTGTTAAGACCTATATCAAGATAGCGAACGGATCTGCTGCTTCTCAATCGAGAATTGGTTATTACAATGATGACAAGGGTCCTACGTGTGCAGGCGGTGCATATGGGTATATTAATTGCAATACTGCTAACAGGATTATTGCTGTAAATGCAACGAACACACAGTGTATTATCACCGGACAAGGTGGCGGTGCTGGTTTGGGAGTTGGCGGAGCCGTAGGTGGTTGTTCAACCAATAACCAGATTGAGTTCTATGTAAGTGCTCAGAACAATAATTCTTCTGTTCAATATAAGAACAGCGGCAGTATTACCGCAGAGACATTGGATGGTGCAGGTGGTGCTATTGGAAGCATGTACAGTGAAACTGGAGTTGCATTGCCCACCGGTTGTGCCGTTTATGCTAAGAATTCTTCATCAACAGTTACCGGAAGATATCATGTTGGTGGTACTGTTGGATATGTTCTTACAAATAATGCATGGGTATATGCTAATAACACTGGAGCGAACATTAGCGGTTCGGATAGTTTTGTTGGTGGAACAGTGGGTTATGCTCTTGCCAATAGCGGTGAGATTAGTTCTAACAATATAAATTCTACTATTGCAGGAACTGGAAACAGCAGCAATTTTGTTGGCGGTGCCATTGGATATGAGAAAGATCCACAAACAGGATCCGTTAGAGTTGTTTTGTCTGGAAGCACAATAAGTGGTAAGGACTTTGTTGGCGGTGCTGCTGGAAGTCTGCAAGACTATCACAATGATAAGACTATAACAGTAACTGTAACGGGTAATTCCAATATTAGTGCAAGAGGCTCGCTCGTTGGCGGTATATGCGGCGAGATTCTGATGCAGAACACTTATGGTAACAGTGGTTCTTTAGTTT